>PJUA01000324.1_pt1 | contig 32361 bp, 20 predicted proteins | sample 1512151 | NCBI WGS metagenome assembly PJUA01 (sample SAMN08177678, study PRJNA422409) | Soil metagenome, whole genome shotgun sequencing project. | isolation source: Soil enriched on filter paper: beechwood xylan treatment | place: USA: Madison | collected 2015-01-15
CGCGCTTGGTGTCATGGGTGGTGCTGGCCAGCATGTTGTTCGGCCAGTTGCGGGCGCGGTCCTGGTTGGCGCGGTGGAAGGCGGAAATGCTGACCCCGAAATGGTCGGGATGGCCGCCCACCTCGTTCAGCGCCACCAGCCGGTTGTAGCGGTAGAAGGCGGTGTCCTCCAGCCCCTTGGCCATCACCGGTCCGCTGTACTGCTGGAACCGCATGGCGAAGCGCGTGACCTGCTGATGGCTGTAGCCGCTCTTGGGAGCCGCCACCAGATCGGTGGTCAGCAGCCGCTGCAGGAAATCATAGACCGAGCCGTCCGGCCCCTGTTCCACCCGCCGCGCCTGGGAGATCGCCCAGTCGATGTCGCGGCGGTCGAGGTCGCTCGGCACACTGCCGTCGACATAGGTGCGATAGACGGGGAAGCGGGCGATGGTCTCCTTCAGCGCCTGATGCAGGATGTTGGCGGTGAAGTCGGCGGTGGCGGGGTTGGAGCGGGCGATGCGCGACGCCTTGCGCGACAGCACGTTCAACTCGCTCGCCATCTCGCTTTCCATGATGCGGATCTTGCACTGCCGCACCACGTCCTCGAAATCGTCGCGCCGGCCGATGAAGTCGGCGTAGAGGCGGGTGAAGGCCTCCTCCGCCTTCGGATCGACGAACAGCCCGCCCATCAGGTTGGCGTATTCATAGCCGGTGGTGCCGTCGATCGGCCAATCCTCGCGCAGCCGCTCATGCCGGGCGAGGATCTTCTCCACCACCAGATAGAAGGGCTTGGAGGAGGCCGCGACCAGCCGCTCGCAATAGCCCTTGGGGTCGATCAGCCCGTCGATGTGGTCGATGCGGATGCCGTCGAGCGTGCCGTCCGCCACCATGCCCAGCACCATGCGGTGGGCAACGTCGAACAGCTCCGGCTCGTCCATGCGCAGGCCGGCCAGCTCGTTGATGTTGAAGAAGCGGCGATAGTTGATATCGTCGGCCGCCACCTTGAAATAGGCGACGCGCCAGTTCTGGCCGGCGATCAGCTCATGCAGATGGCCCCAGGTGTCGATCTCCCCCTGGTATCCACGGAAGACCGCAAGCCGCTGGTTGATCGCATCGGCCATGTCGGGCCGGGTGGCCACCAATCCCGCCAGTTCCGCCTTCAGGTCGGAGGCGCGGCGAAGCTGGTGCGGGCGGGCATCCATCAGATGGGTGAAGGCGTCGGCGATCCGCTCCAGATCCGGGTGGTCGCTGCTCAGGATGGTGCCGTAATCCTGCGGCCGCACCGGCAGCTTGTGGCTGCCATAGGCCCAGACGGCGAAGCTGCCGGTCTCCGGATCGAAGCGAAGCTCCAGCCCGCCCGACACCAGCACCGCGCCATACTGGTCGCCCAGGAACGGCACCAGGACCTTGCCCTGCAGATAGCGGTAGTCGGATTCCCATTCGATGTCGAAATACCCGGCATACGGGCTGTCCGGACCCCACTCCAGCACGTTCAACCACCATTCGTTGTCGCTGCCGCCGACACCCATGTGGTTGGGGACGAAATCCAGAATCTGGCCCAGGTTGTTGCGCTTCAGCGCCTCCACCAGATCGCGGAAGTCGTTCTGGTCGCCGACCTCCGGATTCAATTCGTTGTGATTGACGATGTCGTAGCCGTGGGTGCTGCCCGGCCGCGCCTTCATGTAGGGGGAGGCATAGAGATGACTGACGCCCAGACGGGCGATGTAATCGGCGATGGCGGCGGTGCGGTCGAAGCCGAACTCGCCATTCAGTTGGACCCGGTACGTCGCACGAGGGATGGGCTTGCCGGCGGCGGGGGCCATGGGTGTGTGCTCCTCGGAGTAGGGAAGGGCGTTTTTTAGTTAGCGGCGGACGGGGGAAGAGGACGGGCGGGCCGCGGCCAGGATGTCGGCGATCGCCGCCGGCTCCGACGCATCGGCCAGTTCCTCCAGCGTCATCGACAGCTTGCGGCGCCAGTTGGGGTATTGGTCGGTGGTGCCGGGCAGATTGACCTGATCGCGTTCGCGGGTCATGTCGTCCAGCTGCGCCACCGCCAGCGCCGCGTTGGTGCGGGCGAGGAAGGCATGCACCGCATGGTCCAGCACTTCGTCATAAGGACTGTCGGGTCCAAAGCCGGCGGGCAGGGCGATGTCGGCGGCGCGCAGGGCATCGACCAGGGCGTTGCGGTCGGCGGAGCGGCGGGCCTGCTGCTTCTCCGCCTCGTCCGCCGCCGGATAGAGACCCTTATCGGCCTTCAGCACGATGTCGTCGCCCTCCCACCAGCCGCGCAGCGTGGCGAGGTCGTGGCTGCCAACGGTGGCGAGCGCCAGTTCCGGATACTCGTCCGGCCCCTTGAAGGCGCCGTCCTCCGTCCATTCGAAGAAGACGACGCGGTAACTCAGCACCCCGGCCTCGGTCATCCGCTCGCGGAAACCGTCGGGCACGGTGCCCAGATCCTCGCCCACGACGAGGCAGCGGTGCCTCTGGCTCTCCAGCGCCAGGATGCCCAGCAGATCCTCCATCGGATAGGCGACATAGGCGCCCTCACCCGGCGGGCGGCCGTCCGGGATCCAATAGACATGCTGCAACGCCATGGCGTGGTCGATGCGCAGCGCACCGGCATGGCGCATGTTGGCGCGCACCAGATCGATGAAGGGCTGATAGCCGGCCGCGCGCAACGCCTGTGGATGGAAGGGCGGCAGCCCCCAATCCTGGCCGGCCGGGTTGAACAGATCGGGCGGGGCGCCGACATGGGCGGCGCCCACCACCGCCTGCGGCGTCATCCAGGTCTCCGCCCCGCTGGCGTCGGCACCGACCGCAAGGTCGCGGTAGAAGCCGATGGTCATGCCAAGCTCGGTCGCCCGCTCCGCCGCCGCGCGCAGCTGATCGTCGGCCAGCCATTGCAGCCAGGCGAAATAGGCGACGCGATCGGAATGCTCCTTGGCGAACCGCTCCACCGCCGACGCGGTGGCGTCGTGGTACTCCGCCGGCCATCGGTGCCAATCGGCCTTGCCTTCTGCCGCGAAGCGTTCCCGCAATGCCTGGAAGGTGGCGAACCGCTCCAGCCCGATGCCGCTGCCGGTCCAGAAGGCATCGAAGGCGGCGCGGCGTTCCGGCTTGGCCGATGTCTGGAAATCGGCGAAGAGCTTTTCCAGAATCGGCAACTTCAGCTTGGCGACCGCGGTGTAATCGACGTGGGAGGTGGACCGCGCCGCCTCCAACGCCTGCCGGAACTCCGGCGAAGCCGCTTTGCGGCGCATGTCGGCGTCGTCCAGGAATTCCGGTACAGCGGTAACGTCGATGTAGAGCGGGTTCAGGAACAGCCGGCTGGCCGGGGAATAGGGGCTGGCATGGTCCGGATTGTCGAGGAACATGGCGTGCAGCGGGTTCAACCCGATCACCGCCGCACCGCGCGCCGCGGCGATGTCGGCCAGCGTCCGCAAATCGCCGAAATCGCCGATGCCCCAGTCATGGTCGCTGCGCAGGGTGTAAAGCTGCGCCGACAGCCCCCACAGCTTCTCCCCCACCAGCATCGGCGTCGGCAGATGGCAGCGGGCCGGTGCCAGGATCAGGCGGGTTTCCGCCACGCCATGTTCCGTCTCCACCCGCAGCGTGTGGTAGCCGGCCTTGTCCAGTTTGCCCAGCGGCAGGCGCCGCTCGGCATAGGTCACGTCGCCGGCGGTGATGCAGCGGCAACGCGGCAGGCTGCCGAAGCCGACCACGCCGCTCTGCGTCGCCCCACTTTCCAGCGTCAGGGTATAACGCAGAGTCCGGGTGCCGTGGGGCAGGGTGACCGGCACGGTGACCGCCGCCCCGGCGCGGCGGACCACCGCCGGGGGCAGGGCGCGGCCATACTCCTCCTCGTCCAGCCGGTCGAGATGGGCCAGCGCGGCGGCCTCGTCCCCCGCCTCCACCCCCATCGCCGATAACAGGGCGCGGATGGTCTCCTCGCTGGCCGTCACCGTCTCTCCGGCGGCATTGTCGAAGGAGCGTTCCACCCCCATGCGGTCGGCCAGCCGGTCGAGCGCCGAGGCCTCCTCCAGCCACAGCACCACCGACCATGGGCCGAGCCTGTCGCCCGTCAGCCCGTCGCCTTCGGTCCACAGCACACGGCCCGACGCCTCCGGGAAGCCGGCGGCCGGCTTGTCGCCGAGATTGGCAAAAGCATGCAGGCGGCTGCCGTCGCCCAGCTTCCAGCAGACCGTCAAGCCGGTCTTGCCGACCGCCTTATGGCTCGACGCACCACCGGGAACCCCATCCAGCCGCGGCACGATCTCCGCCCGGCGCGTGGCGAGAGCCCGCCGATACCAGTCGAGCCAATCGGCATGCTCCGCCTGTCCGCGCGCCTCCCAATCCAGCTTGGCCGATTCCGCCGTCTCCGGTGCGGTGGGGTCGGGGATGCGGGCGCGGGCGTCAGGATTCTGGAATTCGGGGAACTTGGCGAACTCCTCTGCCCGGCCCTTGCGCACCGCTTCCGCAAGTTCCTCGCCGAAGTCGCAGAAGAAGGGAAAGGGCTTGGCCGATGCCCATTCCTCGCCCATGAACAGCATGGGGATGCCGGGACCCAGCAGATAGAGGATGGTGGCGGCGCGCACCGCCTCGGCCTTGGCGATGTGGGTGATGCGCTCGCCGAAGGCCCGGTTGCCGATCTGGTCGTGGTTCTGGATGAAGGTGACGAAGGCGGTCGGCGGCAGATGGGCCGACGGCTCCCCGCGCATCTCGCCGTCGCGATAGACCGACGGATCGCCCTGGAAGGCGAAACCCTCCGCCAGCGCGCGGCCCCATTTGGCCGGGTCGTGGGCGTAGTCGGCGTAATAGCCGCCATCCTCGCCGGTCGCCGCGCTGTGGAGGCAGTGGTGCAGATCGTCGTTCCACTGGGCGGTGTGCCAGCGCGGGTCGCCCTCGCGGTGGCGGGCCAGGAAGCGCGCCTGATTGGCGTCGTTCTCCAGCACCAGATGGACATGGCGCTGGTTCTGGAAATGGCCGTGAACCCGCTCCGCCAATTCCTCCAGCACATGACGGTCGCCGTCGTCGATGATGGCGTGGACCGCGTCCAGCCGCAGGCCATCGAGGTGGTATTCCTCCAGCCAATAGAGCGCATTGTGGACGAAGAAGTCGCGCACCGGCCCGCTGCGCTCGCCATCGACGTTGATCGCTGCGCCCCAGGGGGTCTTGTGGCGGTCGGTGAAGAAGCTGTCGGCGAAGGCGTGGAGGTAATTCCCCTCCGGTCCGAAATGGTTGTAGACGACGTCGAGGAAGACCATCAGCCCGCGGGCATGCGCCTCCTGCACCAGCGTCTTCAGATCCTCCGGCCGGCCATAAGCGCTGTCGGGCGCGAAGGGCAGCACGCCGTCATAGCCCCAGTTGCGCGAGCCGGGGAAGTCGGCCACCGGCATCAGCTCGATCGCGGTGACGCCCAGCTCGACCAGATCGTCCAGCCGGTCGATGGCGGACAGGAAGGTGCCTTCCGGCGTGAAGGTGCCGACATGCAGCTCGTACAGCACCGTCTCGTGCCAGGGGCGGCCGGTCCAGGCGGCATCGGTCCAGACATGCACGCCGGGGTCGATCACCTCCGACGAGCCATGCACGTCGTCCGGCTGGAAGCGGGAGGCCGGATCCGGAATTGCCAGCCCGTCCGGCAGGACGAAGCGGTAACGGCTGCCGGCCTGCGCCCGCGCGGTGGTCAGGCCGAACCAGCCGTCCCCCTGGTCTTCCATCCCGACCGGCTGGCCGCCGTCCTCCAACGACAGCAGGACGGACGCCGCCGTCGGCGCCCACAGGGAGAAACGGACGGACCCGTCGGCCTGCACCTCCGCGCCGAAGGGCATGGAATGGCTGCGACGGCGCTCGTCCACCGGGGGGATGCGGTCACGGTCGCGGCTGGCGATCTCCGGCCCTGCATCGGCGCGGATGATGGCGGTGACGCCGGCCAGCGGGATCCCCACCCAGCCCGGCCGGTTGGCAAGCTCGTATCCGACCTCGTACAGCGCCTTTTCCAGCAGAAACAGCTTCAGCAGGGCAGGGGCCGCCTGCGGGTCGCGCGGGAAGCCGGGGCAGTCGCCGATGGAGCCGCGATAACCGTCGAGGAAGGCAGCCGACGCCGCCCCCTCCCACCAGGACAGCCAAGCGATGCGGGCATCGCGCGACGGAGCATCAAGGCCGGCCGGCATCGCGTCGCGCGCCATGGCGGCGGCATAGGCGATAGAGCGCAACATGCCGGCGACGTCGCGCAGGATGCAATGCTTGGCCCGCCGTTCAGCCAGCGGGCGCATCGGCTCGCCTTCGAAATCGACGATCTGCACGTCACCGCGCGAAACCAGCACCTGCCCCAGATGATAGTCGCCGTGCAGCCGCATGGCGCTGAGGTCGGCGTCTGCAGGGATCAGCGCGTCGATTTGCGCCATCATCGCCGCCTCGCTGGCGGCGAGGGCGTTGGCCTGTGCGGCAATCGCCGGGTCCAGCGTCTGCTTATCCCCTTGCCCGGCAGCGCGCAGACGCTCCAGCACGCGCTTCGCCAGGGTGCGCACGCCGCCGGCCCACTCCCTTAGCCGCTCCGCCGTCGCCGGCTCGGGCGTGAAGGCGTCGCCGCCGCCGGGAGTGGCGAGCGCCCGGTGAAGCTCCGCCGTCCGCTGACCCAGCAGGCGCAGAAAGGCTACGCTGTCGGCATCGGCGGCCTGCGCCGCCTCACTGTCCTCGAAGCGGGCGACGCGGTCGTTCAGATAGCCGGTGACATGGCCCCAGGCGTCCTTCGCCTCCGGCACCAACTCCTGCATCACGCACAGCGTGGTGGAACCGGAGCTGTTGGACCGCTCGACCCAGCCCAGGAGGGCCGGCGTGTTGGGGAACTGCGCCACCTCGGTCAGGAAGCGGCTGACCTCCAGTTCGGGGTGCATACCGGGTTCCAGCTTGCGCAGCCCCTTCAGGATGGCGGCGTCGCCGATGCGGATGGAGGTGTTGGACTGTTCGGCGGTCATCCGATGCAGCGGGGCATCGCTGTGCAACCGTTCCGCCAGCGCCTCGCAGGCACGGGTGTGGCCGGCGGTCAGGCCGGCGGACAGCGCCGTTTCGCTTGGTTCGGGATTACGTTTCAGAATGGCGCCCAGCAGCGCACGGACCACGCCGTCATCGGCATAGCCGTCGCGCAGGCGCCCCGGAACCGGCAGGTCCTTGGAACCTGCGATCACCGACGCATCCTCTCCAGTGCCGCGGTCGAGGATCAGGGGAAGCTGGTAGAGCTGCGGCTCCCGTCCCGGCGGCTCCACCCGCAACAGGCAGAGCTGGGCCTGCGATCCGCCGGCGAGCGGCAGCGGCAGGGCGTCTATGATGCGCACGACCGGCCGGCCGGCGTCCTTCGCCGCATACCAGCGGCGGGTCAGGAGATGGTCCGGCAGCAGGTCGTCCTGAAGGCGGGAGAGAATCCCGCTTTCCAGCGGGTTGGCCAATACATTCGGCTGGGCATGTGGCTGCGGCGCGGTGGGCACGAGGGCTCCTCCCCTGTTGAGCGCTGGGTGGCACGTCGCTCAAACAGCACGGCGGGGAGAAATTCCCGCACCCGCGAAGCCGCTTCCACGAACGACCGCGCCCTTCTCCCGAAAGAGTGGTCAGACGGTCCGCGGGTGGTGCGGCAGATGGGCGAGACGGCCGATCCGCTCGGCCACCTGCAGGGCCTCGACCACGTCGTCCAGCCGACCATCGCGCATCAGATTGTGCGCGTGGGTGTTCAGCGCGGCGACGACGGCCCGTTCATCGGACACCCCGCGGGCCGGCTTCCCGTCGGGATCGAGCACGGTGGCGCCAAGCGCCGCCATGGCCTCCGCGGTCAGGTTCACGGCCTCGGACAGGGCCTCTTCGTCGTCTTCCGCTGCGGTCAGGATCGGTTCCAGAAGCTCCGCAAGGAGACGGGGGGTCATGGTGCTAATCCTCGGTGACATTCTAAGGCCGTCCCCTTCGACGTCGGTGCTGTGTGGTCTCCAGTACAACAGCCGAAACGAAGGAAAGGTCCGCCCGGCCGAGCTGTCCGAAGGCCGGTTTCCCGAATCTTGGAAAGGGCGGCCGGACACCAGAAGCCACATGGGAACCGCGCGTGCGGCCGGCAAGCGGAACCGGATGTCAACTGCACGAATGGGGGAAGTGAGGGGCGGCGATCCACCGCATTGCCCGGAAAGTTGTGGAGCCTGGTCAGAAAATTCGTAAAAATACCATCGCATTCCAAACATGCGGCGGATTGCGCGAGCAGCGTCCGCTGACGGTCCAGGACAAAGAAGCCGATGGCCCTTCCGAACAGAGCATCCGGCGTGGATGATCGCCAGTCGATCACACGGGACAGCGGACCCGCGCCCATTGACGGAAACGGCGGCGGGGGCCATCCTCCTGGTATGGACGACCTGACCCGACGCGTTGACCGGATGGAGGGGCTTCTCGACGAGATGAAGCCGCTGCTGGCGCGTCTCGATGAGCGGCTGAACCATCTCGCGACCAAGGCCGACCTGTCCGCGACAAAGGGTGAGTTGCTGGAGAAGCTGGCTGAAAAGCCGGGCAAAGGTTACCTGTGGACAGTCCTTGCAGTGCTCGTCGGCGCCATCCTCGCGTCCGTGGCGGCTGGGGTCAGTCTGAAATAGTCACTCGATAAAATCCTCCCGGCTCAGCCCATAGCGTTTCAGCTTGTCGTAAAAGGTCTTGCGCGGGATGTTCAGCGCCTCGATGGCGGCCTTCACGCTGCCCCGTTGGCGGGCGAGTTCGGACTGGATCAGGCCCTTTTCGAACAGATCCACCTGCTCGGCCAGCGACAGCGTCGACGGTGCCGACACCGGCGCCGGGGCCACATCCTCCAGCCCCAGCACGAAGCGATCGGCGGCGTTGCGCAGTTCGCGGACGTTGCCGGGCCAGTCCTGGCTCATCAGCCGCTGCATCTGCTCGCGGGTGGGCGTCCGCGGCTCGCGGTTGTAACGGGAAGCGGCCTGGGCGACGAAATGCTGGAACAGCAGCGGGATGTCGTCGCGGCGTTCGCGCAGCGGCGGAATGGTCAGCACCACCACATTCAGCCGGTAATAGAGATCGGCACGGAATTTCCCCTCATCCGCCGCCTGCCGCAGATCCGCCTTGGTGGCGGCGACCACCCGCAGATCGACCGGCACCTGCTCGTTCGATCCCAGCGGTTCGACCACCCGTTCCTGGATCACCCGCAGCAGCTTGACCTGCAAGGCCAGCGGCATGCTTTCGATCTCGTCCAGGAACAGGGTGCCGCCGCCTGCATGTTCGATCCGGCCGACCCGGCGCTTGGCGGCCCCGGTGAAGGCGCCGGCTTCATGCCCGAACAGTTCGCTCTCGAAGATCGTCTCCGGCATGGCGCCGCAGTTCAGCGCGACGAAGGGGTTCTTGCGCCGGCCGCTGGCGGCGTGCAGCGCGCGGGCGACCATCTCCTTGCCGGTGCCGGTCTCGCCGAACACCAGAACGTCGGCGTCGGTGTCCGCGACCGCTGAGATGGTGGCGCGCAGCCGCTCGATGCCCGGCGTGCGGCCGACGATGGTCCCCGCCGGATCGGTTCCGCCGGCGATCTGCGCCCGCAGCCGGCGGTTCTCCAGCACCAGCCGCCGCTTCTCCACCGCGCGCCGGGCGATCTCGGTCAGCCGGTCGGACGGGAAAGGCTTTTCCAGGAAGTCGTAGGCGCCGTTGCGCATCGCCTCCACCGCCATCGGCACGTCGCCATGGCCGGTGATCAGGATGACCGGCAGGTCGGGATCGATCTCCCGCACCCGCGCCAGCAGGGCCAGCCCGTCCATCTGCGGCATGCGCACGTCGGTGACGAGGCAGCCCGGCCAGTCGCGGCCGAGATGGCGCAAGGCCCGCTCCGCCCCGTCGCAGGCCGTCACCTCGAACCCCGCCAGTTCCAGCGCCTGCTGCCCGGCCAGCCTCACCGCCCGCTCATCGTCCACGAACAGCACGGCGCCGGCGGCCTCGGGAATGGACTGGCTCATGTGGTCTGCTCCGTGGTGGTGAGCCGCAGGGTGAAGACGGCGCCTTGGCCCGGTTTCCCATTGCGGTTGGCGGCGGTCAGGCTGCCGCCGAAATCCTCGACGATGCCGTGGCTGATCGACAGCCCCAGCCCCAGCCCCTCGCCGGCTTCCTTGGTGGTGAAGAAGGGGACGAACAGCCGGGGCAGATCGGCCTCGGCGATGCCGCCGCCGGTGTCGGCGACACTCAGCAGCGCCTCGCCCTCCGCCGCGACCAGCCCGATGCGCAGGCGGCGCACCGGACAGCCGCGCATGGCATCCGCCGCATTGCCGATCAGGTTGACCAGAACCTGCTGCAGCCGCACATCCTCCGCCACCACCCGGACCTGCTGGTCGGGCAGATCGACCTCCACCGTGATGTCCTCCCGCCGCAGCTTGGATTCCAGCAGGGCCAGCGCTTGGCTCACCGCCCCCTGCACCGACACCGGCCCCAGCGTGCCGGAGGCGCGGCGGGCGAAGCCCTTCAACTGGCGGGTGATGGCGGCCATGCGGTCTGTCAGTTCGGCGATCTCCGCCAGATTGCCGCGCACCGCGTCCATCCGCCCACGCTCCAGCAGGACCACGGCATTGTCGGCGAAGCTGCGCATGGCGGCGAGCGGCTGGTTGATCTCGTGCGCGATGCCGGCCGACATCTGCCCCAGCGCCGCCAGCTTGGCCGCCTGGGTCAGCTCGTTCTCCGCCGCGCGCAGATCGGCGGTGGCGGCGGCGACCCGGCGTTCCAGCTCCGCCCGCGATTCCTCCTGCAGCGCGATCCGCTCGGCCAGAGCCACCCGCCGCAGCGCCACCGCATAGGCGGTGAGCGCGGCCATCGCCACCGCGGCGGCGGCCAGCAGCCCGGCGACCCAGGCGCGGGCGGTCACCGGATCGAGGCTGGTCAGGCTGTGCAGGGTCCAATCGCCGCCGGGCATGGCGACGGAGGTCAGCAGATAGCGCCGCTCCCCGTCCTTCTCCTCCAGCGCGATGCGGTCGGACACCCCGCCGAAGGCCCAGGGCAGCACGTCCAGCCCCTCGCTGGTGCCCTCCGGCACGATGGGCAGGCTGATCGGCAGGCGACGGGGCAGGGCATGGTAGCGCCAGGACGGCATGTTGGTGATGAACACCACCCCATCGCGGTCGGTCACCAGCAGCTTTTCCTGCCCCGGCGTCCAGCCCCGCTCCAGCCGGTCGAACCCCAGCTTCAGCACCACCGCCCCCACTGTGCGGTTTTCCGCCACCACCCGGTTCGCCGTGTAATAGCCCGGCACCAGCGAGGTGGTGCCCAGCGCGAAATGGTGCCCCTCCCCCTGGTCCATCGCCATGCGGAAATAGGGGCGGTAGGAGAAATTCTCGCCCACGAAGCTGGCGGCGCTGTTCCAGTTGCTGGCCGCCAGCGTCGTTCCCTTGGCGTCCATTACATAAAGCGCCAGCGCATCCAACGCCTGGGCGATGCCCTGCAGCTTGCGGTTCAGCCGGTCGACCGCCGCCGGAGTCGGGTTGACCAGCAGGGCGCGCACCTCCTCATCCTGCGCCAGCGCCAGCGGAACGGCGGCATGACGCTCCAGCTCCGCCCGCAGGTTGGCGTTGTAGAGCGCCAGCTGCGCCCGCGCGCTGTCCTTCAGATCGTCCAGCGCCAGGGACGAGGCCCAGCCCGCCGCCAATGCCGCCGCCGCCGGGACGCCGAGCAGCAGCGCCACCATCAGCAGCCGGCGCGGCCGTTCCAGCGCCCGGGCGACCAGCTGCGTCGCCGGCGAGAGCGTCGCGGAGAGGAGGGGAGGGGCGGTCGAATCTGTCGCCGGATCGGTCGGATTGCTCAGCAACGTCTTCCCTGATCGTGCTGCGCCGCAACATTGATGCCGCAGCGCTGTGAAGTGTGTGGATTTTCGCACATAGCTGGACCCCCTGTCGTGCGGATTCTCGCCCTCGGCCATTCGGCAAATGCTTGATGTTGCTGGATTCAGCAATTGGCCCACCGCTTGCTTTCAGGAGCAATCAGTTGGGGTCCGCCCGCCCAGCCGGTGCAAATGCCGGACGAAAGAACGGGCACCCCGCCAGGAACGCCGTTCTGAGGAACGCCACGAGGAGAGTAGCATGAGCGCAGACGCGACCGCCGGCCGGCCGGGCACGGTGAAGAAGCCCTTCTACACCAACCTGACCTTCCAGGTTCTGACCGCCATCGGCATCGGCATCCTGCTGGGGCACTTCTACCCGGCCATCGCGGTGCAGATGAAGCCGCTGGGCGACCTGTTCATCAAGATGGTCAAGATGGTGATCGGCCCGATCGTCTTCCTGACGGTGGTGACCGGCATCTCCTCGATCGGCAACCTGAAGAAGGTCGGCAAGGTCGGCGGCAAGGCCCTGCTGTATTTCGAGGTGGTGACGACCTTCGCACTCGGCATCGGGCTGCTGATCGTCAACCTCGTCCGCCCCGGCGCCGGCATGAATATCCAGCCGGGCCAGCTGAAGGCCGACGCGGTTCAGAAATACGCCACCTCCGCCCACGAGCACGGCTTCATCGACTTCGTCGTCGGCATCGTGCCCGACAATGTGGTCGGCGCCTTCGTCCAGGGCGACATGCTGCAGATCCTGTTCTTCGCCGTGGTGTTCGGCGTCGCCCTGTCCGCCATGGGCCAGAAGGGCAAGCTGGTCGAGGACATCTTCGACAAGATCGGCCATGCCCTGTTCGGCGTGATCGGCATCCTGATGCGCGTCGCCCCGGTCGGTGCCTTCGGCGCCATGTCCTTCACCATCGGCAAGTACGGCATCTCGTCACTGACGGCGCTGGGCCAGCTGATGGCGTCGGTCTACCTCACCATGGCGATCTTCATCTTCGTCGTGCTGGGCGGCATCGCCAAGGCCTACGGCTTCAGCATCTGGAACTTCATCCGCTACATCCGCCAGGAACTGCTGATCGTGCTCGGCACCTCCTCCTCGGAGTCGGTTCTGCCGCGCATGATGGAGAAGATGCAGAAGTTCGGCTGCTCCAAGCATGTCGTCGGTCTGGTGATCCCCACCGGCTATTCCTTCAACCTCGACGGCACCTCGATCTACCTGTCGATGGCGGCGATCTTCATCGCCCAGGCCTTCAACGTCGACCTGACGATCTGGCAGCAGCTCTACATCCTCATCATCCTGATGCTGACCTCAAAGGGTGCGGCGGCGGTCACCGGCGGCGGCTTCGTGACGCTGGCCGCCACCCTGTCGGCCACCGGCGTCCTGCCGATCGAAGGGCTGGCCCTGCTGCTGGGCGTCGACCGCTTCATGTCGGAAGCCCGCGCGCTGACCAACCTGATCGGCAACGGCGTCGCCACCGTCGTCGTCGCCAAGATGGAAGGCGAGTTCGACGAGAGCAAGGCGGTCGCCGAATACCAGCAGCACTTCAAGGAGCCGGCGCTCGCCCGGATCTGACGATCCGCAAAGAACGCGCGGCACACATGCAGGACCGGATTCGGAAATTCCAAAGATGATCCATCCGGCCTCCATGAGGATCCTGTAAGGTAAGGGGGACGCTTCGATTTGGTTCGAATCGTCCCCTTTCCGTTTCGCGGGGCGGTTGGCGCAGCAGCCCGAATGGGCTATAACCGCCAATCAGGTAAAGCGAACGCAAAGAATTAACTGAAATCACGTTAACCGGAGGAAGAGACCCGATGTCCGGCGATTTTGAGGCGATGGCGCTTGAGTATCACCGCAACCCGCGGCCCGGTAAGCTGGCAGTAGTCGCGACCAAGCCCATGGCCAACCAGCGCGATCTGGCGCTGGCATATTCGCCGGGCGTTGCCCATGCCTGCACCGCCATCGCCGAGGATCCGTCGAAGGCGGCGGAGCTGACGGCGCGGGCCAATCTGGTGGCGGTCGTCACCAACGGCACCGCCGTGCTGGGCTTGGGCAACATCGGTCCCTACGCCGCCAAGCCGGTGATGGAAGGCAAGGCCGTCCTCTTCAAGAAGTTCGCCGGTATCGACTGCTTCGACATCGAGCTGAACGAGCATGACGTCGATGCGCTGGTCGACACCATCGTCCGGCTGGAACCGACCTTCGGCGCCATCAACCTGGAAGACATCGCCGCCCCCGCCTGCTTCGAGATCGAGCGCCGCTGCCGCGAGCGCATGAAGATCCCGGTGTTCCACGACGACCAGCACGGCACCGCCATCGTCGTGGGCGCCGCCGTGCTGAACGGTCTGGCGCTGGTCGGCAAGGACATCTCCAAGGTCAAGGTGGTCTCCACCGGCGGCGGCGCGGCCGGCATCGCCTGTCTCGACCTGATGCTGTCGCTGGGTGTCCGCCGCGAGAATGTCTGGCTGGTCGACCGCATCGGTGTGGTCCACAAGGGCCGCAACGAGGAGATGAACGAATACAAGGAGGCCTACGCGCACGACACCGAGGCGCGCACGCTGTCCGACGTCATCGACGGCGCCGACATCTTCCTCGGCCTGTCCGGCGCCAAGGTGCTGAAGCCGGAGCTGCTGGCCCGCATGGCCGACAAGCCGCTGATCCTGGCGCTCGCCAACCCGGAGCCGGAGATCATGCCGGATCTGGCCCGCGAAGCCCGTCCGGACGCCATCATCGCCACCGGCCGTTCCGACTTCCCCAATCAGGTCAACAACGTCCTGTGCTTCCCCTTCATCTTCCGCGGCGCGCTGGACGTCGGCGCCACCACGGTGAACGAGGAGATGAAGATCGCGGCGACCCACGCCATGGCCAACCTCGCCCGCGCCGAACCGTCGGACGTGGTGGCGGCGGCCTATGTCGGTGAATCGCTGCGCTTCGGCCCGGACTACATCCTGCCCAAGCCCTTCGATCCCCGCCTGATCGTCGAGGTGTCGTCGGCGGTCGCCAAGGCGGCCATGGACAGCGGCGTCGCCACCCGGCCGATCGCCGATTTCCGCGCCTATCAGGACCAGCTGAACCAGTATGTCATCCGCTCCGGCCTGTTCATGAAGCCGGTCATCACCAAGGCCAAGACCGCGCCCAAGCGCGTCGTCTATGCCGAGGGCGAGGACCCGCGCGTGATCCGCTGCGCCCAGGTGGTGGTCGATGACGGCATCGCCCATCCGGTCCTGATCGGCCGCCGCGAGGTGATCGAGCGGGTGATCGGCGAGATGGGCCTGCGCCTGAAGATCGGCCAGGACGTCGAGGTCATCGAGATCATCCGCGATCCGCGCTATCACAACTTCACCGAACATTACCGCAAGCTGATGGGCCGCCGCGGCGTGTCGCCCAGCCATGCCGCCAACGTGGTTCGGACCCAGCCCACCGTCTTCGGCGCCCTGATGGTCCGCCGCGGCGAGGCCGACGCGCTGGTCTGTGGCACCACCGGCCGCTTCAACGAGCATTGGGCGCACATCTGCGGCCTGATCGGCCTGCGCGACGGCGTGAAGGTCGCCGCGACGATGAACGCGCTGATCTCGCAGAAGGGCGTCCACTTCATCACCGACACCTACGTCAACCCCGACCCGACCGCCGAACAGGTGGCCGAGATCGCCCGGCTGGCGGCGGACGAGGTGAAGCGCTTCGGCATCGAGCCGAAGGTGGCCCTGCTGTCGCACTCCAACTTCGGCAGCGCCGAGACCCCGTCCGCCCGCAAGATGCGTGCGGCGGTGGAACTGGCGTCCGAGCAGATGCCTGATGTCGAGATCGACGGCGAGATGCATGCCGACGCCGCTCTCGCCCCTGCCATTCGCAAGGAAGTGCTGCCCGACAGCCGCCTGAAGGGCGAGGCGAACCTGCTGGTGATGCCGACGCTGGACGCCGCCAACATCGCCTTCAACATGATGAAGATCCTGGGCGAGGCGCAGAATGTCGGTCCGATCCTGCTGGGCGTCCAGCGGCCGGTCCACATCGTCACCCCGTCGGTCACCACCCGCGGTCTGGTCAACATGACCGCCGTCGCCGTGGTCGATGCCCAGCTGGCCGACCCGGTCAACGCCGCCCCGACCCCGCCGGTGGGCGTGGCGTAAGGCAATCTCGCTCCCGTGCAACCACTTGCTCCCTCCCCCGCCCAGCGGGGGAGGGCCGGGGTGGGGGCACGGGTCTCCACCCCTTCCACCACACCCAATTCGTGCTATCCCTTACCCGTAGCCAACAGGAACGGCACGGGGCATGACCAACCAGCGCAAAACCGGCAACGCCGCTGCCGCCACCGCCGCGGCGCTGGTCGGGCAGGCCGTCCCGTTGCACCAAGCCGGCCGCCTGCCTGAAGCCGAGGCGCTCTATCGCCAGGCAATCGCCGTTCAGCCGCGCCAGCCGGACGCCCTGCATCTGCTGGGCATGATCGCTTGTCAGACCGGCCGCTTTGCCGAGGCCGCCGACCTGATCGGACAGGCGGTGGCGGCCAAGCGCGACGTTCCCGATTACCACGCCAACCTCGCCTACGCCCTCCAGGCGCTCGGCCGCTCCGCCGAGGCGGAACGCGCGGCCCGCAACGCCCTGCGCCTGCGCCGCCCGTTCCCCGAGGCCGCCAACACTCTGGGCAATGCCCTGAACGCCCAAGGCAAGGCCGCCGAGGCCGCCGACGCCTACCGTGCCGCCCTGCGCGCCCGCCCCGACTACGCGGAGGCGGAGGGCAACCTGGGCGCGGTGCTTCGCAGCCTCGGCCGCTCGGCGGAGGCGGAACCGCTCCTGCGCCACGCGCTTGCCTCCAATCCCTCCCTGACGGAAGCGCGCGCCGCCCTGGGCCTCGCCCTGCTCGACCTTGGGCAAGACGACGAAGGGGAGACGACGCTGCGTGCCGTGCTGGCACGCCGGCCCGACCATGCGGCGGCGGCCCTTGCTCTGGCGGGCTCGCTGCAACGCCGCGGCAAGGATGCGGACCCGGCCTACCGCCTTTACCTGACGCTGGAGCCGGCGGATGCCGAGGGCTGGAACGCCTACGGCCTCGCCCTGCAAGCTGCCGACCGCATCGAGCCCGCCGCCGATGCTTTCGCCCGCGCCGTACGGCTCGGCCCGAAGATGGCGGAGGCGATGACCAATCTGGGCACCGTCCGCCGCCTGCAGGGACTGGCCGCGGACTCTGCGGAGTTGCAACGCCGCGCGTTGGACCTGCGCCCCGGCTATGCCGCCGCCCATACCAATCTGGCGCTCGCCCTTCAGGATCTGGGCGACGATGCCGGCGCGGAGCGCGAATTCACCAACGCCCTGGACGCCGATCCGGCGCAGGCGCTCGCCCGCTTCAACCGCGCCATCCTGCGCCTGCGCCAGGGTCGGTTGGCCGAGGGTTGGGAGGATTACGCCGTCCGCTTCGACTCCGGACGCCTGCGGCCGAGACGTCCCTTCAACATCCCGGAATGGGAGGGGGACGAACTTGCCGGGCGCCGCCTGCTGCTGTGGGCCGAACAGGGGTTGGGCGACGAGTTCATGTTTGGCGCCCTTCTGCCGGAAGCCCTGTCGCGTTTCCCTGCCGCCATCGTCGAATGCGAACCGCGGCTGGTCCCGCTGTTCCAGCGCTCCTTTCCCCGCACTACGGTGCGCGCGCCGACGCGGCGGCCGGCTGATGCCGACTGCCATCTCCCCTTCGGCTCGCTGCCGCGCCTGCTGTGGAAGACCGCACCGGTCCCACCTCCGCCCGCCGGCTGGCTGAAGCCGGATCCGGAGCGGGTGGCGGCATGGCGGTCGCGGTTGGATGCGCTCGGCCCCGGCCTGACGGTCGGGATTGCCTGGACCAGCCGGCGCATCACCACCGAACGGCGCCAGTCCTATACCGACCTGGAGGAGTGGAACTCCCTGTTGTGCCTGCCCGGCATTCATGCCGTCAGCCTTCAATATGACGGACGCGAGGAAGAGATCGCTGCGGTCGAAGAGCGATTGAGGCTGCGCATCCACCGCTGGCCCGACCTCGACCAGATCGCCGATCTGGAGGGCACCGCCGCCCTGATGGCGAACCTCGATCTGGCGATCACCGTCGCGTCCTCCGCCGGGGAAATGGCGGCAGCGCTGGGCGTGCCGGTCTGGCGATTGGGACGGCGCGACTGGACGCAACTCGGCACAGCGGTGCGTCCCTGGTTCCCCACCATGCGCTGCATCCATCCCGATGGGTCGGCCGGCATCGGTGGCGCCATTCCCAAGGCAGCGCAGATGCTTAACAGACTTTCCGCAGGTGATCTGTGAGCATTTCAGATTGGTTCGCCGAGGCGCTTCGCCATCATCAGGCCGGCGCTCTGGACGCCGCCGAACCCCTGTACCGACGTGTCTTGGATGCCGAACCGCGTCACGCCGATGCCCTGCATCTGCTGGGCGTCCTGAACCACCAGCGCAACGACAACGTTCAAGCCATTGACTTAATTAGTAAAGCGGTCGAACTTGCGCCGGAGGTGGCGGATTACCACGCCAACAGGGGCATCGTTCTGCAACGGCTTGGCCGCCTGGAGGAAGCCGAAGCAGCGCAACGTCGTGCACTCCAGCGCATCCCCACCCATGTCGGCGCCCATTTCAATCTGGGGCTGGTGCTGGCCGCGCTCGATCGGTTGGCGGAGGCCGCCGTCCATTATGCCGAAGCCGCCCGGCTGTCTCCCAATTTGGCCGACGCCCACCTGAACCTCGGCGCCGCCCTACAGGGGATCGGTCGGGCGGAAGAAGCATTGGCTGCCCATGCCCGCGCGGCGGAACTGCTTCCCGGCGACCCGCGCCCCTGGACGAACCGGGCGGTCAGCCTTCAGCAACTCGGCCGCAAGAGGGAGGCCGCCGACGCCTTGCAGATGGCGGCGACGCTAGGCGGTGGAACCTCCGACCCCACGGCCCTGTCCGCTCTCGCCGCCGCGCTCCATGCCGCCGGGCGGATGGAGGATGCGGCGGAGCGCTACGCCGACGCCTTGCGCCTTGCGCCACGCGATGCGCTTTCTCTCAACGGTCTAGGGCTCTGTCTTAAGGCTCTTGGTCAACTGGATGATGCGGCCACCTGCTTCGATGCGGCCACCGCCATCCAGCCAGACCATGCCGACGCGCTGGACAATCTCGGCAGCATCCGCAACGCCCAGGGCCGCCATGCCGAGGCGGAGGCCCTGCACCGGGAAGCGATCCGCCAGCGGCCCGACTTCGCCGGCGCCTGGAACAATCTCGGCAATGCCCGCCATGCCGCCGGCCGCACGTCCAACGCCTGGACGGCATGGCATGTTGCATTGACGCTCGATCCCACCCTGCCGGAAACCCACACCAACCTGGGCAACGCCCTGCGCAGCGCCGAGCGTTTCGCCGAGGCCGAGCGGTCGCAACGTCGCGCCATCCGGCTTGCGCCGCTGGAGGCGCCTGCCCGCAACAATCTGGGCCACCTGCGCCAAGGCCGGCACGACCATGCCGGCGCCGCCGACTGCTACCGCAGCGCCCTGGCGCTGGACCCCGCCTATGGCGAGGCCTGGAGCAACCTGGGGCTGGCCCGGCAACGGTTGAGCGACGGCACGGGGGCGGAGCGCTGCTATGACCGGGCGCTGACGCTGCGACCCGACATGTCGTTGTCGCACTTCAACAAGGGCCTGCTGCGGCTGGAGGCCGGCGATCTCGACCATGGCTGGCCCGGTTATGCCTGGCGTTTCGGCTCGGGGCAGGTCGGGCAGGGGCGTCAACCACGCGCCCAGCCTTGGCGTGGGGAGGACCTGACCGGCCGCCGCCTGATGATCTGGGGCGAGCAGGGCGTGGGCGACACCATCCTGTTCTCCGCCCTTTGCCCGGAACTGGCCGGCCGCGCCGTTTCCACCATCTTGGAGGTCGACCGTCGGCTGGTGCCGTTGTTCTCCCGCTCCTTCCCCACCTTGCGGGTGCGGGCGGAGGCGTTGGACGGGCAAGGGCGGGAGGCGATGGCGATCCCGGACTATGACCGTCACGTGCCGATGGGCTCCTTGCCCCGCGTCCTGCGCCGCCGGCTGGCCGATTTTCCGCCGCGCCCCTCCTGGCTGGTGCCCGACGCAGGGTTGGTCGAGCGTTGGCGCGAACGGCTGGCGGCTCTCGGCTCCGGATTGTGCATCGGCATCGGCTGGCGCAGCCAGATGATGACCGTGGAGCGTAGCATCGCCTATCTGGCACTCGACGCCTGGGCGCCGCTGTTCGCACTGCCCGGCATCCACTGGGTGGTGCTGCAATATGGCGAGGTGGAGGAGGAGGTCCGGCAGGCCGAGCAGCGTTTCGGCATCCGCCTGCACCGCTGGGACGATCTCGACCGCAAGGACGATTTCGATGGCGTCGCCGCCCTGATCGCCGGGCTGGACCTCGTCATTTCGCCGGCGATGTCGGTTGGTGAGCTGGCAGGCGCGCTCGGCACCCCGGTCTGGCGCTTCGGCACCCGCGACTGGACGCAGTTGGGGGCCGGAATCCGCCCCTGGTATCCGTCGATGCGCCTCTTCCAGCCCCGGCCGGGCGAGCCGCTGTCGGCGACGATGGCCGATATGGCTGGCGCATTGCGGTCGCTCTCCCGATTATCGGCCACGTCACGCCATGCGCCCCCCTCACCCAGCCCTCTCCCCGGGGGGAAGAGGGTATCCGCAGGGGGAGAGGCGTTGGCGGCGCAGGCGGTCGCTCTGCACAGCCAGGGTCGTCTGCTCGACGCCGAAGCCCTCCACCGCAAGGCCGTCGCCTCCGTACCGACCCACCCGGCCGCCTGGACCAATGGCGGTCTCACCCTGCTCCGGCTTGGCCGTGTCGAGGCCGCTATCCGGTGGCACCGGAGGGCGGTGGCGCTGAACCCGGCCTTTCCCGAAGCGCTAAGCAACCTCGGCGTGGCGCTCCAGACCGGTGCGTCCGCGGCAGAGGCGGCGACGCTGCACCGCCGTGCCGTGCGGCTGCGCCCATTGCAGGCGGAAAGCTGGGGCAACCTCGCCGCAGCCCTGCTCGCCGCCCGGCGCTTCACCCAGGCGGAGACCGCCTGCATCCGGGCCGCAGTCCTGGCGCCGAGCCTTGCCGGGGTGCTGATCACGGCCGCCGCGGCATCGAAGGGGCAGGGGCGCTACGCCGAGGCCGCTCGCCAGTCCAGCCGGTCCCTGCACATCACGCCCACTTCGGCCAAGGGCTGGTCAAACCTGGGCATGGCCCTGGCCGGGCTGGGCCGCTGGAGCGACGCTCTAATCGCCCACCGACGCGCATCGGCACTCGCTCCCGACCTGCCGGACATATTGGTCAACCATGGCCACGGGCTGCTGTTGCGGGGAGAGCGTCGGCTCGCCCGCAACTGGACCGAACGGTGCCTGCGGCTGACGCCGGGCAGGGCGGATGCCCGGATGAACCGCGCCCTGCTGCGCTTGGCCGAGGGCGACCTGACCGGCGGCTGGGACGACTACGCCCATCGCTTCGCCACCGGCGATGCCGTACCCCGCCGTTTCCCCATCCCGGAATGGAGGGGCGAACCACTGGCCGGCAGCCGCATGCTGGTATGGGGCGAACAGGGGCTGGGCGACGAGATCATGTTCGGCACGGCGTTGCCCGACCTGCTCCGTCAAGCCGGCCGGCTGATCGTCGAATGCGACCCGCGCCTGACCGGCCTGTTCGCCCGCGCCCTGCCGGGTGCGGAGGTGCGGGCGCCCACCACGAATCCGCGCGATGCCGATTGCCATGCACCAATGGGGAACATCGCCGCGCGGCTGCGGCCTGCCCTGCGGCATTTCCCTTCAACCGCTCCACTCTTCATCGCCGATCCACGGCTGGCGGCGGACTGGCGCGGCCGGCTGGCGGACCTCGGTCCCGGCTTGCGGGTCGGCATCTGCTGGCGAAGCAGCCGCATGACGGCCGACCGGGCCGGCGCATACAGCCGGATCGACCAGTGGGGACCGATCCTCGCCGTGCCGGGCGTGACCTTCGTCAGCCTGCAATATGACGGGCACGAGGCGGAGCGGGAGGACGCCCTGCACCGCTTCGGCACGGTGCTGCACCACTGGCCCGATCTGGACCAGCGCCGGGATCTGGAGGGGGTGGCGGCGCTCATCTCCGGCCTTGACCTCGTGATCTCCGCCCCGACCGCCGTGGGGGAACTGGCCGCTGCCCTCGGGGTCCCGGTCTGGCGGATCGGGGGGGCCGGCGACTGGTCGGCCCTGGGGACGGCGGTGCGGCCCTGGTTCCCTTCCATGGCGCTGGCCGGCCATGCCGGTGACCACGACGTGACCCTGGCGGCGGTCGCGCAACGCCTGCGGTGTCTCGCCAAAGGGGTCCCATGACCATCGGAGGAGGGAGGCCCACGCAATTCCGCATTGCGATTCCGGAGCGCCCCCTTTATCGACTATGGCCGCCGGGCGCCGCGCAGGGTGGATGACCCGGCGCCCGCGCCGTCGTAAGCTGCTTCCTGCCGGACGGCGACAGATGGGTTCAGGACAGGGTTTCGGGGCGCGGTTTTAGGGAAAGGACGGTCGGTGCGGTCTGAGGACGCTCTTGCCAACATAGACGTCGCGGTGCTTGCCGGCGGGCTGGGCACACGCATCCGGGGCGTTCTGGGTGACACGCCGAAGGTCCTGGCCCCCATCGCGGGCCGTGCCTTCCTCGGCCATCTCCTGGATTACCTGTCGACCTACGGATCGCGCCGGGTGGTGCTGTGCCTGGGCCATCTGGCCGATCGGGTGACCGCATGGCTCGCCCGCGGCGATTCCGCCGGCACCATCGACGTGGTCTGCCAGATCGAACCGCGCCCGCTCGGCACCGCAGGGGCGCTCGGCTATGTCCGCAAGGAACTGCGCAGCAGCACCATCCTGGTGGTGAACGGCGACACCTTCCTCGACGCCGACCTGCGCGCCTTCATCGCCTCGCACCGGCTGTCGGGGGCGGAGGCGTCGGTCCTGTGTGTGACGGTGGAGGATGCCTCCCGCTTCGTGCGGGTGGAGATCGGGCCGGACAGCCGCGTCCGCCGTTTCCTGGACAAGGTGCCGGGGGCGGGCACCATCAATGCCGGCGTCTATCTGTTCTCCGCCGCCTTCCTCGACCGCTTCATCGCGGCGGGCGCGGTGTCGCTGGAACGCGACGTGCTGGAAAAGCTGCCGTCGGGCACGCTGAACGCCCATGTCGCCAAGGCCCGCTTCCTCGACATCGGCACGCCGGAGAGCCTCGCCACCGCCGCCAGCGTCATCGCCGGCCGCGAGTCCTGACGGGGAGGTCCGTCGGGAGCCCCGGCGGCCGCAATTTACCTCCGCGCACGCGACCGTCTGCCACTGGACTCGCGCAATGTGCCGGGCCAAGATGCGCACCGACTCGACACCGTGCGCAGTGGGTGCTTGCGCCGGGGCCGGGCCGCCACGCCGATTTCTCCGGACCAGTGCCATGGCCGTCATCCTCATCCGCGCCGACGCGTCGCCGACCATCGGCACCGGCCATGTCATGCGCTGCCTCGCCGTGGCGGAAGCCTTGCGCGACCAGGGGCACGAGGCGCTGTTCGCCGCCGTCGAATCCACCCCCGCCATCGACCGCCGGCTGTCGGCGGACGGCTTCCGCCATGTCTCCATCGCCGGTCCGGTGGGGCAGGCGGCGGATCTGGCCGCCACCCGCTCGCTCCTGCGGCGGGAGCATGGCACGGCGGTGATGCTCGACGGCTACCGCTTTGGCGAAGCCTACCGCGTCGGGCTGCAGGCCGCCGGGGCGCGGGTGCTGGCCTGGGACGATCTGGGCGACGGCACGCCGCTGCACGCCGACCTCGTCGTCAACGCCGCACCGCAGGCGGCGGGCCTTCCCTATGAGGCAATGGCGCCCGGCGCCGTCCTGCTGCTCGGCCCCGGCTACGCCCCGTTGCGGCGGGAGGTGCGGCTGGCGGCTCAGGCGCCGCGGCGGACCATCGCCGACCGGCCGGTGCTGCTGGTGACCTTCGGCGGCTCCGACCCGCTCGGCCTGACGGGGCCGGTTCTGCAGGCGCTGGCGACGGAGCGGCCCGACGGCTGCCGGATCGTCGCCGTCGTCGGCGGCAGCAATCCACGAGCGAACGAGCTGGCGGCCGAGGTGGCGGCGCTCGCCGCCGATGGCGTTTCCGTGGAGATCGATTGCCCGCGCATGGGCGCGCTGATGGCCGACAGCGGTCTGGCGGTGTCGGCCGGCGGCGGCACCATGGGGGAACTTGCCGCGCTGGCGGTGCCGACCCTTCTGGTGGTCACCGCCGACAATCAGGCGATGGCGAGCGGCGACGCCGCCGATCTCGGCTGGTGCACGGCCCTGGACGCCCGTGGCCGCGATCCCGCCAAGGCGGCGGCGGTCATCGCCCGGCGGGCGCTCGCCCTGTGGGCCGACGCCGGGCAACGGCAGCGGATGCAGGATGCCGCCACGGCACTGCCGCTGGACGGCGACGGGGCGGTGCGCATCGCCAGCGCCCTCACCGGCCCGCCGCCGAAATCCGGCAGCGCCGCCCGGCGGCGGACGGCGCTTGCCTGATGGCAGTTCCGGTCAGCTGACCACGCGCCACGTGCCGTCCGGCTGCTGGCAGGCGGTGCCGAAGCCCTGCTGGGTGCGGCCCTGGACCACGATGGTGGTCTGATATTCACGGCAGAGCTGGCCCTGCGGCCCGGTGCCCTCGCGTACAGGCGTGTAGCTGCCGTAATTGCCGGTGTCCGGATTGTTCCAGCGCACGGTGCTGCCGGTCGGCGCACTGTAGGCGTTGACCGCCGCCTGCTGGGCATAGTTCTGGTCGGCACGGTCGAGCGAGGCGCCGGCGGCATTGCCCAGCGCCGCACCCAGCAGCGTGCCGACGCCCACCGCCACCAGCTTGCCGCTGCCGCCGCCGAAGCGCGAGCCGGCCAAGCCACCGACCACGCCGCCGAGAACGGTGCCGGCCGTTTGCTTGTTGGCGCTGACGCCGCCATAGGAGTCGCCGTAGCCGGGCTGTGCGCAGCCGGCAAGCGGGGCCGCGAGCAGGCTGGCGGACAGCGCGGCGGCGAGGAAGGGGCTGGCTTTCATGGTGGCTCTCGTCCTGTTGGGTCCTGTTTGGATCGGCACGAAACCGTTCGTTCCTGACGCCATCAACATGGCTGACCCGCATCTTATTCCCGATGCGTGACGCGGTGCCTCGCTTGCCCCTATGATCGTGCCAACGGTTCCACGAAGGAATCGACGACAAGCCCTTGGGAGGGAACGAACATGCTGCCCAACGCGGACAGCTATGAAGGGGTGTCCCGCGCCTTCGCCTGGCGCGTGCCCGACCGCTACAACATCGGCGTCGACGTCTGCGACCGCTGGGCGGAAACAGACCCCGGCCGCATTGCCCTGATCCACAAGCGGCGCGACGGCGGGTCCGAGGAATACCGCTTCTCCGACATCCGCGCCCTGTCCAACCGCTTCGCCAATGCGCTGGCGGCACAAGGTGTCACGCGCGGCGACCGGGTCGGCATTCTGCTGCCCCAGGCGCCGGAGACCGCGATCAGCCATGTCGCGGTCTACAAGCTGGGCGGCATCGCCGTACCGCTGTTCTCGCTGTTCGGGGTGGAGGCGCTGGAATACCGGCTGGCCAATTGCGGCGCCCGCGCCGTGGTCACCGACGCCGCCGGGGCCGCCAAGATCGCCCAGATCCGCGACCGGCTGCCGGAACTGCGCGCCGTCTTCCGCGTCGACGGGTCCGGCCCCGGCTGCCTGGACTGGCATGGGCTGTGCGACGCGGCGTCCGACAGCTTCACCCCGGCCGACACCGGGCCGGACGATCCGGCGCTGATCATCTACACCTCCGGCACCACCGGTCAGCCGAAGGGCGCGCTGCATGCGCACCGGGTGCTGCTGGGTCATCTGCCGGGCGTGGAGATGTCGCACGACCTGTTCCCGCAGCCAGCCGACCGCATCTGGACGCCGGCCGACTGGGCTTGGATCGGCGGGCTGCTCGACGTGCTGCTGCCGGCCTGGCACCATGGTGTGACGGTGGTCTCCCACCGCTTCGAGAAGTTTGACGCGGAGGCCGCCTTCGCTCTGCTGGCCGAATTCCAGGTCCGCAACGCCTTCCTGCCGCCGACGGCGCTGAAGATGATGCGGGCGGTGAAGAACCCGCGGGCGCGCCATCGCATCGACATGCGCTCCGTCGCCAGCGGCGGCGAGACGCTGGGCGCCGGGCTGCTCGATTGGGGGCGCGAGACCTTCGGCGTGACGATCAACGAGTTCTACGGCCAGACCGAATGCAACATGATCGTCTCCTCGGCCGCGACGCTGATGACGCCGAAGCCCGGCATCATGGGCCGTCCGGTCCCCGGCCATGACGTGGCGGTGATCGACGGGCAGGGCAACCGGCTGCCGCCGGGCAAGCTCGGCCTGATCGCCGTGCATCGGCCGGATCCGGTGATGTTCCTCGGTTATTGGAACAACCCCGACGCCACCGCGGCAAAATTCGTTGGGCCTGGGGGCGACTGGCTGGTCACCGGCGACCAGGGGGAGTTGGACGAGGACGGTTACATCCGCTTCGTCGGGCGTGATGACGACGTCATCACGTCTGCCGGCTACCGCATCGGCCCCGGCGAGATCGAGGATTGCCTGATCGGCCATCCCGCCGTCCGCATGGCGGCGGTGGTCGGCGTGCCCGACCCGCTGCGCACGGAGATCGTCAAGGCCTTCGTCGTGTTGCAGGAGGGGGTGACGCCGGACGACGCGCTGGTGGCCTCGATCCAGGAGCATGTGAAGACCCGGCTGGCCGCCCACGAATATCCGCGTTCGATCGAATTCATGGAAAGCCTTCCCATGACCACCACCGGCAAGATCATTCGCCGGGAGTTGAGGAACCGCTCGTAATATCATGATCGAATTGATTTTATTGGCCGCGGCCTTTCTGGCTGGAGCAATGAATGCCGTTGCCGGCGGGGGAAGCTTCCTCACCCTGCCGGCGTTGATCTACGCCGGGGTGCCGCCGGTCGCCGCCAACGCCACCGGCACGGTCGCCCTGCTCCCCGGCTATGCCAGCGGCGTCTACGGCTACCGTCAGGACCTGACGCCGGTCGGCACGCTCAGCCTGCCGCTGCTGTCGGCGGTCAGTCTGGTCGGCGGGCTGGTCGGGGCAGGGCTGCTGCTGGTGACGCCGGATTCGGTGTTCCGCGGCATCGTGCCCTGGCTCTTGCTGCTGGCGACCGGGCTGTTCGCCTTCGGCAACATGCTGGCGCAGCGGCTGCGCAGCCTGGGTCTGCACGGCAACGGGACGATGCTGGGCACGCTGTTCGCCGTCTCCGTCTATGGCGGCTATTTCAACGGCGGGCTCGGCATCCTCCTGCTGGCGCAGTTGAGCCTGTTCGGCATGACCGACCTGAATGCCATGAACGGGCTGAAGAACCTGTTCTCCGCCGTGCTGACCGCCATCGCCGTGGTGGCCTATGCCGCTGGCGGGGCGGTGGAATGGCCGAAGGCGCTGCTGATGGTGGTGGCCGCGGTCGTCGGCGGTTATGTCGGCGCCCGGCTGGGGCGGAAGTTCCCCAAGCCGATCCTGCGCACCGGCATCATCGCCGTCGGTCTGGTGATGAGTGCGGTGTTCTTCCTGAAATGATCGCGCTATAGAGGGCGCTCCCCGCCTTTTGGACCTGCCGCCATGCTGACCGTATCCGATCTCGACCTGTACTATGGCGACGCCCAGGCGCTCGACGGTGTCACGCTGCAGGTGGCGGCGGGGCAGACCACCGCCATCGTCGGCGCCAACGGGGCCGGCAAGACCTCGCTGATCCGCGCCATCTCCGGCATCCTGAAACCGGCGCGTGGCAGCATCCGCTTCAAGGACCGCGAGATCGCCGGACTGCCCAGCCATGTCGTCTGCGACCTCGGCATCGGGCAGGTGGCGGAAGGGCGGCAGATCTTCCCGACGCTGAGCGTGCGGGAGAATCTGGAGATGGGCGCCGTCATCCCGCGCGCCCGGTCCAGCGCGCGCCAGACCTACGACCGGGTGCTGGACCTGTTCCCGCGCCTGCGCGAACGGCTGGACCAGGCGGCCGGCACCCTGTCCGGCGGCGAGCAGCAGATGCTGGCCATCGGCCGCTGCCTGATGGGCAAGCCGGACCTCATCATGTTCGACGAGCCATCGCTCGGCCTGTCGCCCGCCCTGGTGCAGGAGCTGTTCCGCATCATCCGGACACTGGCGGCCGAGGGCATGACGATCATCCTGGTCGAACAGAATGTCGCCGCCTCCCTGCGCATCGCCCAGACCGCTTACGTGCTGGAGAACGGCCGGGTGGTGCTGTCGGGCACGGGGGAGGCGCTGCTGGCCGACCCGGCGGTGAAGCAGGCCTATCTGGGGCTGTGATCCCGCCCCCTCCAAACCGGCCGCCGTCCAGCCGGCGCTACCCCCCTTATCCTCCTATCGTTGAATATACGAACCATCTACAGTCCCCCTAAGCTGGCAGTCCATTCAACACCGGGCGGGGACCATGGCGGCAGGCTGCACCAGACGGACGACATTGCTGGCGGCCGGCGCGCTGCTGGCGTCTGCGACGCTCCGGCACGCGGCTGCCGCCGACCGGACGGTCGTCCGCGCCGGGGTGCTGAAGTTCGGCACGGTCAGCTGGGAACTCGACACCGTCCGCGACAACGGCTTCGACCGCCAAGCCGGCATCGACCTGCAACTGGTGGAGCTGGCGGGCAACCCCGCCACCCAGGTGGCGCTCCAGGCGGGTGGGGTCGAGGTCATCGTTTCCGACTGGCTGTGGGTGTCGCGGATGCGCAGCAAGGGGGAGGCGCTGTCCTTCATCCCCTACTCGACCGCCGTCGGCGCGCTGGTGGTTCCGGCCAAGTCCGCCATCGCCGGGATCGGCGACCTGCGCGGCAAGCGCATCGGGGTCGCCGGCAGCCCGCTCGACAAGAGCTGGCTCCTGCTGAAGGCTCTGGCCACCGACCGCTATGGGCTGTCGCTCGACCGCGATGCGCAGCCCTTCTTCGCCGCACCGCCCCTGCTGAACAGCAAGATCGCCGACGGCGACCTGGACGCCGTGCTGACCTTCTGGCCCTTCGCCGCCCGGCTGGAGGCGAAGGGCATGCGCGTGACCATGACGGTGTCCGACATGCTGGAGGCGCTGGGCCAGCCGGCGACGGTCCCTTCCATCGGCTATGTCTTCCGCGAGGAGTGGGCGCGCGCCAACCCGGCCGCCATCGCCGGATTCCAGGCCGCGACGAACAGGGCGAAAGCCCTGCTGGCACAGTCCGACGCCGCGTGGGAGCGCCTCGCCCCGCTGATGCAGGCGGAGGATGACGCCACCTTCCGCATCCTGCGCGACCGCTACCGCGACGGCATCCCGCGCCGCTGGACCGAGGAGGAGCGGGCAGGGGCCGCGAAGCTCTACGCGCTGCTGGCGCGTCTGGGCGGGCGGGAGTTGGTCGGTGATGCGCCCGCCATCGCCCCCGGCACCTTCTGGACCGGCGGGGCCTGACCGGTGCGCCGCGCCCTGATGCCCGCCGTGATGCCTGTTGCGTCGATCCTGCTGTTGCTGGCCGTTTGGCAGGCAGCGGCGCTAATGGTCGGCGGGCGCCTACTGCCGGGACCGGCCGTGGTGGCCGAGGCCCTGCTGCGGGAAGCGGAGAGCGGGGCGCTGTTCCATCACATGGGCGTCACGCTGCTGCGCGTGCTGGCGGCCTTCGCGCTCGCCATGTCCATCGGGGTCGGGCTGGGTCTGCCGATGGGGCGGTCGCCCTTCATCGACCGGCTGTTCGGCCCCTGGCTGGTCTTCTTCCTGAACCTGCCGGCGCTGGTGGTCATCGTGCTGGCCTATGTCTGGTTCGGTTTGACCGAGGCGGCGGCCATCGGCGCCGTCGCCGTCAACAAAATTCCCAACACGGTGGTCCTGGTGCGGGCCGGTGCCCGCGCCATCGACGAGGGGCTGATCGACATGGCCCGCGTCTACCGCCTGTCGCCCGCGGACCGGCTTCGCCATGTGCTGCTGCCGCAACTCACCCCCACCATCGCCGCGGCTGCGCGGTCCGGCCTGGCGCTGATCTGGAAGATCGTGCTGGTGGTCGAACTGCTGGGCCGCAGCGATGGTGTCGGATTCCAGATCAACCTCCTATTTCAGACCTTCGATGTCGCAGGAATCCTGGCTTACACCATCGCGTTCGTGGCCGTGGTCCAGCTTCTGGAATACGGCATCCTGCAACCGGTCGAGCGCCACTGCCAGCGCTGGCGGCGGATGCCCGCTGAAGCTTGAGATCCGCTCCAAGCGCTTCGGCGCGGTGGAGGCGGTGCGCGGCCTGACCCTGTCCGCCGCGGCGGGGGAGGTCGTGGCGCTGGTCGGCCCCAGCGGCTGCGGCAAGACGACCGCGCTCGGCATCGTCGCCGGGCTGGACCGCGCCTTCGACGGCGTGGTGGAGGTCGGGGCGCGGCCGGACGGCGGGCCGGCCCGTCTCGGCTATGTCTTCCAGGAACCGCGCCTGCTGCCCTGGCGAACCGTGCGGCAGAATCTGGCTCTGGTCCTGCCGCGTGCGCAGCGCCGCGGTCCGGCGGTCGACGCCATGCTCGACGCGCTGGAGTTGTCGCCCTTCGCCGACCGTTTCCCGACCCAGCTGTCGCTGGGCATGGCGCGGCGGGTGGCACTGGCTCGCGCCTTTCTGGTGGAGCCGGACCTGCTGCTGATGGACGAACCCTTCGTCTCGCTGGACGAGCCGACGGCGCTTCGGCTGCGCACGCTGCTGTCGGAACTGCTGGACCGGCGGCCGGCCACCGTCCTGCTGGTCACCCATAATCTGCGCGAAGCCCTGGCGTTGGCCGACCGGCTGCTTCTGCTGGCGCCGTCGCCCGGCCGGGTGGTGGCGGAGGTGCCGGTGACCGTTCCCCGCGCCGCCCGCGACGACGCCACCATCGAGGCCTTGCGCCACGACCTGCTGTCCAGGCCGGAACCGGCCTTCCGCCTGCTGGCCTGACCCTTCTCGATTTGTGCGTTCATTTGCCGCTCGTCCGTTTACGAATGCTGCGGTATCCTGCTCCGCTGCCGGGTACGTCCGGCGATTGCAAAGGCGGCGGAACCGAATGCCCTTCGGTCGATCGACAGTGCGGCGGGTGCGGAGGCTCGGCCTGGTGGCCGGGATGGCCGCGCTGTTGCTGCAGGTCATCGCCTGGGGCTGGATGCCGATGGTTCCGGGGACCGCCCGGGCCGGAGAGACCGCCTCGCTGCCGATCTGTTCCTCCGGCGGCCTGACCATCCTCCAGGTCGATGCCGCCGTTTATGGAATTGGCGAGTTCGGGCTCGCTTCCGACGACGGCGACCCTGAAAAATCGCCGGATCACGCGCCGTCAGGCACCGGCCATTGCCCGCTCTGCCCGCTGGTGGCCGGGCTGGCCTTGCCGCCGCCGCCATTGACCGTAGGCCCGGCCCTTGCCATGGCCAGCGACTCCCGCCTGCTGCCGTGCGAACGGATCGCCGCCGGCTGGTTCCTGTCGACCCTCCAGGCCCGCGCTCCGCCGTCGCTCGCCTGATTTTCGCGGCCGCTCAGCCACGGCCGCCACGCGCATCGCCACGCCCGCTCTCCGTCCGGATCGGTGCGCTTGGCGGTCTATCCACGCATTCCAACGTGCAACCTTCCAATTCACGCCCCGTGGCATAACCCGCCGCGGCGGCTCCCCCCTGCTGTTCACATCCGCATTCCAGGAGAAGAGTCAATGAAGCGCATTCTCGGCATCGCCGCCGCCCTGGCCCTGTTCGGTGCCGTCCCCGCTTTGGCCCACAGCTACAAGGCCGGCCCGATCGAGATCGGCCATCCCTGGGCGCGCGCCACCGCGCCGGCGGCCCCGAACGGCGGCGCCTATCTGTCGCTGACCAACACCGGCAGCACGGAGGACCGTCTGGTTTCCGCCTCCACCCCGGCCGCCGACAAGGCGGAGTTGCACACCCATCTGAACGAGAATGGCGTGATGAAGATGCGGGAGGTTCCGGCCATTCCGGTGGCGCCGGGCGAGGAGGTGAAGCTGGCGCCCGGCGGCCTGCACATCATGCTGCTGGGCCTCAAGAAGCCGCTGGAGAAGGGGGCCCACATCCCCATGACCCTGCACTTCGAAAAGGCAGGCACCGTCGAAGTCGAGATCTCCGTCGAGGCGGCCGGACAGAGCGCGCCCCAGGCCGAAGGGCATATGGGCGCCATGGGCGGCGCCGGCCACGGCCACAACGCCGAACCGGCCAAGAAGCAGTAATGCGGAAGGCCGCCGGCAGGGGAACCGCCGGCGGCCTCTTTTCACGGAAATACGCTCGTCCCGGTCACTCCGCCGGAGCGACTCCCACCGGTTGGGGGGAGAGCTTGGCGGCTTCGGCGGCCTGATAGCGGGGCGACAGCACGCCGAAACGACGCGCCCACCATGCCGTCAGCGGCGGCGTCAGCAGCGCGGTAACCACAACGCTGGTGGCGATCAGTGCCGTGGCCGATGGGGCGACCGGCGCGAAGGTCGGCTCGATCGAAGCGATGATCGGCGGGACCGTCACAGCCGCACCGGCGGTGGAGGCGGCACCGATGCCGGCCGTACCGTTGCCCTTCGCCAGAACGCCGTCGGCCAAAACCTGCATCAAACCGGTGACGCCGATACCGCCCAGCCCCAGCAC
>PJUA01000325.1_pt1 | contig 32189 bp, 25 predicted proteins | sample 1512151 | NCBI WGS metagenome assembly PJUA01 (sample SAMN08177678, study PRJNA422409) | Soil metagenome, whole genome shotgun sequencing project. | isolation source: Soil enriched on filter paper: beechwood xylan treatment | place: USA: Madison | collected 2015-01-15
ACCGGTCGGCGCGCGGGCCCCGCCGGCGATTTCCGCGTCGAGCGCGTCCATCTCCCCCAGCAGCGCGTCCGCCCTTTCGCGGTAGAGTTCCCCTTCGGCCGTCAGCCGCAGCTTGCGGGTGGAGCGTTCGACCAGCCGCACGCCCAGCCGTTCTTCCAGCCGCCCGATCAACTTCGCCGTGGATGATGGCGTCATCCCGACATCCCGGCCGGCGGCGCTGAAGCTGCCGCGGGCGGCAACCCGCAGGAACACCCGCATTTCCCAGGCGCGTGGATCGCTCATGCCGGCATCTCCGCTCTCACCTTGTCTCTGAATGACAAAATCATGGGAATGCGGTGGGCATTCCCGTTCCCGACCTTATGGCGCACATCGTCTTCCCAGCACAGTCATTCCTGGAATGGAGAGTTTTGAAATGCCTCTCGCACTGCTGGCGCTGGCGATCAGCGCCTATGCGATCGGGACGACCGAGTTCGTCGTCGTCGGATTGCTTCCTACCGTGGCGAACGACCTGGATGTCAGCCTGCCGCTGGCCGGCATGGTGGTCAGCGTCTATGCGCTGGGCGTCACCTTCGGGGCGCCGGTGCTGACCGCGCTGACCGGCCGTGTGCCGCGCAAGCCGCTGCTGCTCGGGCTGATGGGGGTGTTCGTCGCCGGCAACCTGCTGGCCGGTGTCAGCCCGAATTACGAAACGCTGCTGGTGGCGCGGGTGCTGAGCGCTTTTGCCCACGGCGTCTTCTTCTCGGTCGGGTCGACCATTGCCGCCGATCTGGTACCGGAGGACAAGCGTGCCTCCGCGATCGCCATGATGTTCTCCGGCCTGACCATCGCCATCGTCACCGGCGTTCCGCTCGGTACCTGGATCGGCCAGACCTTCGGCTGGCGCGCCACCTTCCTGGCGGTGTCGGCGCTGGGCGTCATTGGCGGGGTGGGCGTCGCGGCGCTGGTTCCGGCACGGCTCAGCCAGCCGCCGGCTGCCGGCTTGGGGGTGCAGGTCGGCGTGCTGGCAAAGCCGCGCCTTCTGCTGGCCTTCGCGATCACCGCGCTGGGCTATGGCGGCACCTTCGTCGCCTTCACCTTCCTGGCGCCAATCCTGGAGACGATCACCGGATTCTCCAGCGCCACCGTCAGCCTTGTGCTGGTTCTTTATGGTGCCGCCATCGCGGTCGGCAACCTCGTCGGCGGCAAGCTGGCCAACCGTAGGCCGGTGCGGGCACTGGCCTGGCTGTTCGCCCTGCAGGCACTGGTTCTGATCGTCTTCACCTTCACGGCGGATTCCAAGATCCCCGCGCTGGTCACGCTGGCGGGCATGGGGGCGTTGGCCTTTGCCAATGTTCCGGGGCTGCAGCTCTATGTCGTCCAACTGGCGCAGCGCCATGCGCCGGGGGCGGTCGACGTGGCGTCGGCGCTGAACATCGCCGCCTTCAACCTGGGCATCGCGGCGGGCGCCTTCTTCGGCGGGCAGGTGGTGTCCTCCCCGCTCGGTCTCGGCGCCACGCCTTGGGTCGGCGGACTGTTCGTGCTGGGTGGTCTGGTCCTGACGCTGGCGAGCGGTGCCCTCGACCGGCGGGAACAGGCCGTTCCGGCGGCTTGCTAAACCGCATCGACCTCCAGCGTCAGCGTGTCGAGCAGGAAGCTGCCGTCGTCGGTGATGTCGAAACGGTTGTGGACTTCGGCCGCCGCGCTGCGCTGGAGCGAACGGATGGCCTGGGCATGGAGGTCGGGCGTGCGGGTGCGGGCGGTCCAGACCGGGAACTCCATGCGCAGGCGACGCGGGGTCAGCGACCGGACGGCGAAGCCCGCCCGAGCCAGGGCCGCCATCCATTCCGCCGCCGTATAGTTGCGGACGTGGGAGGGGTCGCGCAGCACCTCCACCACCTGCAGGTGGGTGTCCAGCACGGCGGCAGCCGGGGCGATGCAGTCGATGAAGATCGCGGTGCCGCCGGGCGCCAGCACCCGCCGCGCCTCGCGCAGGCCCGCCTCGAAATCACGCCAATGGTGGGCGGTGAAGCGGCAGAGCACCACGTCGAACCGGCCGTCATCGAAAGGCAGCCGCTCGGCCGCGGCCTGCCGGGTGGCGATGTTGGTCAGGCCGCGCTCCGCCGCGGTACGGGTCACCGCCTCCAGCATCTCCGGCGTCAGGTCGACGGCCGTTACCTCCGCCACATGCGGCGCGGCGCGGTAGCTGACATGGCCACCACCGCAGCCCAGATCCAGCACCCGCGCGTCGGATCGGCCGCGCAGAGCCTGTTCGATCTGCTCGAGGTCGGCACCGCCGGCATGGACGGCGCTGGAGACATAGGCGTCGGCGCGCGGGCCGTAATTCTCGGCGATGACGCCATGGTGGCTTTGGGTCATGGGGGCTTCCTTGTGACGGGGTGGCTGATGGGGCAAGCGTCGCGCCGATTTCAACCGGGTACAAGGCGGGTGGTTATCCTGGTATAAACACTGCCACCATGACCTCTGCGACCTCTGAAATCACTGCTCCCGCCGCCGATCCGTCCGCAGAACGCCGGCGCCTGCTCGGCGCCTTCCTGCGCCGCCATCGCGAGCGGCTGACTCCGGCGGAAGCCGGTTTGCAGGGTGGTTCCACCCGCCGCCGTACACCCGGCCTGCGGCGCGAGGAACTGGCGCAGCTCTGCGGCATCAGCCCGACCTGGTACAGCTGGCTGGAACAGGGGAGGGACGTATCGGTTTCGTCCGCCGCGCTGGCCCGGTTGGCCGAGGCGTTGCACCTGACCACGGCGGAACGGGCCTATCTGTTCGAAATGACGCGCAAGCGCGATCCGGATGCGCCGCCGGCCGGTCTAATGGATCGCCCGCCGCCGTCGCTGCTGGCGGCGCTGGAAGCGATGACCGCTCCGGCCTATCTGCTCGACCGGCTATGGACGGCGGTCGGCTGGAATCCTGCGGCGGAGCGTCTGTTCGGCGGCTGGCTGGGGCAGGGGGGTACAGAGCGCAATCTGCTGCGCTACGTCTTCCTCGATCCCACGGCGCGGAGCTTCATCCTGGATTGGGACAATCGCGCCCGTCGCCTGCTGGCGGAGTTCCGCGCAGAAACCGCCCGTCATCCCGAAGACCCGGCGGTGCAGGCGCTGGTCGCCGGGTTGCGGCGGGAGAGCACGCTTTTCTCAAGGATGTGGGAAGACCATGGCGTGCTGGAGCGGGAAGGGGGCCTGCGCCGCTTCGACCATCCGTTGGACGGGCCGTTGACATTGGAACAGCTGACCCTGCGCCCCGGCGGCCGATCCGCCTACACGCTGGTCATGCTGCTGGAGCCGGCGGAAAGCGCGGCTTAGCCCACTTGTTTGAGCGAGTTGTAGCGCTATCAGGATGAAGTCCCGCCTCGACTCCGTCTGCGTGTCTTTGCATACTCCAGTTGCGCCGAGGTTTTTCGGATTATGCACCAACTGGAGAGATAAATGAATCGTGCCGTTTTGGTCGTCGTTACCTTGGGGCTGTATGCAACCGTCGCGTCTTCGGCACTCGCTGAGTCCAAAAATCTGACACCCTCCTATGCTACCTGTATGGAGAATAGTGGGGGCGCAACCTTTTCGATGATCGACTGCATGACGGTTGAATACGAACAGCAGGACAAGCGCCTGAACGCCGCCTACAAAGCTGCAACAAAACAGCTTGAAGGCAAGCGTGTGCAGGAGCTTAAGGAGGCACAGCGTGCCTGGATCAAATTTCGCGATTTGAACTGCGGCTTCCTGGCCGGGGGCGAAGGGCAGATGGCTCGTATCGAGAGCAACTCGTGCATGCTGCATATGACAGCGGAACGAGCGGACGAATTGAAAGGTTTCACACAGGAATAGAAAGCGGGTGCAAGAGCGCGGCTGTCTCATCCGCGCTTCCAACCACCACGCTACGAAGCCACGGGACGATCAGAACCGACAATGCGCGTGCAGTTTGGGTAACTTGGCAGAACGTTGAAATTTCGGAGCTTCGACACAGTCTTCAGGATTGGCAGGAAGCGTGCAGTTTGGGTAACTTGGCAGAACGTTGAAATTTCGGAGCTTCGACACAGTCTTCAGGATTGGCAGGAAGCAAGCCAACTGGGCCGATGCCTGAAACGATTTTGCCGGTTTTTGGATTGAAAGAAAATTGGCTGGGGCGCCAGGATTCGAACCTGGGAATGGCGGTACCAAAAACCGCTGCCTTACCACTTGGCGACGCCCCAACCGGCGCGGCGATCGTTCGTATCGCCGGAAGGAGCGGCACCATAATCGGAAGCCCGGCTGAACGCAACAGGCTGTTTTCAGAAAATTTTCGCTGCCAAATTAGACATCCGAGAAGTCGCTCAGCGGCCCTCCCGGCGCCATGCCATCAGCAGTCCGCCCAGCACCAGGGCCAGCACCGCGCCCACCGGCAGAAGCGGCACGTCGGTCACACCGGTAACCGTGTAGTCGCCGTTGGCGCGCAGGCCGATCCAGCCGGAGCCGGTCTGGCTGCGGTCGGGCTGGGTGCGGCGCACCTCGATTCCCGGATTGGGGCCGCTGTCGGTGTCGGTCACCCAATGGATGCCGCCGCCGGTCGCCTCGGCCACCGGCTTCATGCGGTCGCCGGTGGAACGAACGTCGGCCAGTTCCGGCGTGTTCACCGCGCCGACCACGGCCAGCGTCGTCCGTTCCCCATCGGAGATGCGGTAGATGCCGGGGGCGGCGGCGGTCACGGTGGCGACGGCGCGGCCGGTGCGGTCGTCGGTCAGCTGCAACGTGCTGGTCTGGTCCGACGGGTCGGTGATGGTGACGGAGCGCGGATCGGGGGTGAGGGAGCGGCGTTCGACCGTGATGCGGTTGCCGTCGACATGGGCGCGCAGGTCGTTCTCCTCCAGCTCCGGTTCCTTCATCAGCCAGTGGGCGAGGCGGCGCAGAAGCTCCGCCTGCGGGCCTCCGCCCTCGAAGCCACGGCTCCACAGCCAGATCTGGTCGGAGGCGAGCTGAGCCACCCGGCCCTTGCCGACGCGGTCGAGCACCAAAAGCGGCCGGTTGTCGGCGCCCTGCATCACCACCGTGCCGTTGTTCGGCGTCACATCGACCTGATGGAACCAGCGGCCCCAGGTCGGCGGCGCGTTCAGCCGGTCGCCGGGAAGTCCGGCGGTCACCGGATGACGGCGGCCGACATCGGTGACGGTCGGCAGGAAGGGACGGTCCACCGTCTGGCCGCTGGGGGCCGCCGGCAGGATCGAGCCCAGCGGGGTGCGGTAGAGCGACAGCGGGCCGGCATAGCCCTGGCCGGAGGTCTCCAGCAGCGCACCGCCCTTGCGGACGTAGTCGGCGATGTTCTCCAGATACATCTGCGGCAGCACGCCACGGCGGCGGTAGCGGTCGAAGATGATCAGGTCGAACTCGTCCAGCTTCACCTCGAACAATTCGCGGATCGGGAAGGCGATCAGCGACAGCTCGCGGATCGGCGTGCCGTCCTGCTTTTCCGGCGGACGCAGGATGGTGAAATGGACCAGATCGACCGCCGGGTCGGCCTTCAGCAGGTTGCGCCATGTGCGCTCCCCGGCATGGGGCTCGCCGGAAACCAGCAGAACACGCAGCCGGTCGCGCACGCCGTTGACCACCACCGCGGCGCGGTTGTTGGCGAGCGTCAGTTCCTGCTTCGCCGGCTCGACCTCAAGCTCAAGCACATTCTGGCCGCCATGGGTGACGGGGAGGTCGACGCGGACGTCGCGGCCGACCGGCACGCGGATGGTGCCCGGCGTGCCGCCATCCTGGCGCAGCGTCACCGCGGCGTCGGCGGACTGGTGGCCGGGCATGTCGTCGACGCGGATGGTCAGTTCCACCGGCTTGCCGACGATGCCGTAGTTCGGCGCCTGCACGATAGCGATGCGGCGGTCGCCCTCGTCGCGGTCGCCGGTCAACAGGGTGTGGATCGGGCCGATGTCGGCCAGCTTGCCGGGCACTTGCGGGACGTCGTGCACCTGACCGTCGGTGATGAAGACGGCGCCGGCCATGCGGCGGCGGGGCACGTCGGCCATGGCGCGGTTCAGCGCGTCGAACAGGTGGGTCTCGTTGATCGAGCCGCCATTTTCCGCACCTTCGGTGCTGCGGACGACGCGCACCTCTAGGTCGTCGAAGCGCTTCAGCCGCTCGGTCAGCTGTTCGGCTGCCCGTTCGGTGCGGGCGCGGCGGTCGCCGATGGCCTGACTCGGCGAATCGTCGATCACGACGACGGCGACGTCCTTGATCGGGTCGCGCTTCTCCTGGACCAGCGACGGGTTGATGAGCGCCAGCGCCAGGACCGCCACCGCCAGCAGGCGCAGCAACGTGCCGCGTGCCCGGCGCAGCGCCGCGACCAGCACCACCAGAAGGGCGAAGCCGATCAGGACGCCCAGCACCGGCCAGGGCAGCAGCGGCGCCAGCGCCACGGAAAGTCCGGAGAGCAGATCGACGGGCATTTACTGGCCGAGCCTTTCCAGGATGGCGGGCACATGGACCTGATCGGCCTTGTAGTTGCCGGTCAGCGCGTACATCACGAGGTTGACGCCGAAGCGATAGGCCATCTCGCGCTGGCGCTCGCCACCGGGGATCACGGCGAACATGGGCTGGCCATTGCGGCCGACCGCCCAGGCCGACGCCCAGTCGTTGCCGCCAATGACGACGGAGGACACGCCGTCATTCGCCTTCCCCTCCCGCGCTTCGATCCACAGTTGGCCGCCGGCATAGCGGCCGGGGAAGTCCGACAGAAGGTAGAAGGATTTGCGCAGCACATGGTCCTGCGGCACCGGGGCCAGCGGCGGAATGTCCAACCCCTCGACCAGAGTCTGAAGCACCGCAGGGCCGCCGCCCGGCGCCTGATCGCGGGTGTCGAACAGGATGGTGCCGCCGTTGCGCATGTATTCGTTCACCCGCTGGCGCGCCTGATCGGACAGCGGCTTCTGCCGGTCGGACACCGGCCAGTAGAGCAGGGGATAGAAGGCCAGCTCGTCCTGTTCGGGATCGACGCCCACCGCGCCCGCGGCCTCCACCGCGGTGCGCAGGCCGAGCACGCTGACCAGCCCCTCCAGCCCGGCGCGGGCGGTGTCGTCGACGCTGCTGTCTCCGGTGCGGACATAGGCGAGGTAGGTTTCCTCCGTCACCTTGATCGCCTTGTCCTGATCCAGCGCGCGGGCGGGCTGCGGTGCCGACGTCAGCGCCAGGGCGAGCAGCAGGCCGGCCGCGGCACCCCCGGCGCCACGGCTGAGACGCGGCGGGCGCAGCAATCCGCGCAGGGCCAGCGCGATCAGCAGGTCGATTGACAGCAGGGCGAGCGCCGCCGCCAGCAGCGACGGCTTCAGCGGAACCTCGCCGCGGGCGCCATAGCCGTCGCGCCCGACCCCGGCCGGCATCGGCGGCAGCGGGGAGAGGGTGGTGACGGCGGCGGTCAGGTTCAGCGCGCGCCGAGCATCGTCGGTGCCGTAGAATCCCGGCGGGTGGCGCGGCCCGATCACGTCGGCGGTGGCGTTGCCGGGGATCGGGAAGGCGGTCGGCGGCGGCGGAACCAGCCGGCCGGTGCCGTCCAGCACCTCCACCGGATCGAGCGAGGCGGTCGCCGCCGTTCCCGTCACGCCGCCGCTGAGCGCCACCAGACGGCGCAGCATGTCGACGAACAGGCCGGACAGCGGCAGGTTCGACCAGTCCGGGCTGGCGGTGGTGTGGACCAGCACGACCCAGCCGTCGCCGCGCTTCTGCGAGGTGACCAGCGGCGTGCCGTCGGCCAGCCTCGCCCAGGTGCGGTCGGCCAGATCCAGCGCCGGTTCGGCAAGCACCTGCCGGTTGACCTGCACATCGGGCGGGATGGTCAGCCCCTCGAAGGGCGACTTGGGCGGGAACGGCTGCAGCCGGGCCGGCTCCGACCAGGACAGGGCACCGCCCAGAGCGCGGTCGCCGATGCGCAGCCGCTCCGGCACCAGCGTGTCGGCATGCTGGGCGAGACGCGGGCCGGCGAAGCGGATCAGCACGCCACCCTTCTTCACCCAATCCTCGATGTCCTGCACCTCGGTACCGGTCAGGGCGCCGATGTCGGACAGGATCAGCACGGCCAGATCGCGTTTCAGCAGGTCCAGCGTCTCGCCGCGCCGCACCTCGTTGTAGGGCGACAGCGCGCGTTCGAGGTAATAGAGGTCGGACAGCAACGGCTGGCTTTCCCCCTCCGACCGGCCGGAAACGAGGCCGACGGGACGGCGGCGCCAGCGCTCGTCGAGCAGGACGGTGGCGCCGGCGGTGGTGTCGCCCTCCACCCGCAGGCTGGCGGCGTCGTTACGCAGCTCGGTCGGCACGTCCAGCCGGACCTCCCGCATTTTCTGGCCGGGTTCGAAAGCGACCGTCTGGCGGGTCAGCAGCCGGCCGTCGGTGGCGGCAAGACGGACGGTCACCGGCTCCGGCTTGGATGGGTCGGCGCGGACGACACGGGCGGTCAGGGCGGTGCCCTCGCTAGACGGCGGCAGCAGCAGGTGGGGCGGATGCTCGGCGGAATCGTCGAGAACGTCGGCGGACCCCAGCCGCTGCAATCCGGCGGCCAGCGCGGCGGCCTGGTTGTCGCCGACGCCGTCGCTGAGCCAAACCGCGTGGATGGAACCGCGTCCATTGGCCTGCGTCGCCACCGCCTTGAGGGCCTCCAGCGCTGCGGCGCGATCGGTCGGCCAGGGCAGGGGGACCATCGCCTGGGCCAGACGGCGCGCCTCCTGCGCCGGCACGATGGCGCTGGCATGGATCGGCTGGCCATCGGCCGGCGGGGCGGTGGGCAGCAGGATCACCGGGCGCTGCTGGCGGTCGGCCTGGGCTATCAGCTCGTCCATCGTGCGCTTGCGGGTCGGCCAGTCGCGTCCGGCGGCCCAGCCATTGTCCACCACCAGCAACAGCGGCCCGCCACCGGGCAGGGCTGCGCGCGGATTCAGCAGCGGCCCGGCCAGCGCCAGGATGATGAGCGCCGCCACGATCAGCCGCAACAGCAGCAGCCACCAGGGCGTGCGGGCCGGCGTCTCCTCCTGAGCGGTCAGGTCGCGCAGCAGGCGAATGGCGGGGAACTGGATGGTGCGCGGCGCCGGCGGCGTGACGCGCAGCAGCCACCACAGGACCGGCAGGGCTGCCAGTGCGGTCAAGACCCAGGGGGCGGCGAAGGCGATCGGTCCTAGACCCAGCATTGGCGCGTCTTCAAGAGGGGAAAGGGCAAGAGGGTGACGTGGTTGGCCGGCGCGTCACACCGCCTCCATCGCCATCGCACCCCACAGGGTGAGCAGCGCGGATTGCGGCGAACGGTCGGTGCGATGGACGGCGAAGCTCCAGCCGGCGGTGCGGGCCAGCGCCGCCAGCCCGTCCTGCTGGGCCTTCAGCCGCTCGCGGTAGGCTTCGCGGACGGCCTCCACCCGGGGGACCAGAAGGTTCGTTTCACCCTCCATGCCGTGGAAATCGACACGGCCGTCATAGGGCAGCGTTTCTTCCGCCGGATCGAGGATCTGGACCAGATGGCCGCGCAGGCCGCGGCCGGTCAGCCCGGCGACGGTGGCGTGGATCTCCGGCAGGGGAGACAGCAGGTCGCCGAACAGAACCGCCTGGGCATGGCGGGGCAGGGGCTCCACCCGCGGCAGCGGGTCGGGCGCCGCGGCGGCGCGCGGGTCGGTCATCAGCCGGGCGATGCGGTCGATGGCGGTCTTGCCATGGTCGGGCCGCACGCCGCTGTTCAGCAGCGCCACCCGCTCGCCGCCGCGGGCCAGCAGGACGGCGGTGGCAAGCGTCAGCAGATCGGCCCGCTCGCGCTTGGTCGGCAGCCCGGATGCCGAGCGGAAATCCATCGAGGCGGAGCGGTCGCGCCACAGCCAGACGCTTTGCGCCGCCTCCCATTCATTCTCGCGGACATAGACGGGCTGGGTCTTGGCCGACTGGCGCCAGTCGATCATCGACGGCGCGTCGCCCGGCTGGTAACGGCGGAACTGCCAGAAGGTCTCGCCCAGACCGACACGGCGGCGGCCGTGGACGCCCTGGGCGACGGTGGCGGCCACCCGCTCCGCCGCGACCAGAAGCGGCGGCAGGGCGGACGCCAGCTCCTCCGCGCGATGGCGCGCCAGCAGGGTGTTCGACAGCTGACCCGGTTGCGGGGAGGTTGGGCTTCGCGGCATTGCGGCTCCGCTGCGGAGGGTCACATCAGGGGGGCGCAGAGGCGGTCGATGACGTCGTCCAGCGTCACCCCGTCGGCCCGCGCGGCGAAATTCAGCGCCATGCGGTGCTTCAGGATCGGCTTGGCAAGCGCCACCACATCGTCCAGCGACGGCGACAGCCGGCCATCCAGCACCGCGCGGGCGCGGGCGGCGAGCATCAGCGCCTGACTGGCGCGCGGGCCGGGGCCCCAGGCGACATGCTGGCGCACCTCCAACAGCTCCGACATTTCCGGCCGGCCACGGCGGACGAGGTCGAGGATGCCGTCCACCACCCCTTCACCGACCGGCACGCGGCGGACGAGGCGCTGTGCAGTCAGAAGATCGGCGGCCGACAGCACCGTCACCGCGCGCTCGTCGGTCGAGCCGGTGGTGGCGATCATCATCCGCCGTTCGGCCTCGCGATCCGGATAATCGACGTCGATCTGCATCAGGAAGCGGTCGAGCTGGGCTTCCGGCAGCGGATAGGTGCCTTCCTGCTCCAGCGGGTTCTGGGTGGCCAAGACGTGGAAGGGCTCGGGCAGGGGATGGTATTGGCCGGCCACCGACACCCGGTGCTCCTGCATCGCCTGGAGCAGGGCGGACTGGGTGCGCGGGCTGGCGCGGTTGATCTCGTCCGCCATCAGCAGCTGGCTGAACACCGGGCCGGGCAGGAAGCGGAAGGACCGGCGGCCGCTTTCCCCCTCCTCCAGCACTTCGGAGCCGAGGATGTCGGCGGGCATCAGGTCGGGCGTGCATTGGATTCGCTTTTCGGCGAGGCCCAGCACGGTGCCCAGCGTTTCCACCAGCCGCGTCTTGGCAAGGCCGGGAACGCCGATCAGCAGGACATGGCCGCCGGCCAGCAGCGTGACCAGGGTGCGGTCGATCACCTCGTGCTGGCCGAAGATCACGCGGCCGATGCGGTCGCGGACCGAGGCGAGCCGGTCGCCCAGCGCCTCGATCTCCTCCATCAGCCGTTGCGGGTCCTCTGGCACGGGAGGCTGCCCCCTCAGGATGTCCTGTGCGCTCAAGGTCTGCTGCTCCCCGATGATGGGCCGGTCGGTGTCGTCGTCGCGGCCACCCTTGGTAAGGTTGCCGTGACGTGAAACACGGGATCCGCATGGTTGGCCCTGTTCCTGCGCCTTGTCGACACCCATTTTCCGAATTCCGCCGCCGGATGGACCGCCGGACGGATGGCCGCAGGACCAACAGGGTGGACCTAGCGGTCGAGTGTGGCGAAAATGCGCATGTCCGGGGACAAAACGGCTCCCAACTCCATGAAGGTCGGTAACGCGATGGCGAATGACAAGCGCTCAGATGGACAAACCGTTTCGGGGACGCCGCCGGACCTGCCGTCTGACCTGCCGGCCGCGCTGGGCCGGACGCCGACTCTGGAGCAGTACGACATCCGCATTGCGCGCGACGGCACCTGGTTCCACAATGGCGATCCCATCCGCCGGATCGAACTGGCGAAGCTGTTCTCCACCGTTTTGAAGCGCGACGACGACGGCGATTACTGGCTGATCACGCCGGTCGAGCGCGGCAAGATCGTCGTGGAGGACGCTCCCTTCGTCGCGGTGGAGATGACGGTGGCCGGCAGCGGGGCCGAACAGGTCCTGTCCTTCCGCACCAACCTGGACCATTGGGTGGAGGCCGGCCCCGAACACCCGATCCGCGTCGCCGTGAACCCTGAAACCGGGGAGCCGGCACCCTACATCGAAATCAGAAGCCGGCTGGAGGCGCTTATCCTGCGGGCCGTGTTCTACGACATGGTGGAGCGCAGCGAGACGCGCCGCACCGAAACCGGCGAGTCCGAGGTGGGTCTATGGAGCAACAAGGTCTTCTTCGCGCTGGGCAAGCTGCCTGGCGACTGAGTCTGGACGAGGTCCGCCGACGCTTTCCGGCGATGAGCACCGATGCGGCTGTCGAAAATGCCGTTCATTCGAACCGGATGCCGCCCAGGACGGCGGCCAAGATCAGGGGCGACCACGACCTCAATCCGGAAATGGGTCCGCCATCCACCCTGCGCGAGGCGGCGGTTCTCGTCCCCCTGGTCGACAGGCCGGAGGAACTGACCGTCATCTTCACCCAGCGCACGACGACGCTGAGCGCCCATGCCGGCCAGATCAGCTTCCCCGGTGGCCGGATGGAGCCGGAGGACGGCAGCCCGGAGGAAACGGCGCTTCGCGAGACGGCGGAGGAGATCGGGCTGGAGCGCGGCCGGATCGAGATCGTCGGCCGGCTGGACACCTATGTCACGCGCACCGGGTTCCGGGTGACGCCGGTGGTGGGCGTGGTGACGCCGCCCTTCATGCTGACGCCCGACCCGACCGAGGTGGCGGAGGTGTTCGAGGTGCCGCTGTCCTTCATCCTCGACCCGTCCAACCCGCAGCGCCACAGCCGCGAATTTCTGGGCAAGCCGCGCTGGTTCTATGCCTTCCCCTATCCGCAGCGCTACATCTGGGGGGCGACCGCCGGCATGCTGGTGAACCTGCGCGACGTGCTGGGCGCCGCCGTGCGGGAGGCGGGGGAGGGACCAAACTGACAACGGTGGAACGGGAAACGGGAATCGGATAGCGTCCCGCGCCATGACCGTTGCCGCACGCCTGTCGCCCCAACCCTGGATGACCGCGCCCGAAAGCCTCGCCGTGTTCGATGCCCTGGCGTCTGGCGGCGCCGATGCGCGCTTCGTCGGCGGCTGTGTGCGCGATGCGTGGCTCGGCCGGCCGGTGAAGGACATCGACATCGCCACCCATGCTCCGCCGGAACGGGTGATGGAATTGCTGGAAGGCGCCGGGATTCGCGTCATCCCCACCGGCATCGCCCATGGCACCGTCACCGCGCTGTGCGGCGGCAAGCCCTATGAGATCACCACTCTGCGGCGCGATGTGGAGACCTTTGGTCGTCATGCTCGCGTCGAGTTCACCGACGACTGGATCGAGGACGCCGCCCGCCGCGATCTGACCATGAACGCGTTGAGTTGCACGCCCGACGGCGCCATGTTCGATCCGTTCGGTGGTCTGGCCGACCTTGCCGCCGGCCGCGTCCGCTTCGTCGGCGAGGCGCGGCGGCGGATCGAGGAGGACGTGCTGCGCCTGCTGCGCTTCTTCCGCTTCCATGCCCATTACGGCCGCGGAGAGCCGGATGCGGAGGCGATGGCCGCCTGCCGCGAGCTGGCGCCGCGCCTGCCGACCCTGTCGGGCGAGCGGGTGCGGGGGGAGCTGTTCCGCCTGCTGACGGCCCCCTGCGCGGCTTCGGTCTGGCGCCTGATGATGGGGCAGGGGATCATGGTCCACCTGCTGCCGGAAGCCATGGACACCGACCGGCTGGAACGGCTGATCGCGGTGGAGCGCGACCTGGCGGTGACGCCCGATCCGACCCGCCGGCTTGCGGCGGTGCTGGACAGCGACCGGCCGGGCGCGCTGCGGGCCGCCGAGGCGCTGCGCCTGTCCAACCACGAGCGCGACCGTCTGCTGGCCATGGTCGAGCCGCCGGTCGCCTTGGCGCCGGCCGCACTAACGCCCGCTGGCGACCGCAAGGCTCTGCGACAGGCGCTCTACCGCCTTGGCGACGCCGAGCTGTTCGGCGACCTGCTGCTGATCGCCGCAGCCATTCACGACGGCCCGCTGGACCTCACGGCATTGCGCCGGGCGACGGCGGTGGCGGCCGACCTGCCGGGCTTGAAGCTGCCCATCGCCGGCCGCGACCTGCTGGAATTGGGAGTCCCGCGCGGTCCGGCGGTCGGCGAGACGCTGAAGCGCGTCGAGGAACGGTGGATCGCCGAGGATTTCCAGCCGGGCCGCGACGCCTGCCTGGAGATGGCGACGGGGTTCCTCGATCAGCCGTCCGGGCGTTCGGCGTAGCGGCGGCAGTGTTCCAGATAGGCCGCCTCGTGGCCGACGATCAGATCGACGATGCTGGACCACAGCCAGGACGGCGCATCCAGGCTCTTGGTGCGGTTGCGCACCAATTCGGCCTGCCATGACTTGCGTGTCGCCTCGTCCATCTGGCGGGCATGCGCCTTGCCGACCACGGCGGCCAGGAAGAAGGCGGCGCGGGTCGCTTCCTCGCGCGTCAGATGGTCGAAGTCGAGCTTGATGTCCTGCGGCAGCAGTTCGCGCAGGAATACCGCGCGGTCGAGCAGGCGGGCAGGGCGCATGCGGTCGCCGAGATAGGGTGAGAGATTCTGCGCGCCGGTCACCACACGCTCGGCATTGTCGCGCGGCATGCCATTTTTCGTAGCGCGGGGAGCGGCGGCCTGCACCGCCTCCTTGATGTCGATCAGGCTGAGACCGCCCTCGTCGTAATGACCCTCGCCGACGCCGAGCAGCACCGCAACCCGCAACCGGCCCAGCGAACTGCAGCCCTTCACCCAATAGGCGGCGTCCAGAAGCTCGATCGGGTCATCGTCGTCGCGGGAGTGCAGGGCGGTCACCAGACGGCGCACCTGATCCCTGGCGAACAGTTCCTCCACCGCCGCGCGCTCCTGGTCGGTCAGCGGCCAGAAGCGCTTGCCGAGCGGGATCGTCGGGCGGATGTCCTTGATCCGGTCCTTGGCCAGATGCTTCCAGGTGCGGCCGATGGCCTGACGCATGCCGACGCGGACGACCGACGGCTTCTTCCGCAGGGTTTCGCCGCCGAGATCTCCGTCGAGGGTCATCATGTAGCCCTCGATCATCTGCTCCAGCATCAGCGCGGTGGTGACGCCGGGCAGATCCGACCCGCGCGCCGCAGTGGCGAGCGACAGGCCGAGGCGGATCAGGTCGTGGGCGGGGTTGCCGACCACCGTCTGGTCGACGTCGCGAATCTGGATGTCGATGCGGCCCTTGGCATTGGCGACCGGCCCGAGATTGCCGACATGGCAGTCGCCGCAGATCCAGACCGGCGGCCCGTCCGGCACCTTGCCGCCGGACTGCTCAAGCCATTCGTAAAACTTAACCGTGCTGCCGCGCACATAGGCGTGGGCGGATTGGGCCATCTTGAGGTTGCGGCGCTGGGATAGAACCGCCTGACGCTGGTCGGGCGGGGTGGGCTGGTTCTTCAACGACATCATCCATCCGGGTCAGAAGGTGCGACGCCGGAAATGGGTAGCGGAAATCCGAATTGCCACGGCTCAACCGGTCAACCAACTGAATGCGCGAAATTTGAAGTTTTCCCGCTGGATGCGACTCCCGCAAGAAAACGCCACTGGATATAACCGGTGAGCGGACGCGGTGGCGGACTGGCCGCCACCGCCGCCGCTCAGCTGGGAGACAGAGGATGTCGGATATCCTCAAGCTCCTGATCCTGCTGTTGCAGGTGGTCAAGCTTGTGCTTGAGTACCTGAACCGCTGATCGGGCGGGCGCGTTGAGGCTGGTACCCTCGGCGCGCCTTCCCAGAAGATAGTAAGAATCACACAGCCTAACAACTGCGCTCTGGCGTTACGTCGTCACAGCATTATTTGGAAATGCCGCCGGTGAGGGCGGACAAGAAACACATAAGGAAGGTTATGGAAATTAACCCCATCGTTAGCCGCTCCAGCCTTGCGAATTCGAAAGCAAGAACCGGATAGCCCGGACAGCACCAAATTCGCGACCCTCGGGCCGTTCATCGCAAGGGAGAATGGCAATGAGACAGCTCGACGGGAAAACTGCAATCGTCACGGGCGCCAGTTCCGGTATCGGACGCGAGGCGGCGCTGCTGTTTGCCGAACATGGCGCGAAGCTCGTGCTCGTGGCCCGGCGGCGCGGCGAACTGGAACGGCTGGCCGACGAGATCCGGGACAATGGCGGCAATGCCGTCGCCGTGGCCGGCGATGTCGCTGACTCGGAGACCGCGCGGGAAGCCGTGGAGGTCGCCACGCGACAGTTCGGTGGCCTTGACGTCGCCTTCAACAATGCCGGAACGACCGGCGCGATGGTGCCGGTTCCGGAAATGACGGCGGAGATGTGGCATGAGGTGATCGCCACCAATCTGACCAGCGCCTTCCATGCCGCCAAACACCAGATTCCGGCTATGCTCGCCCGTGGTGGCGGATCGCTGATCTTCACCTCGACCTTCGTCGGCCACACGGTCGGCTTTCCCGGCATGGCCGCCTATGCGGCCAGCAAGGCCGGACTGATCGGGCTGATGCAGGTGATCGCCGCCGAGTACGGACCGCACGGCATCCGTGCCAACGCGCTGCTGCCGGGCGGCACCGACACACCGATGGGACGCGCCGTGTCAAACACGCCGGAGGCTCTGGCTTTCGTCCAAGGTCTTCATGCGCTGAAGCGGCTCGCCACGCCGCGTGAAATCGCACAGTCGGCGCTCTATCTGGCGTCGGATGCGTCCAGCTTCACCACCGGAACCGCGCTGCTGGTCGACGGCGGCGTGTCGATCACCCGAACCTGACGGGGTAGGGCCGCCTGTCATTCGTCGACCGGCGGCCCACCTGCCCTGCCCTATTCCGCCGCCTGCGGCCGCAACGGTTGGACCACGTCGCCCTTGAGATTCATCGCCTTGGCAAGCGCATCGATGCGGCGCTGGACCGCTTCACCCGACGGGACACTGCCATCGTCGGGCAGGGTCAGCACCACCCGGCCGTCGCCGACCTTCAGACTGCTACGTTCCAGCAGCGCCGTAGCGCCGCCGGACAGCGTGTGGGCGAGACGGAGCGCCAGACCCAGCACCAGCGCCTTCATGCCCTGCCCTTCGGTTACCAATGTCCGCACCGGTGCGGTCAGCGGCACGTCAATGGTGCCGGAATAGCGGGCGTGGGCTGCGAGCGCCAGGAACGCCCGCTCGTCATGGTCCAGCGCCGGAAACGGATAGCGCAGCACGCGCAGGAAGGCATGCTCCGCCCGGTAATCGGGATGGTCGGCCCAGCCGACATCGCTCAACAGGCAGGCGGCGTGGCGCAGGCGGATGGCGTTGTCGTCCTCCCCGGCGAACAGCCCGGCGGTCCAGGACATCAGCAGGGCCGGATCGCCCATCCGCACGAAGCGCTGCGCCCAGTCGGCGGCCGACGCCATCAGCGGATCCTCGCGCTGCCCCTCCGGCGAGAGCAGCGAATAGAGGTGCCCCTCGCGCAGTCCATAGGCGGAGAAGACCAGCTTCGAGGGCTGGGCGATGCGCAGCAGCCGTTCAAGCACCAGCCCGGCCAGGGGCAGCGTGTCGAGCCGGCGACGCGATCCCGCCATCTTTTCCAGCGACGAGCGGCTCTGCCGGCCGATCAGCCCGGTGAACTCCCGCGCGTCGGCGGCGGGGATGGTGTAGTGGTGGATGATGTGCAGCGGATGGCCGGACTGCTCCATATGCAGCTTGGCGATGGCGCGCCAGCTTCCGCCGACCGGATAGAAGGGCCGCCCCTTCATCGCCGACAGCCAGGGCAGCGATTCCAGATGCTGGTCGATCAGCTTGGCCGGACCACCCTTGGACGAGCCGACCTCCATCAGCCGCAGCGGGCCGAGCGGCAAAGTCACCTGCCTGCCGATCACGCCACGGTCGAGCGGGACCAACTCCAGGCTGCCGCCGCCGAGGTCGCCGACGAGCCCGTCGGCGCCGGGGGTGCCGGACAGCACGCCCATGGCCGACAGCCGCGCCTCCTCCTCACCGCTGATGACGCGGACGGTCAGGCCGGCGCGGCGGCGGATGGCATCGACGAAGGCGGCGCCGTCGCGGGCGTCGCGCACGGCGGCGGTGGCGATCACGTCCAAACGGCCGACGCGCATGCCCTGGGCCAGCGTGGCGAAGCGTTCCAGCGCCACCAGCCCCTGGGCGACGCCATCGGGGTTCAGCACGCCGGACTTCTCGACACCGCGGCCGAGACCGCACAGCACCTTCTCGTTGAACAGGGCGAGCGGAGACCGGGTCAGCCCGTCATAGACGACCAGACGGATTGAATTGGAGCCGATGTCGATCACGCCGACGCGCTCGCGGGCGTGGTCGGGGGCGCGATCGGAGGCGGCAGCCATGCCGAATCCGCCGACGCCCGCCTGCCCGACGTCGCCGGGGATGGCGGCCGCGCGTTTGTCCTTGCTCATACTCTCGCTCCCGTCACCCGCCCTCAGGACACCGCATGCAGCATAAGCCGCGGCGGCGTGCGCTTGCTGCTGAGCGCGCTGCCCCGGCCGGACAGGCTGGGGTTGGTCATGAAGTAATTATGGGCGCTGAACGCGTCCGGGCCAGCTTTGATCCGATGGTACACGCCATCGGGCCCCAGCTTCCAGGTGCTTGCGTCGTCCTTCATGTTGGCGACCATGATCTGGTCGAGCACCTGTTCGTGCACGGTCGGGTTTTCGATGGGAACCAGCGTTTCGATGCGGCGGTCCAGGTTGCGGGTCATCCAATCGGCCGAGGAGATGAACACCTTGGCCTGATTGCTGGGCATGGGATGGCCGTTGCCGAAGCAGATGACGCGGCCGTGCTCCAGGAACCGGCCGACGATGCTGCGCACCCGGATATTCTCCGACAGCCCCTTCACACCCGGCCGCAGGCAGCAGATGCCGCGGATGATCATGTCGATCTGCACCCCGGCCTGCGACGCCTTGTACAGCTTGTCGATGATGACCGGATCGACGAGAGAATTCAGCTTCACCCAGATCGACGCCGGACGGCCGGCGGCGGCATGGGCGATCTCCGCCTCAATCAGGTCGAACAGGCGCTGGCGTAGCGTGATCGGCGCGATGGCGATCTTCTCCAGCACCTTCGGCGTCGCGTAGCCGGTCATGAAGTTGAACATGACGGCGGCGTCGTGGCACAGTGCCGGATCGCAGGTGAAGAAGGACAGGTCGGTGTAGACCTTCGCGGTGATCGGGTGATAGTTGCCGGTGCCGAAATGGACGTAGCTGCGCAGCGCCTTCTTCTCGCGCCGCACCACCAGCGACACCTTGGCGTGGGTCTTCAGGTCGACGAAGCCGTAGACCACCTGGGCGCCGGCGCGTTCCAGATCGCGCGCCCAGCGGATGTTCGCCTCCTCGTCGAACCGGGCCTTCAGCTCGACCAGCGCGGTCACCGATTTGCCGGCCTCCGCCGCCTCGATCAGCGCGGCGACGATGGGGCTGTCCTTGCTGGTGCGGTAGAGCGTCTGCTTGATCGCCACCACCTGCGGGTCGCGGGCCGCTTGCCGGATGAACTGCACCACCACGTCGAAGGATTCGTAGGGGTGGTGGACGACGATGTCCTTGTGACGGATCGCCGCGAAGCAGTCGCCGCCGAAATCGCGGATTCGTTCCGGGAAGCGGGCGTTGAAGGGGCGGAAGACCAGATCCGGCCGCTCGTCGACGATCAGCTGCTTGGTGTCGGTCAGGCCGATCAGCCCATCCAGGATGAAGACGTCGTCCGAGGCGACGTTCAGCTCATGGCGCAGGAAATCGCGCAGGTCGGCAGCCATGCCGCTGTCGGTGGCGAGCCGGATGACGCTGCCGCGCCGGCGGCGCTTCAGCGCGCTTTCGAAGGTGCGGACCAGATCCTCCGCCTCTTCCTCGATTTCAATTTCGCTGTCGCGCAGGACGCGGAAGACGCCGTGCGCCTTGACCTGGAACGGAGGGAACAGGCGGTCGATGAACTGCATCACCACCTTTTCCAACTGAAGGAAGCGGATGTCCGAGCCGGGCAGGCGCAGGAACCGCTCCAGCTGCGACGGCAGCGGCACCAGGGCGTCGATGTGCCGGCCCTTGACCGGGTCGTGCAGTTGCAGCGCCAGCGAGAATCCCAGATTGGGCAGGAACGGGAAGGGGTGGGCGGGATCGACGGCGATGGGGGTCAGGATCGGGAAGATGTCGTCCAGGAACTTCGCTTCCAGCCAGTCCAGCTCGCCCTCGCTGAGGTCCCTGGGATCGACCACGGAGATTCCGGCCTCCCGCAGTTCGCCCTTCAGCGTGCGCCACATCGTCTGCTGACTGTCCATCAGCAGGGAGATGCGCTGCTTCACCGCGGACAGCTGCTGGGCAGGAGTCAGATTCTCCGGGCTCGGCGCCTTCACGCCGGCGGCCACCTGCCCTTTCAGGCCGGCGACGCGAACCATGTAGAATTCATCGAGGTTGCTGGCGGAGATCGACAGGAAGCGCAACCGCTCCAGAAGCGGGTGATTGGGGTTTGCGGCCTCGTCCAGGACGCGCTGGTTGAAGGCCAGCCACGACAGCTCCCGATTAATGAAGCGTTCCGGAGCGTTTGGCTCGATACCGACCGAATCGAGTTCCTGGAGTTGCGTCACGTCGACCTCTGAAATCTTGAAACCCTGGGCGCCGGCGCTTGCCTTTGAGCGGTGCCGACGACGGTTATATGGTGGGCAGACAGAGTATCCCATATGCGTTACGGTTTCAGGACTCCCATTTGGCTATACGCTGCGACTGCGCCCAGTCCTCTCCCTCCCCTGCCCCTCCCCTGACGCGACCGATTTCAGCCATGAAGACGCTGTTCCTGCTGCGCCACGCCAAATCCTCCTGGGACGATCCGTCGCTGGGCGACCACGACCGGCCGCTGAATGCCCGTGGCGAGAAGGCGGCCACCCTGGTCGGCGGCCATCTGGCCAAGCATCACGCCCACATCGACCTCGTCCTGTGTTCCACAGCGGTGCGAGCGGTGGAGACACGCAAGCGCGTGATGGCGGCCATCGGCGCGCCATACCCACCGGTGGAGCATGAGCGGGGACTTTACCTGTGCGGCGCCCGCACGCTGCTGGAACGGCTGCGCGACGCGCCGGATAGGGCGACCGGCCTGATGCTGGTGGCGCACAATCCGGACCTGCACGAGCTGGCGAACGCCCTGACCGGCAGCGGCGACCATGGGCTGCGCCATGCGCTGGCCGACAAGTTTCCGACCGGCGCCTGCGCCGTGCTGGTCTTCGAAACGCTGCATTGGGCCGACCTGGAATTGGGGGCCGGGCGGCTGGCGGATTTTGTGCAGCCGCGTAAACTCTCTTAACCTGCGGCGACGGTTGGGGTATCCACGGAGCCACCTGGTTCATTCGAGGCCGCGCTCCGGCCGGATTCGGGAGGATGCCGACCCTTGCCACCCGCCATTCCGCCCGTCAGCCCGTCCGTACTTCCCGATGCGCAGCCCTCAACCCCCGCCGCTTTCCGCGAGGTGGAGCTGAAGCTCCATGCCGCATCGGCGGATCTGGCTCGGGTTGCCTCCCTTCCGGGGCTGCTGGCGCTGGCCGACGGGCCGGCGACGACGCAGCGGCTGCGCACCGCCTATTTCGACACCCCCGACCTGAAGCTGGCGGCGAACGGCGTGGCGTTGCGCGTGCGGCAGGAGGGCGACCGCTTCATCCAGACGCTGAAGACCGTGAACAGCGCCAGCCCCGGCGATTCCGCCGCCGTGGCGGTGCGGCGGGAATGGGAATGGGTCGTCGCGGGCGAAGCGGTGGATATCGGCGTGCTGAGCGATCCCGGCGTCGCCGGGCTGGTTCCGGCGGCGGCACTCGATGCGCTGGACTGCCTGTTCATCACCGATTTCCGCCGCACCACCCTGCTGCTGCGCCCCGATACGCTGACGGCGGTCGAGCTGGCGGTGGATGACGGCGCCATTTATGCCGGCGGCAACTCTCTGCCGGTCGGCGAGGTGGAACTGGAGCTGAAGGCCGGCAAGGTCGCCAGCCTGTTCGACCTGGCGCTGACCCTGCAAGCCGCCATCCCCATGCGCATCGGCACCGAAAGCAAGGCGGAGGCGGGGCTGCGGCTGGTCACCGGCAAGGCGCCGGGGCCGGTGGAGGCCGAACCGCTCGGCCTGTCGCCGCTGACCACGGTGGCGGAGGCCTACCGGCACATCCTGCGGCAGGCGTTGCGCCAGTTCCTCGCCAACGAATCCTGCGCGCTTGCGGGCGGCGATGTGGAGGGGCTGCACCGCATGCGCGTCGCGTTGCGGCGGCTGCGCATCGCCCATCGCTTCTTCGCGCCGCTGGTCGCCTCCCCCGAGGCCGACCGGCTGGTGGAGGAAAGCCGCGCGCTCGCTAAGCGGCTGGGGCCGGCGCGCGGGTGGGACGTGCTGATGTCCGGCGTCATCGACCCGCTTCTCGCCAATCCGAAGGCAGCGCCGGGCATCGACCGCACGGCGTTGGAGCGGCTGGCCTCGCTCGCCCGGACCGCGGGTGCCGGACCGGCGCGGGAAGCGATGGCGGCGATCCTGGCACCGGGCTGCACGACCATGGTCCTGGCGCTCGCCGCGTGGCTGGAGCATGGCCGCTGGATGTCGGAGGCCGACGGCGACCGCCGGGCCGCGCTGTCGGCCCCGGTCACGACGGTGGCCGGCGGCTGGCTGTCGGCGCGGATGGCGAAGCTCGGCAAGACGGCGAAGCCGCCGGAGGATGCCAAGGCGCGCGACAAGCTGCGCCGGCGGCTGCGCACGCTGCGCTACACCGCAGACTTCTTCCGCGGCCTGTATCCGGAGGCCGCCACCCTGCCCTTCTTCGCGGCGCTGGAACCGTTGCAGGCGGCGCTGGACGCCGAGCAGGACGCCATCACCGGCGCCCGCATGCTGGGATCGTTGAAGGGAGGGGAACAGAAGACGGCCGCTGCCGTCGCCGCCTGGATCGACCGCCAGTCAGACAAGCGGCGCAAGGCGCTGCCCGATCTGTGGAAGCGCTTCCGCGCGGTGCCGCCCTTCTGGTCATGACCGACCCGCGCCGGGCGCCGGTGGCAATGGCGCGCCCAGCGCATATATCGTCAGCCGGCCGGCCTTAGGGGCACCGCTTTTCGGCCGGCCGTTTTTCGTCATGCGTCGCGGCGCCTTGCCGCTTTCCATCCGGAAAAGCTTCGGGTAAAAGAACACTCCATGAACAAGTACATCAGCGTCCGCGGCGCGCGGGAACATAACCTGAAGAACGTCGATGTGGATCTGCCGCGCGACGAGCTGATCGTCATCACCGGCCTGTCGGGATCGGGCAAGTCATCGCTTGCCTTCGACACGATCTATGCCGAGGGGCAGCGGCGCTATGTGGAGAGCCTGTCGGCCTACGCGCGCCAGTTCCTGGAGCTGATGCAGAAGCCGGATGTCGATTCGATCGAGGGGCTGTCGCCGGCCATCTCCATCGAACAGAAGACGACGTCGAAGAATCCGCGCTCCACCGTCGGCACGGTGACGGAGATCTACGACTACATGCGCCTCTTGTGGGCGCGCGTCGGCATCCCCTATTCGCCGGCCACCGGCCTGCCCATCGAAAGCCAGACGGTCAGCCAGATGGTCGACCGCATCATGGCGATGCCGGAGGGCACGCGCCTGCTGCTGCTGGCCCCCTTCGTCCGCGGCCGCAAGGGCGAGTACAAGAAGGAAATCCAGGACCTGCGCAAGCGCGGCTTCCAGCGCGTGCGGGTCGACGGCACCATGTACGAGATCGACGAGGTGCCGGCGCTCAACAAGAAGCTGAAGCACGACATCGAGGTGGTGGTCGACCGCATCGTAGTGCGCGAGGGGCTGGGCAACCGTCTGGCCGATTCGCTGGAAACCGCGCTGGGGCTGGCCGACGGCATCGTCTGGGTCGAGAATGCCGAGACCAACGAGCAGACCGTCTTCTCGCAGAAGTTCGCCTGCCCGGTCAGCGGCTTCACCATTCCGGAGATCGAGCCGCGGTTGTTCTCCTTCAACAACCCGTTCGGCGCCTGCCCGGCCTGCGACGGGCTGGGCAGCAAGATCTATTTCGACCCGATGCTGGTGGTGCCGGACGAGCGGCTGACGCTCGCCAAGGGTGCCATCGCGCCGTGGGCCGGATCGACCTCGAAATATTACGACCAGACGCTGGAAAGCATCTGCGAGCATTTCGGCGCGTCGATGACCACGCCCTGGCAGGATCTGCCGGAAAAGGTGCGCCAGACCATCCTGTTCGGCTCCGGCGGCTCGGCCATCACTATGACCTATGACGACGGGCTGCGGCGCTACCAGACCAACAAGCCGTTCGAGGGCATCGTCAACAATCTGGAACGGCGCTATCGCGAGACCGACAGCGCCTGGACGCGCGACGAGCTGTCGAAATACCAGTCCTCCCAGCCCTGCGAGGTCTGCAAGGGCGCGCGGCTGAAGCCGGAGGCGCTGGCGGTCAAGATCCGCGGTCGCAACATCTCGGAGGCGGCGGAACTGTCCATCGCCGGCGCCGGTGCGTGGTTCAGCGAGTTGAACGAGCATCTGCGCCCCAAAGACCGCGAGATCGCCTATCGCATCCTCAAGGAGATCAACGAGCGGCTGGGATTCCTCAATGCCGTCGGGCTTGAGTATCTGACGCTCAGCCGCGGGTCGGGCACACTGTCCGGCGGCGAGAGCCAGCGGATCCGGCTGGCCTCGCAGATCGGCTCCGGCCTGACCGGCGTGCTTTATGTGCTGGACGAACCGTCCATCGGCCTGCACCAGCGCGACAACGACCGGCTGCTGGAGACGCTGAAGCGTCTGCGCGACATCGGCAACACCGTTATCGTCGTCGAGCATGACGAGGACGCCATCCGCAGCGCCGACTATCTGGTCGACATGGGTCCCGGCGCCGGCCAGCATGGCGGGACCGTCATCGCCCAGGGCCGCCCGGAGGAGGTTCAGAAGAACCCCAACAGCATCACCGCCCAGTATCTGAACGGCACCCGCTTCGTGCCCGTGCCCGACACCCGCCGGCCCGGCCATCCCGGCCAGTTCCTGGAGGTGCAGGGCGCCCGAGCCAACAATCTGCAGAACGTCTCGACCAAGATTCCGCTCGGCACCTTCACGTGCGTGACCGGCGTGTCGGGCGGCGGCAAGTCGACGCTGATCATCGAGACGCTCTACAAGGCGGTTGCGCGCAAGCTGATGGGCGCCCGCGAGCATCCGGCGGACCATGACGCGGTGCTGGGGCTGGAGCATCTGGACAAGGTCATCGACATCGACCAGTCGCCGATCGGCCGCACCCCGCGCTCCAACCCCGCGACCTACACCGGCGCCTTCACGCCGATCCGCGACTGGTTCGCCGGCCTGCCGGAATCGAAGGCGCGCGGCTACGGCCCCGGCCGATTCTCCTTCAACGTCAAGGGCGGGCGTTGCGAGGCCTGCCAGGGCGACGGCGTCATCAAGATCGAGATGCACTTCCTGCCCGACGTCTACGTCACCTGCGACGTCTGCCACGGCAAGCGCTACAACCGCGAGACGCTGGAGGTAACCTACCGCGACAAGACCATCGCCGACGTGCTGGATATGACGGTCGAGGAGGGCAAGGAGTTCTTCAAGGCCGTCCCCGGCATCCGCGACAAGATGGACACGCTGGAGCGGGTCGGCCTCGGCTACATCCACATCGGGCAGGCGGCGACCACGCTGTCTGGCGGCGAGGCGCAGCGCGTCAAGTTGTCCAAGGAACTGAGCCGCCGCGCCACCGGCCGCACGCTGTACATCTTGGACGAGCCGACCACCGGTCTGCATTTCGCCGACGTCGAAAAGCTGATGGAGGTGCTGCATGCGCTGGTCGACCAGGGCAACACGGTGCTGGTGATCGAGCACAATCTGGAGGTCATCAAGACCGCTGACTGGATCATCGATCTGGGTCCGGAGGGCGGCACCGGCGGCGGCGAGATCGTCGCCGAAGGCACCCCGGAGGATGTCGCAAAGGTGGAGCGGAGCTATACCGGACGCTACCTCGCCCCCTACCTGAAGGCGAAGCCGGCGGTGCGGAAATCGGCAACCCGAAAGAGGGCGTGAACAAACACAAGCTGCGCCACGTTCTCCCCTGCAGAGTTCGCATTGCATGGGAGACGAGAGGCATGAGCAAGACGCTTCTGACCGGCTTGGGGGCCGCCGTGGGTGCGGCCCTCCTGCTGGCGGCCTGCGGGTCTGACAAATCCACCACCAGCACGACGACCACGACGACCACCAGCCCCGGCTATGGTTCGACGGCCGTGCCGCCGCCGCCCACCGGTTCCACCACCGTCGAGCGCAGCACGACGACGAAGAGCGAGTGAGCCGTCGCTCCGGTTGACGTTTCTGGCTCGATGTTCTGACTGACTCCTGATCGACTTGCAGCCGGCCTTCTTTGCGGGGGCCGGCCTTTTCCTGTGACCGTATCCTGTTCTGAATTGTGTTAAACTGCGGTCATGATGAACCCGGTACGCCTGCGCGCTCTCGACGCCGTGAAGCGCATAGTCCTTGAGCAATTGGCGGGGCATCCAGCCCGCGTCTACCTGTTCGGCTCCTGTGCCCGCGGCGACGTAGGGCACTGGAGTGACATCGACGTAGCCATCGACCCGCTCGAACCGCTTCCTCCCGGTCTGATCGGGGAGATCAACGAAGAGTTGGAAGAGAGCACTGTTCCATACTTCGTCGATGTGGTGGACCTGCGGACGGCTGGACAGGAGGTCCGGCAGGAGGTCGAACGGGAAGGTATAGAATGGACAAGGTAAGCCGGAAGCTCGACAACGCACGCCAAGCCCTGGCACGTTTTCAGGAGGTCCTCGCCCGCCCCGTTGATGATGTCGTTCGCGATTCCGCAATTCTGCGCTTCACCTTGGCAAGCGAGACGGCCTGGAAAGCTGCAAGGTCGGTGATCGACGACCAGATGGGAGCCGAACACCTCACTTCGGCAAGTCCGAAAGCCATGGTCCGAGAAAGCCAGATTGCCGGCTTTCTGACTGAGGAGCAGGCTGAGGCGGCAATGAGAATGATGAACGACCGTAATCTGACGATTCACACCTACGATGAAGAAAAGGCGAACGAGCTGTTTTCGCGCCTACCTGCCCATGCCGCACTCATTGAATCCTGGATCTCGGCGATGCAGAGCGCCATAACCCGCCCCTGATCCGCCTGCTCCTACAGTGTTCTGGAAAGTCCAATGACCGACACCCTTCGCCCCGTCCATGTCATCGGCGGCGGTCTCGCCGGCTCGGAAGCCGCGTGGCAGCTCGCCTCCCGCGGCGTGCCCGTCGTGCTGCACGAGATGCGGCCGGTCCGCAAGACAGAGGCCCACGACACCGACAAGCTGGCGGAGCTGGTCTGCTCCAACTCCTTCCGGTCGGACGATGCCGAATACAATGCGGTGGGACTGCTGCATGAGGAGATGCGGCGCTGCGGCTCGCTGATCCTGCGCTGCGCCGACGCGCACAAGGTGCCGGCCGGCGGTGCGCTCGCCATGGACCGCGACGGCTTTGCCGATGCGGTGACGGAGGCCGTCTCCACCCACCCCCTCATCACCATCCAGCGCGAGGAGGTCGCCGGCCTGCCGCCGGAGGAGTGGGACAGCGTCATCGTCGCCACCGGCCCCCTCACCTCCCCGGCCCTGGCCGAGGCGGTGCGCAGCCAGACCGGCGAGGAGTCGCTGGCCTTCTTCGACGCCATCGCGCCGATCGTCTATCTGGAGAGCATCGACCTGTCGAAGGCGTGGTTCCAGTCGCGCTACGACAAGCCCGGCCCCGGCGGCACCGGCAAGGACTACATCAACTGCGCCTTCGAGAAGGATGACTACCGTGCCTTCATCGACGCGCTGATCACCGGCGAGAAACTGGACTTCAAGGAGTGGGAGAAGAACACCCCCTACTTCGAAGGCTGCCTGCCGATCGAGGTGATGGCGGAGCGCGGCGTCGACACCCTACGCTACGGGCCGATGAAGCCGGTCGGCCTGACCAACCCGCACAAGCCGGAACGCCGGCCCTATGCGGTGGTCCAGCTGCGCCAGGACAATGCGCTGGGCACGCTGTACAACCTCGTCGGCTTCCAGACCAAGCTGCGCCATGCCGAACAGGCGCGCATCTTCCGCATGATCCCCGGCCTGGAGAACGCCGAGTTCGCGCGGCTGGGCGGCATGCACCGGAACACCTTCCTGAACAGCCCGCGCATCCTCGATGGCGCCCTGCGACTGAAGTCGCTGCCGCGCCTGCGATTCGCCGGGCAGGTCACCGGCTGCGAGGGCTATGTCGAGAGTGCAGCCGTCGGCCTGCTCGCCGGCCGCTTCGCCGCCGCGGAGCGTCTGGGCCAGGAAATCAGCACGCCGCCGGTGACTACGGCGCTCGGCGCCATCCTCGGCCACATCACCGGTGGAGCCGAGGTGGAGACGTACCAGCCGATGAACGTCAATTTCGGCCTGTTCCCTCCGGTGGACGACAAGATCCGGGGCCGCGACCGCAAGCTTGCCTACACCCGCCGGGCTCTGGCCGATCTCGACGGCTGGTTGAAGGACTGACCGGCAATCGCAAGCGCGGGCGTCAGTAGCGCCCGCGCATCGCCGCCCAGCCCAGCCGAAGCTGACGGAACGGGTTGGCCAGCATCACGCGCGGGGCAAACACGTCGTTGTCCTCCCGCGCGATCACGCTCAGATGCAGGTCGGCCAGCGTCGCCGGCAGCAGCGCCGGAACCGCGGCCTTGGGCACCTCGCGGCGCAGGGCGCGGGCCTCGGCCAGATGCTTGCGGGCGACCTCGGCGATCTCCCCCACCACCGGCCGCAGCTGCGGCGTCGAGCGGCCGGCGAACAGATCCTCGCTGCCGGCGCCATGCCGCTGCATCAGGTCGTCCGGCAGACGCTGCCGGTGCTGGCGGGCGAGGAAGGGAACCGCGCGCAGAATGCCCGAAAGGGCATAGGCGATGCCGACATGACGCGCGGCCGTCATCGCCGCCGCATCCCGCACGCCAACGATTTCCAGGGCCAACTGGACCAGCGGCGCCCCCGTCACCTCGGCATAATTGACGAGACAGGTCAGGTCGGCCGGTGGCGTATCGTCCAGATCGGCTTCGCGCGCGTCAATCAGCCGGTCGAACAGGGCACGGCTCAGCCCCAGTCCGCGCGCGGCCTGGGCCAGCGGCTCCATCACCTCGTGGCGCGGTACGGATCCATCCTCATAGACGGCTTCGATGCCGTCGCGCCAGAATTGCAGCCGCATCTGGCCCAGGATCGGTTCGCTGACCACCTCGCGCGTCTTCGCGATCTCCAGGTTGAAGGCGTAGAGCGCAAAAGTCGCCTCCCGCCTGTCGGCTGGGGTAAACAAACCTGCCAGAAAGTGGTCGTTGTCATATTTCCGAACCTCCCGTCCGCAATAGGACAGGTCGGTCGCAGCCTTCACCATGTGATGCTCGATTGGAAAAAGAGGGGAGGAGCGATGGAAGGACGGGCCAAAGCCAGTTGCTACGCCTATATGAAGCACACACGGTCGCACCGCCAGCCCCGACGCGCAGCAGGCAGGGATCCCATGACGGATTTCAATATCGCCCCGACGAAACCCCGCAAGACCGGCCCGGTCGCCCGCAAGGACGAGACGGGTGAGAATTTCCCGGTCGCCTCCCGCCTGATTCCGAAGCACCTGCGTCCCCATGTGATCGCTTTCTACCGCTTCGTGCGTCTGGCCGACGATATCGCCGACGATCCGGATCTCGAACCGGAGACCAAGCTGGCCTATCTGGAGGCGCTGGAACGGGCGCTGACCTCCGGCCAAGCCAAGCACGCTTATCTGAAGCCGGCCACCGAGCTGCGCGAGAGCCTGCAGAAGACCGGGGTCAGCGACCGCCATGCCCGCCAGATCCTGCGCGCCTTCCGCCGCGACTCCGTCGGTGCCCGCTGCCACAGCTGGAGCGATCTGCTTCTCTACTGCCGCTTCTCCGCCAACCCGGTCGGCCGCTACCTGCTGGATCTGCATGGCGAGGGGGTGGCCGCCGGGCCGGCGTCGGACGCGCTGTGCTCCGCGCTGCAGGTATTGAACCATCTGCAGGACGCGCGGGAGGACTGGACCCAGCTCGGCCGCTGCTACATCCCGCTGGCCTGGTTCGACGAGGCGGGAATCAGCGTCGAACGCCTGGTGGAGGTCGAGAGCGACGCCCGCATGCGCGCCATCTTCGATCAGGCGCTGGAGCATACCGACCGGCTGCTGGAGCGTGCCGCCGCCCTGCCCGGCCTGATCCAGCACCGTGGCCTGCGGATGGAGGCGGCGGTGATCCTCAGCCTCGCCGAATCGCTGTCGCGGCGGCTGAAAGCGCGTGACCCGATGAAGGCGCGGGTTACCCTGGGCGCCCATCACAAGCTGGCCGCCGTGGCGCGGGGGCTGGCGCGGAGCTTCTCCGCCGCATAAACTCCGGGGCCACACGTCGCGACGTGCGCCAAAATGCACGTCAGGACGGGCAATGCCCAGGATGCTACAGATGACCCCTCCGCCGCTGGAGACGGCCCCGCTGGAACCGGTATCCACGACGTTGCCGGACGACAAGTCACCCGATACGGCGACCAGCGTCACCGCGAAATCGGGCAGCACCTTCTACTGGCCGATGCGTCTGCTGCCCGCGTCCAAGCGGGCGGCGATGTTCGCGATCTATGCCTTCTGCCGCCGCATCGACGACATCGCCGACGATCCGGGCGAGCCCGCCGCCAAACGGGCGGCGTTGGACGTCTGGCGGTGCGACATCCGTGATCTCTATGTCGGCGGGGCTCCCGGCGGCCCGCTGACCTCGGCACTGAAGGGCGCGATCGAGCGGTACGGCCTGCCACGGGCGGAGCTGGAGGCCCTGATCGACGGCATGGCGATGGATGTCGCTGGCGAGGCACCCGGTTCCGGCGGCATGCGGGCGCCCGACCTCGATACGCTCCGGCTCTATTGCCGCAGGGTCGCCGGTGCCGTCGGCATGCTGGCGATTCGCGTGTTCGACCGCGCCGATCCGGCAACGGAGCGCTTCGCCCTGGCATTGGGCGAGGCCCTGCAGCTCACCAACATCCTTCGTGATCTGGCTGAGGATGCCGAATTGGACCGGCTCTACCTGCCGCGGGAACTTCTGCTGGCCGCCGGCATCGACAGCGACCGCCCGGACGAGGTCCTGGCCCATCCCGCCCTGCCCCGCGCCTGCGAGGCGCTGGCCGAACTGGCCGAGGCCCGCTTCGCCGAAGCGCGCTCCGCCATCGCAGGTCATGCGCGGGGTTCGCTGTGGGCGGCCACCGCCATGATGGTGCTGTATCACCGGCTGCTGAGACGCCTGCGTGCCGCCGGCTGGCGCGACCTGAACGCGCGTGTCCGGGTCGGCCGGCGTGAAAGCGCCTGGGTGGCGGTGCGCTGCATGCTCGGCTTCCCCCCGGCCGCCTGATGAGCGAGGCGGGCATCGTCCATGTGATCGGCGCCGGGCTGGCCGGGTTGGCCGCCGCCGTCCGGCTGGCGGAGGCCGGTCGGCGTGTCGCGGTCTATGAGCAGGCTCCGCAGGCCGGTGGGCGTTGCCGCAGCTTTCACGACGCCACGCTCGGCCGGTCGATCGACAACGGCAACCATATGGTGCTCAGCGGCAATCGGGAGCTTCTCAACTATGCGAAGCGGACCGGCGGTAGCGATGCACTGGAAGAGTTGCGGCCGGCGGCCTTTCCCTTCCTCGACCTGCGCGACGGCGCCAGTTGGACGCTTCGCCCTGGCGGGCTGTGGTTATTCGACCCGGCCCGCCGGGTGCCCGGCAGCCGGCCGCGAGACTATCTGGCATCACTCCGTTGCCTGACCGCCCGGCGGGGGCAGTCGGTCGCCGATTGCCTGTCACCCAACGGAATGCTGTTCGAGCCGCTGTGGCGCCCGCTGGCGGTCTCCGCGCTCAATGGGCCGGTGGAGCGCGTCTCCGCCCGTCTGTTCGGCGCCGTGCTGCGCGAGACGCTGTTGCGTGGCGAGGCGGCCTGCCGGCCGGTGCTGGCTCCGCGTGGCCTGTCCGCCGCCTTCGTCGATCCGGTGCTGGCACGGCTGCGGGCCGCCGGTGCGGCGCTGCATCTCGGCGCGCGGGTGGAGGGGCTGACCTTCGACGAGGACCGCGTGACCGGCTTTTCCGCCGGCGGCAGTGCGGTTGCGCTCGGTCCGCTCGACAGCGTGGTTCTCGCCGCGCCGGCCTGGGTGGCGGAGCGACTGGTGCCGGGGCTGACCGTGCCGCCGCCGGGTCCGGCCATCGTCAACCTACATGTCCGACTGGACGGGTCGGTGCGGCTGCCGGGCGGCCTCCCCTTCGTCGGGCTGGTCGGCGGCACCGCGGAATGGCTGTTCGCCCGCGACGACCTGCTGTCGGTCACTGTCAGTGACGCCGACACGCTGGCCAACCTGCCGGCCGAGGAGATCGCTGCCCGACTGTGGGCCGAGATCGCCCCGCACCTGCGACTCGGAGGTGCGACACCGCCCTTCCGCGTGGTGAAAGAGCGGCGGGCGACGCCGGAGCAGTCGCCCGAATCGGTCGCGCGCCGTCCGGGCG
>PJUA01000327.1_pt1 | contig 32060 bp, 28 predicted proteins | sample 1512151 | NCBI WGS metagenome assembly PJUA01 (sample SAMN08177678, study PRJNA422409) | Soil metagenome, whole genome shotgun sequencing project. | isolation source: Soil enriched on filter paper: beechwood xylan treatment | place: USA: Madison | collected 2015-01-15
AAGGCGCCGATCATGTAAATCTCGCCATGGGCGAAGTTGATCATGCCGATGATGCCGTACACCATCGTGTAGCCAATCGCGATCAGGCCGTAAATCGCCCCAAGCGACAAGCCGTTGATCAATTGCTGTATGAAATAATCCATCAGACAGGCTTCTCCCACTCTCCCAGGACACCGATTAGGCAGGCACGCGAGACTTGGTGCTCAAGACTTGAATTAAGCCGTGTGCGGCAGCGGAGTTCCGATCCGGATGAACGGGGGAGAACATCCAGGACCGAGGCAGGGGACGCTTGGAACCCCGCCGCCGCACCCGGTTCTTGCCGAAGCCCCGCCGGATGCGGGATCCGGCGGGGCTTCGGGCGAATTCGTTATCGGGGACCGCTGCGGGTCTGCGTCTGGCGGGTCTGAATGTGTCGGCTCGGAATCGTCCGGCGGCCCAAGGTCGGGCCTTCCGTCGTCCGGATATGCGACGACAGCGCGGGGGTGCGGTTCTGCACCCGAGCGGCGTTCCGTCGTTCGACCATAGCCAACAGCTCCCACTTGCGCGGCACGGCCGGCGGCCGTGGCGTCCCCACCGGCATCGCTGCCGGACATCTTGTTGTGAATCTCGGCTCAGATCGGACGGAATGACCGCCCGGTCCGGACCAGTCGGCAAAAGGCGCCGCGCCTTACCCTGTTCAAAACTGTTCTTTGTCTTCGGCCCCGGCACTTAGGTGCCGGTTGCGTATGCTGTCAGTTTTCTTGACACAGACAGGTAATGCAACTTGATCAGTAGGCGCAACACTCTCTTTCCGCGGGCCGAAAAAAACAACAATCATTCTGAACGCATGGAGATGTTCCGATGAAAATTTCTCGGATTTGTCTGTGTGGGAAACATCGTTCAGATCCTTGTCAACAGCTGTTCACATCATCCGCCGACCAGGTCTCGGGGGTCGGTGAAGGGCTGTCCCAGGGCCTCGGCCACCGCCCGATAGGTCAGCCGGCCGGCCTGGACGTTCAGCCCGGCCAGCAGGTGCGGATCCTCGGCCAGCGCCCGTTTCCAGCCCTTGCCGGCCAGCGCCTGGACGAAGGGCAGGGTGGCGTGGTTCAGCGCCTCCGTGCTGGTGCGGGCGACCGCGCCCGGCATGTTGGCGACGCAGTAGTGGACGACGCCGTCGACCACATAGGTCGGGTCGGAATGGGTGGTGGCGTGGCTGGTCTCGAAACAGCCGCCCTGGTCGATGGCGACGTCCACCAGCACCGACCCGCGGCGCATGCCGGCCAGCTGGTCGCGACGCACAAGCTTCGGCGCGGCGGCTCCCGGCACCAGCACGGCGCCGACCACCAGATCGGCGTCGGCGACCAGCCGGTCGAGCGCGTCGGCGGAGGCATAGACCGTCTTCAGCCGCGGCCCGAACAGGTCGTCGAGCTGGGCCAGCCGCGGCATCGACCGGTCGGCGATGGTGACGTCGGCGCCCAGCCCCATCGCCATGCGGGCGGCATTGGCGCCGACCACGCCGCCGCCGATGACCAGCACCTTGCCGGGCAGCACGCCGGGCACGCCGCCGAGCAGGATGCCGGAGCCGCCGTTGCTCTTCTGCAAGGCGACGGCGCCGACCTGGATCGCCATGCGGCCGGCGACCTCCGACATTGGTGCCAGCAGCGGCAGGCGGCCGGCGCGGTCGGTGACGGTTTCATAAGCGATGGCGGTGCAGCCGCTTTCCATCAGCAGCCGCGCCTGTTCGGGATCGGGGGCGAGGTGCAGGTAGGTGAACAGCACCTGATCCGGCCGCAGCCTGCGACATTCCGCCGGCTGCGGTTCCTTGACCTTCACGATAAGGTCGGCCTTCGCGAAGACCTCCTCGGCGGAGCCGGCGATCTCGGCCCCCGCCGCGCGGTAGGCCTCGTCGGAAAAGCCGATCTCGGCACCGGCGCCGCTCTGCACCAGCAGGGCATGGCCGTCCGCCGCCAGTTCGCGGACCGAGGCCGGCGTCAGCCCGACGCGGTACTCGTGGTTCTTGATTTCCTTGGGAACGCCGATGCGCGTGACCATGCGAGAACTCCCCGATCCGAGCGACTGCTCCAGCCAATCCGCCTGATCTGGTATCCGGGGAAACCATCGGTCTGGCTGATTGTCTCAGTAAAGTCACTATACGGCCGGCGGACGGAGAGAATCTCTGCAAAGCCTTGCATGAATCCCCCATAGTGTGGTGGTGCTTTCGCACGATCCTCCACGTCTTCGAATAAAGTTGCATGCACGCCCTGGATGCCCTGGACCACAAGATCCTGCGCCTTCTCCGCAAGGACGGCCGGATGAGCAACGCCAAGCTGGCGGCGGAGGTCGGGCTGTCGCCATCGGCCTGCCTGCGCCGCCTGCACATGCTGGAGCATTCCGGCGTGATCCGCGGCTATACCGCCATCATCGAAACGGCGGACGAGGAGCGGTCGGTGACGGTCATCGTCCAGATCACGCTCGAACGGCAGACCGACGATTACCTGCGCCGCTTCGACGCCGCCGTCCGCCGCTGTCCGGAGGTGCGGGAATGCTATCTGCTGTCGGGCAGTTCCGACTATCTGCTGCGGGTGGTGGCGCAGGACCCGGCCGATTACGACCGCATCTACAAGGACTCGTTGTCGCGCCTGCCCGGCGTGGTGCGCATCCAGTCGAGCTTCGCCATCCGCAGCGTGGTGCGGCCGGGCAGCCTGCCGGTGCTGGAGGAGCAGGCGGACTGACCGTTGAGGGAACGTCTTCCTCTCGCCCAAGGGGCAGGTTCGCTCAGGAAGGGCTTGCTTCAGGGAGTGGGGGCCGCGTGCCACCGTCGTGATCGTGTAATCCTTGAATTCCGGAGCGAACCTGTCCAAGCTCGGGGAACCATGACACTGCCGCCCCGCCATATCCGTAACCTCCTGCGTGCAGGCCGCGTTCACGCAGGCCCACTCGCCCCGGATCTGGTCGCCTGAGGCAAGGCCCCCGGACCGTCCGGGGCCAACATCGTCTCCAAATCCAAGAGAGCCGCTCGAACCGCATCCATGCGGTAGCGGGTTTATCACGTGCAACCGCTGCATGACCGATGAGGCGTCCACCGGGGGGCGCCGCCTGGCAGTCGGTTGTGCATGCCGAGAAAAGCGAAGGAAGACCTCGATGCGTTCCGCAGACCAGTTTCCGCCCATCGTGCTGACCGCCACCGACCATGACCGCCTCTCGGCTTTGGTGGAGGCCGTTTCCGAGAGGTTGCCCGATGTATACGCGTACCTCACGGTCGAACTGGAGCGCGCTGCGGTGATCGATGCCAGCGAACTCGTGACGACGGTGGTCACGATGGGCGCGCGCGTGGCGTTCCGGGACGAGGTGACCGGACAGGAGCGGACTGTCACCCTGGTTTATCCGGGTGATGCCGACCTCGCGGCCGGTCGGGTGTCGGTGCTGACCCCCATTGGCGCGGCCCTCATTGGCGTCGCGGAAGGACAGTCGATCACATGGTACACGCGCGATGGCGAGGCGAAGACCCTTACCGTTTTGGCGGTAGAGCCTTCCATTGCGGACAGGGGCGCCGTCGCCGCATGATCCGCGGTCGGACAGCGACTGCATGCAAGACGCTTCACAACCGCTTCGTCGGCTGGGCGGCTATAGCCTCGCGACGTTGCACCGGTTCGTGCCGTCCGATGGGAAACACGCCCTGTGCCAAGGCCGCTGATCTTTCATGTTCCCTCTCACCCGAACAGGTCCAGTTCCGGATCCGGCGCGGTTTCCGGGTGGGTCAGGTCGGTGCAGCCGATGCCGATCAGGCGGAAGGCGCGGCCGTCCACCTCGCGCTCCAGCAGGGCGATGCCGGCGGCGAGGATCGCGTCGGCCGAGCGGGTCGGCTCCACCCGGCGGGAGCGGGTCAGCTGCTGGAAATCCTTGGTCTTCAGCTTCAGAACCACGCTGCGGCCGAGCAGCCCCTCGCGCTCCAGCCGGCGGGCGACCTTGTCGGCCAGCGGGCGCAACTCCTGCGCCAGGGCGGGCAGGGTGGTGACGTCCCAGTCGAAGGTTTCCTCCGACGAGATGCTCTTGCTTGGCGACTCCGGATGCACCCGGCGGGAATCTTCGCCGCGGGCGTAGCTGTACAGCACCCGGCCCATGGCGCCGTAGCGCTTGACCAGCCAATGCTCGTCCTTGTCCTGCAGGTCGCCGACGCGGGTGATGCCGTCGGCGAACAGCTTGCGCTCCAGCGCCGGGCCGACGCCCCACAGGATGGTGACCCGCTTGGGCGCCAGGAAGGCCGCCGCCTCCGCCCGGCCCAGCGCCGAGAAGCCGCGCGGCTTGTCGAGGTCCGACGCGATCTTCGCCAGCAGCTTGTTGTAGCTGAGGCCGATCGAAGCGGTGATGCGCAGTTCCCGCTCGAAGCGGCGGACGATCTCCACCAGCGCCTGGGCCGGGCTGATGCTGAGGCGGTCCTCGACGCCGGTGAGGTCGAGATAGGCCTCGTCGATGCTGATCGGCTCGACCAGGGGGGTGAAGGCCTCCATGATCGCGCGGGCCTGATGGCCGACTTCCTTATACTTGGCGATGTTGGGGCGGATGATGGTGGCGTCGGGGCAGCGGTCCAGCGCCTCGCGGATCGTCATGGCGGAGCGCACGCCGGACATGCGCGCGACATAGCAGCAGGCGGCCACCACCCCGCGATGGTCGTCGCCACCGACGATCACCGGGCGGCTGGCCAGCTCCGGCCGGTCGCGCTTTTCCACGGTGGCATAGAAGCTGTCGCAGTCGATGTGGCCGATGGACAGGCTGTGCAGCTCCGCATGGCGGAACAGCCGCCGGCTGCCGCATTTCGGGCAGCGCGTCAGTTCACCCGGCTCTGCGCTTGGGGGGGCGGCGGCGCAGTCGCGGCAGACGCTGTGCAGGGCGGTGATCATCGTGGCGGCAGCTTAGCAAAGGCGCGTGCCAACCGCCAGCTTATGCGTACAAAGGAAGAACGGAGTGTCTTGTCGGAGACGCAATCCGTCCATCGGCCGTCATTCCCGCGAAGGCGGGAATCCAGACGGTTCAGCGGCTTACCTGCGGAGCTTGCTGGATCCCCGCCTTCGCGGGGATGACTACCGAAGAGCGTTGTCGAAGAGGGGTGAGTCTTGGGCGGGGTTGATCAGCGCGACGGCGACTTCGCCCGGTCGCCGGCGGCGATGCGCGAGGCGAGGGCCTGCAAGCCGCCCAGCAGCAGCTTCGCCATTGCCCAGTGGTAGAGGGCCGACCCTGCCAGGACCGCCAACAGCGCGCTCCAACCGCCGATCCAGCCGGCGAGCAGGGAAACGACAAGGGAGGCGGCGGCGGAGACGATCAGTGCCACCAGGATCGTCAACCCGTTGGCGCCGTTGATCCGGCCGAGGATCGCCGCCCGCTCCATCGCCGCGGCACCGAGCAGGACGACCAGCGACAGGGTCAGCGACAGGCTGAGCAGCAGGACCATGGCGGCGCTCGGGTTGCAGTCAGTGGAAAGAGGCGGGCATCACCGCAGCACATCTCCGCCCACTGCCAGCCGGCCGGCGACGACGGCGGCCTGGGTGCGGCTGACCACGTTCAGTTTGCGCAGAATGCTGGAGACGTGGACCTTCACCGTCTGCTCCGACACGTTCAGCTCGCCGGCGATCTGCTTGTTCAGCTTGCCGTCGACGATCATCGTCAGGATGCGCAGCTGCTGCGGCGACAGGGAGGCGAAGCGGCGGGCGGCGTCGGCCTCGTCGGCTTCCGACGAGGCGGCGGACAGCGGCGGCGCCCAGGTCTCGCCGGACAGGATGGCGCGGATGGCGTCGGCCATCGCCGGCATCGACAGCGATTTCGGGATGTAGCCCGAGGCGCCATAGGCGAGCGCCCGGCGGATGGTGTCGGAGTCCTGCAGGGCCGACAGGATGGCGACCGGCACGGTCGGGTGGTGGGCCAGCATCAGGAACAGGCCGGCGAAGCCGTTGGTGCCGGGCATGTTGAGGTCGAGAAGAACGAGGTCGATGTCGTCCGGCTGCCGTCCCACCGCGGTCATCACCGAGTCGAGGTCCGGGCATTCGATCACCCGCACCTCCGGCATCGCCTTGCCCAGCGCGTCGCGCAAGGCGGCCTGGACCAGCGGATGGTCGTCGCCGATGACGATCGTCGTTTCAGTGGCCGCTTCTGTAGCCGTCGCCTGTCCGGACGTCGTTGGTTCGCTTACCGCGCTGTCCTCGCCCATGGTTTCCGCACTCCCCCCATTTGCGGCCGCCCGGCTTTTGTCCGGTTCCGGCCTTATCGCTCGGCCACGGCCGCCGTCTGCAGCGCCGCCCCGTTCAGGAAGCGGCGCAAGGACGCCGGCTTCACCGGTTTGTAGAGCACGCCGCAGCCGCAACGCTCCGCCTCGGCCCGCACCGCTTCGGAACGGTCGGCGGTCAGCAGCAGCCCCTTGACCGGACGGTCCCACAATTCCCGCAACCGCTCCAGAACCGCAAGCCCCGTCTGGCCGTCACCGACGTGATAATCGACGCAGACCACGTCGGGAAGCGCCCCGTCGAAGGGAGCGAGCGCCGCCAGCGCCCCGGTGACGTCCGACGCCGTCGCCACCCGGCAGCCCCATTGGCCGAGCAGGGCGCGCAGGCCGGCGAGGATCGGCTCCTCATTGTCGATGCACAGGACCAGCAGCCCGGCGGACAGGGCGGCGGGGGTGGAGACCGGGCGGTCGACCGGGGTGGCGCGGGCCTGCTCCAACGGCACCTCCACCGCGAAGCCGGTGCCGCGCCCAACGGTGGAGCGCAGGGTGACGGGATGGCCGAGCAGCCGGGCGATGCGGTCGACGATGGCGAGGCCGAGGCCAAGACCCTTGTCGGCCGGGTTGCCGCCGCCATTCTCGCCGCCCAGCCGGCGGAACTCCTCGAACACCTCGCGGCGCTTGGCCTCGGGGATGCCGGGGCCGGTGTCCCACACCTCGATGCGCAGGCGGTCGCCATGAACAGGGTCGCGGCGCCGCCGGCAGCCGAGCAGCACCCGACCCTTCGGCGTGTAACGGATGGCGTTGGACAGGAAGTTCTGCAGGATGCGGCGCAGAAGCTGCGGGTCCGACCGCACCACGGCGCCGCATCCCACCACCTTCAGTCTCAACCCGCGTTCCTGCGCCAGGGCGGAGAACTCCACCCCCAGCCCGCCCAGCAGCTCGTCGATGGCGAAGCTGCGCATCTGCACCCGGACATTGCCGGCGTCCAGCGAGGAGATGTCGAGCAGCCCGCCCAGCAGCATCTCGGTCGAGCGCAAAGAAGCGGCGGCGTTGTCGATCATGCCGCATTCGGCCGACCGCTGCTCGGGCGTCGGCAGGGCCCCTCGCATGCTCTCCTCCAGCGCCGAGACGAACAGGCGGGCGGCGTTCAACGGCTGCAGCAGGTCGTGGCTGGCGGCGGCGAGGAAACGGGTCTTGCTGGCGTTGGCCGTCTCGGCCTCCGCCTTCGCCTGCTGGAGGGCGTCGGTGCGCTCCTGCACGCGCTGCTCCAGGCTTTCGTTGGCCTCGCGCAGGGCCTCGGCGGCGCGGTAGCGCTCGGTCACGTCGGTGTAGGTGGAGACGTAGCCGCCTTCCGGCAGCGGGTTGGCGACAATCTCCAGAACCGTGCCGTCGGGGCGGCGGCGCTCGTAACGGTAGGGCCATTGCTGGTTGGCGGTGTCGCGGTTGGTCAGCAGCGCCTTCATGTCGTGGGCGCTGTATTCGCCGCGCCGCTCGTTGAAGCGGACGAGGTCGGCGAAGGGCACGCCCACCCGCACCATGTCGGCCGGCAGGTCGAGCAGTTGCAGATAGCGCTGGTTCCAGGCGGCGATGCGGTAATCGGCGTCGATCACGCAGATGCCCTGGCCGATGTTCTCCAGCGTCGCCTGCAGCAGTTTCCGGTTGAAGCGCAGCGCCTCCGACGCCTCGTCCAGCATCGCCATGGCGTCGCCGCGCGACAACGAGCGGCCCTGCAGCGAGGCGGCCATCACCACCCGCGCCGACGCGGCGCCGATGGCGCCGGCGATCAGCGTCTCGGTGAAGCGGACGGCGTCGAGGTCGGCCGGGCCAGCCTCGCCCTTGCGGCCGGCGGCATAAGCGTCGAAGGCGGCGTTGCCGCGCTCCGCCCCGACGAAGCGGATGGCGAGCGCGCGCAGGTCGGCCAGCTTGGCGAGAGCCTGCGGGGTGTCGTCCTCGTCCCGGTCGGCGGTGGCGGTGGTGTAGAAGACGGCCTGGGTGCGCTCCACCGCGCTGGGGCGGGCCAGCAGCGATCCGGCGACGAAGGCGACCAGGTTGGCGAGCAGGCTCCACAGGCTGGCGTGGGAGATGGGGTCCAGCCCGTCGATCCCGAACAGCGCCTGCGGGCGCAGCCAGCCGATGCCCCAGGGACCGAAATCCAGGAAATCGGCCGACACCGGGATGATGCCGCCCATCGACGGCACCAGCAGCGTGTAGACCCACAGCAGGAAGCCAGCGCCCAGCCCCGCCAGCGCCCCCACCCGGTTGGCGCGCGGCCAGTAGAGCCCGCCGAAATAGGCCGGCCCGAACTGCGCCACCGCGACGAAGGACAGGAGGCCGATGACGGTCAGCGGGTAATCGCGGTCGACCAGCCGGTGCATGATATAGGCGAGCAGCAGGATCCCCAGCACCGACAGCCGCCGCACCAGCAGCAGCGTGCCGACCATGTCGCGCCGGCCGACGCGGGCGGCGAAGCGGGGACGGCTGAGCAGCAGCGGCATCACCACGTCGTTGCACAGCATGGTGCTGAGCGACACCGCCGCGACGATGACCATGCCGGTTGCCGCCGACAGGCCGCCGATGAAGGACAGCAGGCTGAAGCCGCCGGCCCCCGCCGCGATGGGCAGGGTGATCATGAAGGTGTCGGGGTTGATGCCATCTCCGAAGGTGATCAGACCGGCCACCGCGATGGGGATCATCAGGGCGCTGAGCGCCAGCAGGTAGGTCGGGTACATCCAGGCGGCGGCGCGCAGATGGCGGGGGCTGTCGTTCTCGACCGTCATCACATGGTACATCTGCGGCAGGCAGAGGAAGGCGATGATCGAGATCGCCGTGTTCGACCACCAGGTCGGGTCGGTGAAGTCGGGCGACAGCAGCGGGTCGGCCTGCGGCCGGGCGAGCAGGTCGGTGTAACCGTCGAACATGCCCCAGACGATGAAGGCCGCCACCGCCACGAAGACGGTCAGCTTCACCAGACTCTCGAAGGCGATGGCCAGCATCAGACCGCGGTGATGCTCGCTGGCGTTGATGTGGCGGACGCCGAACAGGATGGTGAAGACCGCCATCGACAGCGCCACAGCGAAGGCGGTGTCGCCCCAGATCGGCGGCGGCAGGGCGGCCGGGGCGGCCAGCGAGGGCGCCGTCAGCACGTCGAAGCTGGCGGCCACCGCCTTCAGCTGAAGCGCGATGTAGGGCAGCACGCCGACCAGCGCGGTCAGCGTCACCAGCGCCGCCACCGCCTGGCTCTTGCCATAGCGGGCACCGATGAAGTCAGCGATGGAAGTGACGTTCTGCGCCTTGGTGATGGCGATGGTCTTGGTCAGCACCGGCCGCGCCGCCAGCAGCAGGATCATCGGCGCCAGATAGATCGGCAGGAAATCGAAGCCGCTGGCCGACGCCCGCCCGACCGAGCCGTAGAAGCTCCAACTGGTGTTGTAGATGCACAGAGTCAGCGCATAGAGGATGGCGGCCGTCCGCGGCGACGCCGACAGCAGCCCACCCCCGGCGGTGCGGCGGTCGCCCCACCAGGCGATGGCGAACAGCACCCCCAGATAGGCCGCCGAAACGGCCAGCACCAGCCAACTCTGCACGACCGACGGACCTGTTGTGGGAGGGAAGGAATCTCCCTCTCCCGTCCCGGGAGAGGGCATGGGAGCGAGCCTATCTCAATGCTCCAGCCGCCAACAACGGCCGGGCTCGATGTTGCCCAAAAACTGTGCAGCGCTGAACGAAGGTAGGGGGCGCACATGGTTCGGCGTTCGAACTATTCTGCGCCTGCCGGACGCCGCCGTCCCGGTCGCCGCTGGTGCGACGGCCGGCGTTCCTGCTCCCGGCCTTGGGCATCCGCTCAGGGTCGGGATCGCTGAAGCGGCCGTTTCCGTCTCCTCCCTCGTACGGGGACGGCCGCTTCCGCGCTTCCCGTTTTGGACCGGAAGCGTGGGGCAAACGGGGGTCCCGGTCGGTTTACTGCGTCGTCCTCGCTGGGAAAGCGCCACGAACGGTCCAATCTATGGCAAGATGGTCCATCGTGAGGGAGACCGGCCGTCGGTGCCGGACCCGGTGCGTGGCCTGAAACGGAAGACGGACGCCCAACAGAATGCTGATCGACGCCTATTTGGGATTCCGGGTCGGGGACGTGGTCCTTGACCGTGCGGAACTGGCGGCCGGCACCGCCACCATCAAGGAAATCCACGTCGTTCCCTGTGACTGGGCGCATGGCCTGACCGGCATCGCCGTCATGGAGAATGGTGCCGAGCGTTTCATCGTCCAGTTGAAGAAGGTGCGCCCAGCCGAGGAAGAGGTCGAGACCGAAAGCAACGTCCGGCCGCTGCGGCATCGCGCACGCTGAACGGCTCCCGCAATCGCCGAAAACGAACAGGCCCGCCGCCCCGGATCGGAGCGGCGGGCCTTCGTTTTCTCGGCGCCGGCGGAGTCGCCGGCCGCTCAGTGGCGAAGCTGGACGCGCCCGCCGTTCCTGCGCGCGTCGTCGACGCTGGCGATGACGGGAAGGCCGCGCAGGAAGGCGGCGCCGGTGTCGGTCGCCTCGAACAGGACATGGCCCTGGCGGTCCTGGCCGCGGAAACGGGCCTCGGTCGCCATGCCGGCATTGCGGACGGCGGCCGACAGTTCGGACACGGCCCTCCAGATGCGGGCGCGGTGTTCGGCGGCGCTGGCGCAACCGGTCGCATCCGCGACGGCCAGCGTTACGGTGAAGGAATGAAGCTCGATCGCCATGGTGGCACCACGGAACTTGGAGTGCGGGATTGGAAAACCCGGATCGTTCCGGCCATCGCCGGATACGGTGCCGGCCCTAGGGATCGAGAAACTCAGTCGTAACGGGGAAGCTTCGACAGGACGATGTCGCTGATGAGGCCGCGGAGCTGGCTGACCGGGAGCTGTTCGACCGGAATGCAGACGGCGCGGGCGTAGGTCTCGCACACGTGCCAGGCGTGGTCGGGTTCGACCAGGATGTGCCGGGCAAGATCTTGGTCATCGGCGTTCGCCCGACCGGGGAGCGCCTTTTCACAAGCCAGGACGGTTTGAACCATGTCGCTGGCCAGACTGTGCAGATTCATGGATGGCACCTTCCCATGTTCGGGAATTTGTTGGGAACACGAACAGACTAGACCTTCGGACCGGTTTCCACAACGGTGCCTATGACGTTCGGCTGTGACAATTCAACGATGGTGCCACATCGCACGTCCCGGCGCCCGTTTCGGCGAAAACGCTTTGACGATGCCGCCGCAGGCCGGCCGATACCAGCATGAACATAGGTCGGGGCGAATTATTCCGCCTGTGACCGTTTCGCGGGTCTGACGCGGCAAATTCCGGCCCGATCCTTCGGCAATCCCCTCTTGCGCCGGGAGCGGTTTTGCCCATGGGGTGGAGGCGGCGATTGCCGCCGGTCAGGTCCGGATCAGGCCGTCCTGCTTCGGCGGGGCCGGGGCCGGGGTTGGAACCGGAGCCGGGGTGGCGGGCGGCGAAAGCTGCCAAGTGTCCAGCGCGCGCCTCAGCGCGTCCAGCCCGGCGCCGGCGGAGGATTTCGCCTCGTCGGCGGCGCGGGTGATGGCGGCGCAGAGCGCGGCGCGGCGTTGCGGGTCGTCGCGGCTTTCCTCCAGCGCACGGCCGAGATCATCGGTCGTGTCGCCGCCCCTGGCATCGGGCTGCGCCGTTTTCGGGTCGATGCCCAGCAGCGGCAGCAGATATTCCCGCCCCTTCTCGCGCGCCACCGCCACCGCCTTGTCGCCGAACCGCTCCGCCGCCGCCAGACCGGTGTCCCAGGCGCCGAGCGCGGCCGAGACGGTGGGGCTGCAGCGGCCGGCCGGTTCCTCCGCGGGAGGTGCCGCGGGAGGTGCCGTCTGGGCGTGCAGCGGCGCGGCGCTCAGCAGCAGGGCGATGATTGCTGGCAACGCAAGGTATCGGAATTGATTGGTCGGGCACGTCATGCGGGAGGACCTGCGGTCGAAGAGGGGGCTTCGGGAGATTTGGGGAGGCGGCGGGCGGCTTTCCATGGCCCCCCTCATGGCGCGCGGTCCGGCCGGTGCGGTGGCGGGAAAAGCGGCGAAATGCCGCGACCTGTGGCGATTTTGCTACCGAATGACGTTTTCATGGCGTTTACATGACATGCCGCCGCTGCACCGCACCGCGAAGCGTGGTAAGAGCAGCCCGAAATCTCACCAGTCCCCTATCCAGATACAGGCGAGTCACCGTCCCATGCTGCTGCGCGCATTCCGTTCGCTGATGCCGAAGGAGGAACGCTTCGTCGACCAGTTCGTCGAGCAGGCCCGTCACATCGTGGCCGCCGCTGCTGCCCTGGAAGCGGTGATGGACGCAGGACCGGACGACCGCACGCAGAAGATCGCGGCGCTGAAGCGGGTGGAGAAGGACGCCGACCGCGTCGCCAAGGATGCGGGGCGCGACCTGCACCGCGCCTTCATCACGCCGTTCGACCGGTCGGACATCCTGTCGCTGATCAACGCGCTGGACGACGCCATCGACCTGATGGACGAGGTGCCGCGCCATGCCGGCCTGTACGGCGTCGAGGTGTTCGACGAGCCGATGCGCCGCTTCGTCGCCCTGATCCGCCAGCAGGCCGACGTGCTGCTGGAACTGATGCCGCTCCTGGGCGCCATCGCCCGCAACGCCGAACGGATCGACCATCTCTGCGGCCGGCTGTCCGATCTGGAGGACGAGGCCGACGACGTGCTGCGCGAGGCGCTGAAGGCGCTGATCGCGGAGAAGCCGGACATGATCGCCTTCCTCGGCCGGCGCGAGTTGTACGAGATGCTGGAGGCGGTGACCGACCGCTGCGACGACGTCGGCGACCTTGTCGCGGGCATCACGCTCGATCAGGTCTGAGGCCGCGTCGATGGAGGCCCTGCAACTCGGTCTGCCGGCGATCGTCCTCATCATTCTGGTGGCGCTCGCCTTCGACTTCATCAACGGCCTGCACGACGCGGCGAACTCCATCGCCACCGTGGTGTCGACCCGCGTGCTGTCGCCCAAGCTGGCGGTCCTGTGGGCGGCCTTCTTCAACTTCATCGCCTTCCTGTTCTTCGGCCTGCATGTCGCCACCACCATCGGCACCGGGCTGGTCGATCCGCTGGTGATGGACCCGGCGGTGATCCTGGCGGCGCTGATCGGCGCCATCGGCTGGAACCTGATCACCTGGTATCTCGGGCTGCCGTCCTCCTCGTCGCACGCGCTGGTCGGCGGCATCGCCGGGGCCGGCATCGCCAAGGCGGGATTCGGCGCCATCGTCGCCAGCGGCTTCACCAAGACGGCGGTCGCCATCGTGCTGTCGCCCGGCATCGGCCTGCTGCTGGCGCTGTTCCTGATGCTGGTGGCGTCCTGGGCGCTGCGCCGGGCCGCTCCCTTCACGGTCGACCGCCAGTTCCGCCATCTGCAACTGGTGTCGGCGGCGCTCTACAGCCTGGGCCATGGCGGCAACGACGCGCAGAAGACGATGGGCATCATCGCCGTGCTGCTGTTCAGCCAGGGCATGCTGGGCGATACCTTCCACGTCCCCTTCTGGGTCATCATCGCCTGCCAGCTGGCGATGGGGATGGGCACGATGATGGGCGGCTGGCGCATCGTCCGCACCATGGGCTCGCGCATCACCGACCTGAAGCCCTATCAGGGCTTCTGCGCCGAGACGGCGGGCGCCATCACCCTGTTCGGCGCGACGTGGCTGGGCATTCCGGTGTCGACCACCCACACCATCACCGGCGCGATCGTCGGCGTCGGCTCCGCCCGCCGCACCTCGGCGGTGCGCTGGGGGCTGGCGGGCCGAATCGTCTGGGCCTGGGTGCTGACGATTCCCGCCTCCGGCATCGTCGCCTGGCTGTCCTACCTGCTGGTCGCCGCCCTGCTGCGCCCGTAAGGGCGCCTTTCCGGGGGGAGAACGCCCGCAGAACGATGGGGCGAACGGATAAGCCCTTCGTGATGCAGCGCGGCCTTGACCCGCAAGGGCGGGAACGGCAGGATCGGTGCGGTGGAGACAGGATACCGGTCATGCCGCATATCGAACGCACCGATCAAGGTGAGCAGTATGTGTTTCCCGGCACCGAACGCCGGACGGTCCCCGGCTTGCCCTATGCGGCGGAAGCCGACGGCCAGCTGACCCTGCATTTCTACGCCCCGCCCGAGAAGTCCGAACGCCGCCCCCGCCCGACCTCGGCGCGCGCGTTGTCGTCCACGCCCCTGCCGGTGACGGCGCTTCCGGCCAACGCGGCGATGCCCCCCGCGATGGCGCAGGCGCAGACGGCGCCGGCGGCGACCGACTCCGCGCCGCAGAGCCTGTTCGGCCGCCGGCTCGCCCATTTCCCGCGGGTGTTCGACCAGCCCTGAGCGGTTTCAGGCTGAGCGGCTTGAGGCTGCGCCGACCTCAGGCGGTGCCGGTGCGGCTCCGCGTGGCGTCCAGCATGCGGGCGACCTGACGCAGCAGGACCTCGCGATCATAGGGCTTGCCGACATGCCCGTTCATCCCGGCCTCGCGGCATTCGCGCCGTTCCTCCTGGGACGAACCGGCGGTCAGCGCCAGGATCGGCAGGTCGCCGCGCGGCGGCGGCATCGCGCGGATGGCGCGGCTCGCCTCCAGCCCATCCATGCCCGGCATCTGCACGTCCATCAGCACGAGGTCGTAGTCGCCGGCTTCCACCGCCTCCACCGCCGCGGCTCCGTCGGCCACCAGATCGATGGCGTAACCGCTGTCGCGGAACAGGGCGGCCAGCAGTTCGCGGTTGATCGGCAGATCCTCGGCGATCAGCAGGCGCGGCGGTCCGGGGGAGCGTTCTTCGGTGGCAGGGGCGGTCGGATGGGCGGCGGGACGGGCCGCGGGGGACGGGGAGGGCCGACCGGTGGCCGTTGCCGGACGTGCGGCGCCGCCTTGCCGGGCGGCGATGCGGGCGAGCTGTCGGTGCAGGTCGTCGATGGCGAAGGGCTTGGCGATCATCGCGACGTCGGGGCCGAAGGCGGACGGGGTGCCGGCGGCATGGGCGGCGAAGCCGGAGGCCAGCAGCACCGGCAGGCCGGGGCGCATGCGGGCGGCGTGCCGCGCCAGTTCCGTCCCGTCCATGCCCGGCGGCATGACGACGTCGCTCAGCAGCAGGTCCAGCGGCTCAGGCCCGTCCAGCACCACCAGCGCTTCGTTGGCGTTGGCCGCCGCGATCACCCGATGCCCCCAGCCGCGCAGCAGCCCGGCCACCATGTCGCGCACCGTCGGGTCGTCATCCACCAGCAGGACCGACAGCGGCCCGGAGGACGGCGCCCAGGACGGAACGGAGGCCGGACCGGGAGGCGGCGCGGCAGAGTCCAGGGTGGTATTCAGGGCAGTATCCAGGGCGGTCTTCGGGGCAATGTCCGGGACGGAATCCGGGGCGGGGGGCCTGACCGGCGGCGTCCCTGTCTCCCTGGGGGCCGGCTCCGCCGGAAGCAGGCGGCTCGCCGGCAGGCGCACCGTCACCGTGGTGCCGACGCCCAGCGTGCTGCGCAGAGAGAGGGTGCCGCCATGCAGTTCGACCAGCCGTTTGGTCAGGGGCAGGCCCAGCCCGGCGCCCTCCACCTCGCGGTTGGCGGCGTTCCCGGCACGGGCGAAGGGCTCCAGTACGCGGTCGAGATCCTCGGCCGGGATGCCAAGCCCGGTGTCGATGACGCGGATCACCGGCGCGCCGTCGTCCAGCGCGGCGGACAGCGTCACCGACCCGCCCGACGGCGTGTATTTCACCGCGTTGGCGATCAGGTTCAGCAGGATCTGGCGGATGCGGCGGTCGTCGCCGTGCAGGTTGCGCACCGCCGGTTCCACCACCGCCGACAGAAGCACGCCGGCGTGCTCGGCCCGCGGGGTCAGCATGCGCACGGCGAAATCGGCGGCATCCTCCAGGTCGCAAGGTCCTTCCTCGAGCGTCAGCGCCCCGGCTTCCGCCCGCGCGTGGTCGAGGATCTCGTTGATCAGTTCCAGCACATGCTGGCCGGAATCGCGGACATTGGCGGCATATTGCCGGTAGGAGGGCGTGCCGACCGGCCCTTCCGCCTCGCGGGCGATCAGGTCGGAGAAGCCGATCACCGCGTTCAGCGGCGTGCGCAACTCGTGGCTCAGGCCGGCCAGGAACTCGCTCTTGTCATGGTTGGCGGCCTCGGCGGCCCGGCGCGCGGTCTCCGCCATGTCGCGGGCCTTGTCCAGCTCGGCGGCGAGTCGCGCGGTCTCGTCGCGCTCGGCGCTGGTCCGCTCCACGGCGCTGTGCGCCTCGGCCAGCGCCACCTGCGCCTTGCGCTCGCGGTCGAGGTAGCGCAGGCCCCAGCCCAGCATCGCCAGGATCGCCAGCAACCCGACGATCGTCTCCAACACCGTGTGCAGGGTACGGGTGCGCCAGTCGGCCATCGCCTCGTCCCGGCCGATGCCGGTCAGCACCACCAGACCATAATCGCGCACCGTCCGGTAGGCGGCGATGCGCGACACCCCGTCCAGCACCGATTGCAGCAGGAACTGCCCTTCCGGCGCCTCACGCAGCTTGGATTGGAACAGCAGCCCGCCGGCCACCGATTTGCCTGCCGACTCCAGGGTGGCCGGGCGGCGGGCGATGACCTCGCCGGCCGGGCCGTAGACGCCGATCAGCGGATCGAACTCGACACCCAGCAGGGCGTAGAAATCTGTCAGCGAGTCCACCCGGATCGTTGCCGACGCCATCCCGACGAAACGCCCTTCATCGTCATACAGGGGACGCGAGACCGGGAAGACCGGAGGCTGGCCGCCGCTGCGGACGGTCTGCGCCGCACCGACATGCAGGCGCGCGCCGCCGCGCAGGGCCTCCAGCCCGGACGGATCGGCGAAGTCGGCGATGCGGTTGGGAAAGCTGGCCGATTCGAGGACGGCCCGGCCGTCGGCGTCATAGATCCAGATGGCGTCGGCGCCCTCGACCTGGGCGGCATATTCGCGCAGCCGGGTCCAATGTTTCAGGTCGCGGACCTTCTGCGGGCCGCCGGCTTCCGCCACCATCGCAGCGGTCTGGTCGAGCGCAACGTCGGCGGTGCGCACCGTGCGGTGGACATGGTCGTCGACCAGCCGGGCCATGTCCCGGACCATGGCGAAGCGGCGCTGCAGCGTGTCCTGGTAATCGTGGTAGATCCGGTGGCCCGCATTGCCCGCCAACGCGGCCAGCACCACGACCATCACCAGCGCGCCCCGTAGGAAGCGTCCCACGAATCCCCCTTCTTATGCGGCCCTTATGTGCCGCCCTCATGTCCCAATGCGCGGTGCGGCCCGAACAATGCTTCAGGCTCAAACTATCACGAATCCGGGCGGTCGGATGCCGGATTCGACCGGGCGGACCCTTGGGGTTTGTCCTGATGGCCCGCCGATTTTCGGAAGGATCGGTCAGGCTTCCTGAACGGTTTCGATCTCCGACAGGTCGGACAGGCGGCGGGCCAGACGTTCGGTGCAGCGGATTTCGAGGATGCCGAAGCCGGCGTTGGGGGCGATGGTGTGCAGGTCGCCGGCCATGCCGTTCTCGCTGGCCAGCCGCCGCACCCGCTCCACCATCGCGTCGCGTTCCGGCCGTCCCGGACGCAAACCCGGCAGCGGGCGGGTGAAGTGGAGCTTGTAGCGCTTGAAGATCGAAGGGGCCATCAGGTCACGGGTGCGAAGTGGGGGCGGTCACGAGGGAGAATTGGGTCCCTGGATGCCGTCCCCCGGATCTCGCACAGGCCGGCGGTGCGATGCCAGCCCGAAAAGGCCCTATTCCGGCCGCTTACTTTTTGGGTTCGACGTTTTCGGCACCGGCGCGGGTGCCGCCGAAGCGGTCGGCGCCCTTGGCGTCGGGGGCGTCCGGCTTCTTGTGGTTGCCGGTGTTCTGCTCGCCCTCGGTGTGGCGGACGGTCTGTTCGGTGTGGGGTTGCTTGTTCTGCTGGCCGGTCATCCGGGAATCTCCCTTATATAAGGTGTCCCCCCTTAACCGGATCGGCCGGCATTGGTTTCGGTCGTGGTTGCGGTTGACCTCAGCTTTGCCGGGCAATCGCCTGCGCCACCGCCATCCACCGCTCCTCCTCCGCCGCCCACTCGTCCGCATCGCGCAGCGCGCGCAAGGGAGGCCAGATGCCGAGCCGGCTGGAGCGGCGCAGCGCGAAGAAGCGGTCGAGTTCCTCCCCGGTCGGCAGCCGGTCTTCCTTGCGCTGGTTGCAGCGGCGGTGCGCCAGCACGACGTTGGCCGGATCGTCGATCCCGCCATAGGCCTGGGGGATCAGATGGTCGAAGGTGGCCTTCGCCCCCACCGGCCCGTCGCAGAAGAAGCAGCGCCCGCCCTGCTGGACGTCCATCAGTCTGGTATCGTCCGGCGTCACGGGCATGGCGCTCTCCATCAGCGTGTCATTGGCGGTTGGCCAGGGTTACAGGTCGCGCTCGACGCTGCCCCACAGGTCGTATTCGTCGGCATGCTCGATGGTGACGTCGACCATGTCGCCCGGCTTCAGGCCGGTCTCGCCGTTCAGGAAGACGTTGCCGTCGATCTCCGGCGCGTCGGCGTAGGAGCGGCCGATGGCGCCCTCCTCGTCGACCTCGTCGATCAGCACGCCCAGCGTATAGCCGACCTTCTGCTGGAGCCGCTCGGCGCTGATCGCCTTCTGCGTCTCCATGAAGCGCTCCCAACGCTCCTGCTTGACCTCTTCCGGGACGGCGCCGGGCAGATCGTTGGCGGTCGCGCCCTCAACCGGCTCGTACTTGAAGCAGCCGACGCGGTCGAGCTGGGCCTCCTTCAGCCAGTCCAGCATGAACTGGAAGTCCTCCTCCGTCTCGCCGGGGAAGCCGGTGATGAAGGTGGAGCGCAGGACCAGATGCGGGCACTCGTCACGCCACTTGCGGATGCGGTCCAGCTGCTTTTCCTGGGCGGCCGGGCGGCGCATCGCCTTCAGCACGGTGGGCGAGGCGTGCTGGAACGGGATGTCGAGATAGGGGAGGATCTTGCCCTCCGCCATCAGCGGGATGACCTCGTCCACATGCGGATAGGGGTAGACGTAGTGCAGGCGGACCCACAGGTCGAAATTCGCCAGCTCGTTGCACAGGTCGAAGAAGCGGGTGCGGACCTCGCGGTCGTACCATTTCTCCGTCTTGTACTTCACGTCGACGCCGTAGGCGCTGGTGTCCTGGGAGATGACCAGCAGTTCCTTGACGCCGGCGACCGCCAGCTTCTCCGCCTCGCGCAGGACCGAATGGATCGGCCGGCTGACCAGATCGCCGCGAAGGCTGGGGATGATGCAGAAGCTGCAGCGGTTGTTGCAGCCCTCGGAAATCTTCAGGTACGCGTAGTGGCGCGGGGTCAGCCGCAGCCCTTCCGGCGGCACCAGATCGGTGAAGGGGTTGTGCGTCGGCGGCACGGCGTCATGCACCGCGCTGACCACCTGTTCATACTGGTGCGGACCGGTGACGGCCAGCACGTCGGGGTGGATTTGCCGGATCATGTCCGATTCCACGCCCATGCAGCCGGTGACGATGACCCGCCCGTTCTCCTTGATCGCCTCGCCGATGGCGTCCAGCGACTCCTTCTTGGCGCTGTCGAGGAAGCCGCAGGTGTTGACCAGAACGACGTCCGCGCCGTCGTAGCTGGGGGAGATCTCGTACCCCTCCGCGCGCAGGCGCGTGAGGATGCGCTCTGAATCGACGAGCGCCTTGGGGCAGCCGAGGCTGACGATGCCGACCTTCGGGGCGCCCATGGTCTGGGCGGCGGCCGGCGATGCGGACTTCGGAACGGGGGATGTGGTCATCGCGCGCGTATACCGCCGAATCGAAGATTACGCCAGTGAAACATGGCGACGAAGCGAGTCGGCATGGCCGATATGCCGATTCCGCCTGCGTTTGCCTGGGGTCCGGGAACTCAGCTTCTCTTGCCGGGCTCAAAGCGATGCGACAATTTGCAACAAAAAGATGAAGTGTTCGATGTTCCGTTTTTCGTTTGAACGCGCTAATATATGTGCTGGTGTCATGATCGACGTGGCTGCCGCCTTACAGCGATAGCTGCCTGCCTTTTGATACGCCCATCGTATAGCCACTAAACCTTATAGAGTGGAACAAATGGACTTTGCAAAAGTGCGCGGCGTTGCTGCGGGCCGGATGGCGACGCGGAACAACGCGGCATCCATCGGCGCCGGCGTCACGGGAGCCGGATCCATCGGAGCGGCCATGGACTTCACCGAACCGGATCATGCCGGCGGCGCGTCGCCGCAGGCCATCGCCGACGTCATGCTTCAGATCGCCCACATCGCCGACAGCCTGGGTTATACCCACGGATTGAAGCCGTCGCAGTGGACGGCGCTGCGCTATTTCGCCGGCGCCAACAACAGCCAGCGCACGGTGTCGGCCTTCGCCGACTTCCACGCCACCACCCGCGGGGCCGCCTCGCAGATGGTGGAGGTGCTGGTGGGCAAGGAGCTGCTGGTCCGCGTGCCGGTTCCGGAGGACCGCCGCGTCACCCAACTGCACCCGACGCCGAAGGCGCTGGAACTGCTGCGCCACGACCCGCTGAACGACTTCGCCGGCGTCATCGCCGAACTGGCGGGCGACGACCAGTACAAGCTGGCCGAGACGCTGACCAGCCTGCTGCGCGGCCTGCTGGAAAAGCGGCAGTCTGTCTGACTCAGGGCAGTCCGATTCCGGGCCGTCTTAACCGGGGCCGCTCCGATCGCAGCCGTCAGGGCTTGCGGCAGGCGGCGACCGCGGCCTCCAGCCCGCGCTGATCGCGCTCGCTGAGGCGGTTGGCGACGAACCCCTCCCACACCCCGATCCGCGCCAGTTCCGACTGCACGCAGCGGCAATTGGCGGTGCAGGTCGCCGACGCCACCCCGGCGCGCTCGCAACTCGACACGCAGGCCGCCTGGAAATCGCGTGCGGCAGGCGTCTCCACCGGCGACAGCTGCGCCGCGGCCCAGGCGATGCCGAACAGCAGCGGCTGGTGCAGCAGATAGACCGCGAGGCTGTGCCGCCCGGCCAGGGCCAGCAGCCGCCCGGCGCCGCTGGTCACCTCGACGCCCTCGCCCATCGCCGGCCACAGCCGCGCCAGCCCGATCCCGGCCAGAACGCTGCCGATCCAGGGCAGCAGCGGCACGAAGTCGTTGGAGTCCGGCGCCACCGTGGTCAGCCCGATCCAGCGCAGCCAAGGGCTGTCGAACAGCGGGAGGCCTTGCGTCGTCCCGATCAGCACCGCGGCAGCCGCCGTCGCCAGGGTCATGGCGGCCGGCAGGCGGACGAAGGCGAGGCCGATGACGCTCGCCACCGCGATGTGATGCAGCACGCCGAAGAAGATCGGGCTGTCGGGGAACAGGGCATAGGACGCCGCCGACACCGCCGCGGCTCCCGCCGCCACCCGTCCCAGACGACGCAGGAAGCGCCCCGGATCGAGCCCGTCGCGGGTCGCCAGCACCAGCCCGATGCCGGCCAGCAGCAGGAAGCTCGACAGGATCACGGCGCGCGCCGCCAGCCACAGCGGGTCGCCCAGCAGGTCGAAGCGGGCGAACCCGAAATAGGTGGCGTCCCAGCTGCCGTGATAGGCCGCCATCGCAACCAGCGCCAGCCCGCGCGCCACGTCGATGGCCGGCCGGCGGGAGCTGCGCGCGAGGTCCTGTTGTGCCGGCGCAATACCGATTGCCGTCATGATCCGGTCGTCCCCACCCCGAAAATCCACCCTTCTTGCCGCCTTGCGGTTTCGTCCAGTCCCGGCGGCGTCCAGGCCGACGCCTTGGCCGCGAGCCAGCGCAGGCCGGCGGCCGACACCAGCGCGTCGCTGTCATGGTCGCTGACCATACCGGAGCGCCGCAAAGGGTGCGAGCCCAGCCGGCGCAGTGCCTCGTCCATTTCGGCGGCGTCGCGGATCTTGCGCTGGCCGAAGCCGGTATGCTTGAGGAACAGGCGCGGGTAGATCTCCACCATCACGCTTTGCCCCGGCGCCGGATCCTCGAAGGGCCAAACCGCCAGCCGGCCGGGCAGGGCGGCGCGCAGGGCGCGCAGCACCCGCATGCCGGCCAGGGCGCCCTTGCCGACCTGCCGCGAGCCGATCAGCTTGTAGGGGCTCTGCGGGTGGCCCAGCCCGTCGGCGCGGCAGGCCCATTCGGTGGCGCGGTGCGGGTCCTCGTACCAGTCCGGCTGCGGCCCGCCATGCCAGAAACCTTGCCCATGCAGCGGATGGCTGGCGAAGGGGCCGCCGCCGAAGTCGGGCTCGCCGGAGCAGATCTCCTCCACCGCGTCCCACAAGTCGAACGCCGTCGCTTCCCGGCCGGGAAAGCCGCGCGCCGCCACCGCGAAGGGCAGGGAGAAGGCGCAGTCGATCCCCACCAAGGCGGGTTCTCGTGGCAGTTCCGCGCGCAGCCAGTCGAACACCGCCGTCCGCGACCACCAGCCGCCGGGCCCCTCGACCAGCCGGGGTGCTGAATCGCCCACCACGCACTCCGCCACCGCGATGCCGGCGTAGCGCTTGCCGCGGGCGCCGGACCAGTCGATGGCGATGAAGCGGCCGAAGGCGGGCGCCGCCGTCCCGGTCAAAGCTCCGCCACCTCCACCACGCCCGGCACCGCCTTCAGGGCCGAGCGGCTCTGGGCGGTGATGGTGTAGCTGCCGGGCAACTCGATCTCGATCTCCTTCAGCGGGTCGACCTCCACCAGCACGTTGATGCGGCTCTTGCCGCGCGACAGCCGGTCGAGCGTGGCGCGCAGATGCTCGATCGGGCCGGGGTCGCGCAGGACGACGCGCAGGCCGGCGCTGACCGAGGCGACGGCCTCCTCCAGCGGCTTGATCTCCTGGCAGGTCAGGCGGACCTCCTCGCCGTTCAGCTGGGCGTCCACCGTCATCAGCACCGGGCGGCCGGGCTCCAGCAGGTCGCGGTTGGCGGCCAGCACCTCGGAGAACAGCGTCACCTCATAGCCGCCGGTGGCGTCCGACAGTTCGACGAAGGCGAAGCGGTTGCCGGACTTGGCGGTCTTCTCCTTCTTCGAGACGACGATGCCCGCCATCTTGTAGCGGGTGGAGCCGCCCTTCGCGATGGCGGTCTGCAGTTCGGCGGAGCGCACCACCTTCATGCGGCCGAGCGGGCCGGAATAGGCGTCGAGCGGGTGGGCCGACAGGTAGAAGCCGATGGCACCGAACTCGTGCTTCAGCTTTTCCAGCGGTTCCCAATCCTTGACCTTGGGCATTTCGGGTTCGGGCAGGCCGCCGCCACCGCCGCCGAACAGGTTGCCGATGCCGCTGTCGCGCTCCGCCGCCTCCGCCTGGGCGTAGCGGATGATGGTCTCCAGCGCGGCATGGACCTGGGCGCGGTTGGGGTTCAGCCCGTCGAAGGCACCGGCGCAGGCGAGATTCTCCAGCTGGCGCTTGTTGATGGTCTTGAGGTCCAGGCGGCGGGCGAAGTCGAACAGGCTCTTGAAGGGGCCATTCTTCCGCCGCTCCTCCACCACCGCCCGCATGGCGGGCTGGCCGACGCCCTTGACGGCGGCCAGCGCGTAGCGCACCGCCTTGGTGCCGTCGGGCAGCTGTTCCACCCCGAAGATGGAGTCGGATTTGTTGATGTCCGGCGTCAGCAGCTTGATGCGCAGCCGGGCCAGCTCCTGCCGGAAGACGTTCAGCTTGTCGGTGTTGCCGAGGTCGAGCGTCATCGACGCCGCCATGAACTCCACCGGGTGGTTCGCCTTGAGATAGGCGGTGTGGTAGGCGACCAGGGCATAGGCGGCGGCGTGGGACTTGTTGAAGCCGTAGCCGGCGAACTTCATGACCTGATCGAAGATCATGCTGGCCAGATCGGCCTTCACGCCGCGCGCCTCGGCGCCGTCGCAGAAGATCTTGCGCTGGTTGTCCATCTCCTCCTTGATCTTCTTGCCCATGGCGCGGCGCAGAAGATCGGCGCCGCCCAGCGAATAGCCGGACAGCACCTGGGCGATCTGCATGACCTGTTCCTGGTAGATCATGATCCCGAAGGTTTCCTTCAGGATGCCTTCCAGGCTGTCATGCATGTAGTCGGCTTTTTCCTCGCCGTTCTTCACCCGGATGTATTTCGGGATGTTGTCCATCGGGCCGGGACGGTAGAGCGACACCAGCGCGATGATGTCCTCCAGCCGGTTCGGCTTCAGCCGGCGCAGAACGTCGCGCATGCCGGAGCTTTCCAACTGGAACACGCCGGTCGCCTCGGCACGGCTGAGCAGCTGGTAGCTCTTCTCGTCGTCCAGCGGGACGGTGGTCAGGTCGGGTTTCTCGGGGATCAGGTCGACCGCCGTCTTCAGCACGGTCAGCGTCTTCAGGCCGAGGAAGTCGAACTTCACCAGACCGGCCTGTTCGACATACTTCATGTTGAACTGGGTGACCGGCATGTCGGAGCGCGGGTCTCGGTAGAGCGGCACCAGCTCCTGCAGGGGCCGGTCGCCGATCACCACGCCGGCGGCGTGGGTCGAGGCGTGGCGGTAGAGACCCTCCAGCTTCAGCGCGATGTCGATCAAGTGGCGCACGGTGTCGTCGCCGTCGCGCGCCTGCCGCAGCATCTCCTCGCTGTCCAGCGCCTGCTGCAAGGTTACCGGGTTGGCCGGGTTGTTCGGCACCATCTTGCAGATCTTGTCGACCTGCCCGTAGGGCATCTGCAGCACGCGGCCGACGTCGCGCAGCACGGCGCGGGCCTGGAGCTTACCGAAGGTGATGATCTGGGCGACGCGGTCGTAGCCGTACTTGTTCTGGACGTAGCGGATGACCTCTTCGCGGCGGTCCTGGCAGAAATCGATGTCGAAGTCGGGCATCGACACGCGTTCGGGGTTCAGGAAGCGCTCGAACAGCAGGCCGAAGCGCAGCGGGTCGAGGTCGGTGATGGTCAGCGCCCAGGCGACGACGGAGCCGGCGCCCGACCCGCGGCCCGGACCGACGGGGATGTCCTGGTTCTTCGCCCATTTGATGAAGTCCGACACGATCAGGAAGTAGCCGGGGAACTTCATCTTGACGATGACATCCAGCTCGAACTCCAGCCGCTCGAAATAGGTCTTGCGGGTCTCCTCGCGCTGTTCCGGCGTCATGTCGGGCGTGAAGACGACCTTCTCCAGCCGCATCTCCAGGCCGGCGCGCGACTGGGCGCGCAGCTCGTCATCCTCGGTCCGGCCGCCTTCGCAGGCAAAGGGCGGCAGGATCGGCTTGATCGGCTTCAGCAGGAAGGAGCAGCGCCGGGCGATCGCCACCGTGTTGTCCACCGCCTCCGGCAAATCGGCGAACAGCAGCCGCATCTCCTCCGCCGACTTGAAGCGGTGGTCGGGGGTCAGGCGGCGGCGGTCCTCCTGGCTGAGATAGGCGCCCTCGGCGATGCAGAGCAGCGCGTCGTGCGCCTCGTACATGTCCTCGGTGGCGAAATAGCAGTCGTTGGTGGCGACCAGCGGCAGGTCGTGGGCATAGGCGAGGTCGATCAGCGCCGGCTCGACGGCGTTCTCCACCGCGGCGAAATGGCCGCGCCCGCCCTCGTGCCGCTGCAGCTCGACATAGAGGCGGCCGGGGAAGAGGCGCTTCAAACGTTCCAGGACGTCGAGCGCCAGATCCTTCTGCCCCTCGTGCAGAAGCCGGCCGACCGAGCCGCCGGGGCCGCCGGTCAGCGCGATCAGCCCGGCGGACCGCCCCTCCAGCGCGTCGAGCGTCACCTGCGGGCCGGCCAGCGGGTCCGACTCCAGGAAGGCCTTGGACACCAGCGCCGTCAGGTTGCGGTAACCCTCCTCGTTCTGGCAGAGCAGGACCAGCTGGTCGGGGGTGGCCGCCGCCTTGCCGGGCAGGCCGGGCTTGGTCTGGGCCGGGCCGACACGGGTGATGCCCAGCACGGTGCCGATGATCGGCTGCACGCCGGCATCCGACGCCGCCAGCGCGAATTCCAGCGCGCCGAACAGGTTGCCGGTGTCGGTGACCGCGACGGCCGGCATCTGCTGTTTCAGGCAGAGCTTGACCAGCTCCTTCACCTTGATCGCACCTTCCGACAGCGAATAGGCGGAATGGACGCGCAGGTGGATGAAGTCGGCGTGGGGCATGGCAACCGGAGATTTGCTGCGAGAGGGGCCCCTGGTTCTAGCACAGGCCGGAGGCTTCCCGCGACCGTCGCGCTGGCGCATGCGAACGTGGTATGGAAGTCGCCGCATCATGACCAGGGATGGGGAGGACGCCGCGATGGATCGGCCGCACCTTGCACCCGTCGCCCGACTGCGGCCGGCCTTCATGGACCGCCGCGCCGTCCGGGCGGCGACGCCGTTTGCCCTGCTGGCCGGCTTGACGCTGGCGCTCGCCGCCTGCGAGACCGTGCCGCCGCCGCCGCCGCCGCCGCCGGCCTCGCCGCCGCCCGCCGCCGGGCTGGAGGATGGGCCGGCGAAGCCCTTCGGTTCCGGCAAGGGCTGGACCGTCACCGTCCACTCGCCGCCGAGCGGCAAGCGCTTCTGCGTCGCCGAGCGCGGAATTCCGGTCGGGCAGAACGCCGCGCCGCGCCTGAGCTTCCGCACCGCCTCCGTCGAATCGGGCTTCATCCTGTCGGGCTTCACCCCGTCGGACAGCGGGGCCGTGGTGAAGCCCGGCGAACGCTATGACCTGACGGTCAGCGCCGACATGGGACCGCGCCTGTCGCTGAGCGCCCGCGGCCTGCCCAACGGCAGCCTCTATGTCGCCGTGCCGACCAAAGGCTTTCTGGAGGAGATGGAGCCGCTGGCCCGCGCCCACCGCGTCAGCTTCCGCAGCAGCGGGCTGGGGGAACTCGGCACGATGCTGCTGGGTGGATCGTCCTGGGCGATCAACGCGTCGGACGAATGCCGGATCCTGCACGCGGATTCGTGATGCCTGCCCGTGGTTGCGGGGCGCAGGTCAGCCACGCGGCAGGCGCGCCCTGCCGCCGATTGACCGCCGCCGCGGCGCCCGTTTAGCCTCCCAATCATGCGTGCTTCCCACATCCTGCTCGCCGTGGCGGTCGCCGCCGTCTGGGGCTTCAACTTCGTCGCGATCAAGGTCGGATTGCGCGATTTCCCGCCGCTGCTCTTCTCCTGCCTGCGCTTCGCGCTGGCGGCGCTGCCGGTGGTGGTGCTGGGCTGGGGCAAGGGGCCGCCGGTGGCGTGGCGCTATGTGATCGGCATCGGCGTGATGCTGGGGGTGGTGAAGTTCCCGCTGCTGTTCCTCGGTATCGACGTCGGCATGCCGGCGGGGCTCGCCTCACTGGTGCTGCAGGCGCAGGCCTTCTTCACCGCCATCTTCGCCGCCTTCGTGCTGGGCGACCGGCCGGGGCCTCGGCAGATCGGCGGCATGGTGGTCGCCTTCGCCGGCGTCGGGTTGATCGCGCTGGAGATGCCGGCGGGCGATTCGCTGCTCGGCCTCGGCCTGACGCTGGCGGCGGCGGCGGCCTGGGGCGTGTCGAACATCGTCATGAAGCAGGCCAAGGCGCCCGACCTGTTCAGCCTGATGGTCTGGGTCAGCCTGATCCCGCCCTTGCCGCTGCTGGCGATGTCGCTGGCGCTGGAAGGGCCGGACCGCATCGTCCATGCCTTCACCACCCTGACGCCGGTCGGGGTCGGCTCGCTGGTCTACATCGCGGCGGCGGCGACGCTGTTCGGCTTCGCCGCCTGGGGCTTCCTGATGCGGCATTACCCGGCCAGCCTGGTCGCCCCCTTCTCGCTGCTGGTGCCGATCTTCGGCATGAGTTCCAGCGCGCTGCTGCTGGGCGAGACCTTCACCGCGGCGAAGCTGGCCGGCGGGCTGCTGGTCTTCGCCGGGCTGGCGTTGTCGGTTCTGAAGCTGCCGTCCCCGGTGCGGGCGCGGGCCTGACCGCTCGTACCCGCCGCGGGGCAGCGGTCTGGAGTCTGAAATCGTCAAGGTCCTATTAACCTTGACAAGCTTGACGCGGCGTTATGGCCTTTGGATCATTCCGGTCGATCGGTGCGTCACCAAACCATAGGCAAGCTTTGATCTCTCCCGAAAGGACCGCGCAGCCGGACGGTGGCACGCCGGTTCCGCCGGCCTATCATTGGTTGGCCCATCTGCGCGCCAGCCGGCCGTTGCGCATCCTGCTGCTGATCGGCGGGCTGTCGGTCGCCGTGCTGCTGACGGCGACGATCCACTACATCGTCAGCATGCGCGAGCGCGAACTGGCGGGGGCGGAGCGCGAGCTGTCCACCCTGAACCTGTCGCTGGCGGAACAGACGGCCAGCGCGACGCAGAGCGTCGATCTGGTGCTGACCACGATCATCGATCAACTGAAGACCGACGGCATCGCCACGCCCGAAGACTATGTCCGCCGGATGGGCGGGCGCGACACCTACCAGATGCTGCGGGCGCGGATCTCCGGACTGCCGCAACTGGACGCGGTGACGATGATCGCCGCCGACGGCCACCTGATCAACTTCTCGCGCTATTACCCGATTCCGCCGGTCAACGTGTCCGACCGGGATTATTTCGCCTATCTGCGCGACCACGATACCGACGAGCCCTTCATCAGCGAACCGGTGCGCAACCGCGGCAACGGCAGCTGGACCATCTATCTGGCCCGCCGGATCAGCGGCCCGGACGGCGGTTTCGTCGGGCTGGTGCTGGGCGCCATCGAACTGAGCTATTTCGAGCGGATCTACAAGGCGCTGCAGCCGGACGGCGACGGCAGCATCAGCCTGTGGCGGCGCGACGGCATCCTGCTGGCCCGCCATCCGATGATGCCGGACATCGGCCGGGCGGTGGGCCAGCGCCAGTTCCTGACGGTGCTGGAGCGCGCGAAGTCCGGCGTCTTCCTGTCCGCCAAGGGGCTGAACGACGGCGCCCGTCTGGTGGCGACGCGGGCGCTGGCCGACTATCCGCTGGTCGTCAACGTCACCCGCAGGCTGGACGCGGTGCTGAGCGAGTGGCGCATCCAGGCCTGGACCATCGGCGCCGCCGGAACCGCCGGCATCGCGGCGCTGCTGCTGTCGTTGTGGGCGCTGGCCCGCCAGTTCAGCGCGTACGAGGCGGCGACCTGGGCGATGGACGCCGCCCGCCGCGCCGTGGAAGGCCGGGAGCAGGCCGAACACGCCCTGCGCCAGAGCCAGAAGATGGAGGCGATCGGCCAGCTGACCGGCGGCGTCGCCCATGATTTCAACAACCTGCTGCAGGCCATCGGCATCAACCTGCATGTCATCGACAGCCGCACCGAAGACGAGCGCATCGCCGGACCGGCGCGGCTGGCCCTGCAGGCGGTGGAGCGGGGGGCAACCCTGACCCAGCATCTGCTGGCCTTCTCGCGCCGGCAGCAGCTTCGCCCGGTCCCGGTCGACGTCGCGGCGCTGGTGGAGCGGGTCAGCCGCCTGCTCGGCCGCACGCTGGGCCAGTCGGTGCGGATCGAGACGGAGGTCGCACCCGACCTGTGGCCGGCGATGATCGACCCGACCCAGCTGGAAATGGCGGTGCTGAACCTGGCGCTGAACGCCCGCGACGCCATGCCCGGCGGCGGCACGCTGTGGATCCTGGCCGGCAACCGGTCGGTCGGCGCCGGGCCCGTGCTCGGGATGGCGGCCGGCGACTATGTCGTGCTGCGGGTGCGCGACACCGGCACCGGCATGCCGGCCGAGGTGCAGGCCCGCGCCTTCGAACCCTTCTTCACCACCAAGGAGGTCGGGCGCGGCACCGGGCTAGGCCTCAGCATGGTGCACGGGCTGGCGACCCAGTCCGGCGGCGGGGTGGAGCTGGACAGCCGGCAGGGGCTGGGCACCACGGTGACGCTCTATCTGCCGCGTGCGCGTCAGGAGGCGGATGCTCCTTCCGTCGGATCCGCGGCTCCTCCGGCGCCGGAGACGGCGAGGCCGGACGCGGCCGGCATCGGCGAGGGCTGCGCCGTCCTGCTGGTGGATGACGAGGAGCTGGTGCGCAGCGCCACCGCCGGCTATCTGGAACAGGCGGGTTTCGCGGTGCGTGAGGCGGCCGACGCGGCGGCGGCCCTCTCCCTGCTCGACCACGGCTTCCGGCCGGACGTGATCGTCACCGACCACATGATGCCGGGGATGACCGGGCTGGAGATGGCCCGCACCCTGCGCGCCCGTCGCGATGCGACGCCGATCCTGATGGTCACCGGCTATGCCGAGGATCTGACCTCCACCGCCGCGGCGCAGGAGGTGGAGCTGACCGTGCTGTCCAAGCCGATCGAGCCGTCCCGGCTGGTCCGCTCCATCCGCGACATGGCGGCGGTGGAGGGCTGAGCGCGGCCCCGTATGGTCTCCTAAGGGAACAGGAAGGGGCGTCACGGCGTTGGAAGGGCGGTCCCAGTCCATTTCAGCCCCGGAGCAGCCATGAACGCCCAATCCACGATCCGCGACGCTTATGACAGCGTGTTCGAAGGCAACACCAACTTGGGCATGGGCGAGCGCATCGTCTCGACCGGTCTCGGCCTCGCCGTCGCGGCGGGCGGCCTGCGCAAGGGCGCCAGCATTCCCGGCGCCATCATGGGGCTGGTCGGCGCCGCCCTGGTCGCCCGCGGCATGAGCGGCCACTGCCCGGTCAAGGAACGCCTGTCCGGCCACCAGCATGACCGGCTGGGCCATGACGGCCCCCAGGGCTCCTATGGCGAGTCGGGTCATGTCGGCCATTCGCGCATGGCGGAGACCTACTGACCGGCGCCACGCCGGATCGGATCCGTTCACCGTCTGTCGCATTCCATTCACGGGAATGCGCGACGCCATTAACCCTGATGGTGAATTGTTGGGCAGACCAGCGACGGGGTGAAGACCGGGGAAGGCGGGTGTGACATCCTGCCTTCCCCCGGGCTGCGGCCCCCGACCTGACGTCCCGCTCAGGAGATTCACCGCATGTGGTTCCCCGCTATTCGATCCCGTTCCGCCGTTGCGGCGTTGGCGGCGCTCTGCGTCGGTTCGGCACTCGTGCTGCCGGTGCCGGCGCTCGCCCAGAAGGCCACCTCCGCACCGGCCTCGGTCCGCTACGACATCGGCTACGACATCTTCTATCCGGTTCGCGGCCAGAACGGGATGGTCGCCTCCGAACACCGGCTGGCGACCGAGATCGGCGTCGACATCCTCAAGCGCGGCGGCAATGCGGTCGATGCGGCGGTGGCCGTCGGCTTCGCCCTGGCGGTGGTGCTGCCGAACGCCGGCAATGTCGGCGGCGGCGGATTCATGGTCGTCCATGACGCCAAGAGCGGCAAGGACGTCGCCATCGACTTCCGCGAGATGGCCCCGGCCAAGGCCTTCCGCGACATGTATCTCGACCAGCAGGGCAAGGTGGTCCCCGACCGCTCGCTCTACACCCATCTGGCGGTCGGCATCCCCGGCACCGTCGCCGGGCTGGCCCATGCGCTGGAAAAATACGGCACGATGAAGCTGGCCGACGTGATGGCCCCGGCGATCAAGCTGGCGCGGGAAGGCTACACCGTCACCCCGCAGCTGGCCGGCCTGCTGGAGGTCGAGCGCGACCATCTGGCGGCGTGGGACGCCACCAAATCCATCTTCTTCAAGGACGGCCGGCCGCTGACCGCCGGCGAGACGCTGGCCAACCCCGACCTCGCCAACTCGCTGGAGATGATCGCCCAGCAGGGGGCGAAGGCCTTCTATGAAGGCGCCATCGCCGACAAGATCGCGGCGGAAATGGCGAAACATGGCGGCTATATCACCAAGGAGGACCTGAAGGCCTACAAGGTGGTGGAACGCGAGCCGGTCAGCGGCACCTACCGCGGCTATACGGTCAAGTCGATGCCGCCGCCCAGCTCCGGCGGGACGCACATCATCCAGATGCTGAACATCCTGGAACGCTGGCCGCTGAAGGACTACGGCCCCGACAGCGCCAAGGCGATCCACCTGATGGCGGAGGCGATGAAGCTCGCCTATGCCGACCGCTCCGAATATCTGGGCGATCCCGACTTCACCAAGGTGCCGGTGAAGGGCCTGACCTCGCGCAAATACG
>PJUA01000328.1_pt1 | contig 32027 bp, 24 predicted proteins | sample 1512151 | NCBI WGS metagenome assembly PJUA01 (sample SAMN08177678, study PRJNA422409) | Soil metagenome, whole genome shotgun sequencing project. | isolation source: Soil enriched on filter paper: beechwood xylan treatment | place: USA: Madison | collected 2015-01-15
ACAGCGCCGTCGCGGTCGGGTACCATGCATCTGATGGTGGAGACGGTGCTGCAACTCCAGGGCTGGGAGCGCGGCTGGGCGACATGGCTTGAAATCGCAGGCAACCTCGCCACGGTGACGGCGCGCAGCTACGGCGTGGTGGAAGGGGTTGCAAAGGGCCGTTTCGGCATCGGGTTGGCCATCGATTTTCTGGGACAAGGGGTAGGCCAATCGGCGGAGCAGGGGCCGGAGGTGGAAGAAAAGCAGCCTGCTACAGGCGGCTTGCGGTTTGCCTATCCGGTCGACAGCGTTTTCCTCCCGGCCAGCGTCGCGATTCTGCGCGGTGCTCCCAATCCGGCGGGGGCGAATGTCTTCGTCGATTTCCTGCTGTCACAGGCCGGACAGGAACTGATGCTGCGTCCCGACATCGGACGGCTGCCGGTGCGTCCGGACAGCTATGCCAACGCACCCGCCGGCTACCCCAATCCCTATGCACGGGAAACCGGCGACGACCTCTTCCTCTTCGACCGGGGTCTGTCCAGCCGTCGCTACGAACTGGTCAACCTGCTGTTCGACGAGCTGATCACCTTCCGGGTGAAGACGCTCAACCGTGTCTGGCAATTGATCCATGAGGGCGAAACCCGCCTCGCCGCCACCCCCGATCCGGTGGCGCGCGACCTGCTTCGCGCCGCGCGAAAGGCCGCCACCGGGGTTCCGGTCAGCGCCGCCCAGGCTGCCGATCCGGCCTTTCCCGCCGCGCTGCGCCGTCCCGCCCGCGGCATGCCGGTTTCGGCACGGCAGGGAGAGCTGGAGGCGGAATGGCGAGCTTTTTCCAAGGACCAGCTGGAGGCGGCTCTGTCGGCGTCCGAACGGGCCCTGGTCATCCTGCGCGTGGCGGCCGGAGAGGGGGGATGGCCATGAGCGCCCAGGCGAGCGTCCAGACGGCCCCACCGCCCGCGATGGGTGGCAGGACGTGGCCGGTACGCTTCGGTATCCGGGTTCGCCTTTTTCTTGCCTTCGTCGCCGTCGCGGTCCTGTCGGTGGTGGCCTGCGCGCTCGGCTGGCTGTCCTATGACCGGCTGGGCGGCACGCTGGACGAGTTCGCGGAAAGCCACCTGCCTGCCCTGGGCCTGGCGGCCAAGCTGGCGGAGGAGGGCGGAGCCATCATCGCCACCGCGCCCGTCCTGGCCGGCAGCCGGACGGAGGCCGAGATGGACGCGATCCGCGAGGCGCTGGGCCGCCGTCTGGCCGCCCTGCATTCACTGACGGACGCCATCGAAGGTGGCGTTCCCGGCCTGCGTCCGGTGGTGGATGCGCTCAGCCGCAATCTGTCGGAGCTGGACGGCACGGTACGCCACCGCTTGGCGCTCGGCCGCCGCAACCAGGAGGCCATCGAGCGTCTGCGCTGGCTGCACGCGGATTTCCTCGACGAGATCGAACCCTTGGTGGCGGACGCGCGCTTCAACATCCAGAGCGCCCTGGCGTCGGTGGAAAGCGGGAAGCCTTCGGCGGATGCCGTCCGCGTCCTGCGGGAGGAGAACCGGCGGAGCGAGGCGGTGCTGCAGATTGGCGCCAACGGCAATCTTGCGGTCGGGCTGATCGCGCGGGCGGCGACGCTCGCCACGCCCGAGATGCTGGACGACAACGCCGGATTCCTCGAGGAGACCGCCGACCGGCTGCAACGCGATCTCACCGCGCTGGCCGACTGGCCCGACGGCGTGTCGCTGGGGCAGGTGGTGGGCCAACTCCTCGCCCTCGCCCGCGGGGCGGACGGCAGTGTGCCGGCGTTGCGCCGGGAAGAGCTGGAGACCACCGCCCGTGGGCAGGAACTGCTCGCCCAGAACCGGGACATCGTGGCCCGGCTGAATGGCCTGATTGCCCGACAGGTCCAGGCGGTGGAGAGCGATTCCCGCGCCGCCGCCGGGCGCTCCGCCCAGGCCATCGCGTTCGGCCGCTCCGCCCTGCTGGCGAGCGCCGTGGTCAGCCTGCTGGTGGCTGTGCTGGTGGCGTGGCTCTACGTCAATCGCAATCTGATCTCCCGCCTGACCCGGCTGGGGGACGCCGCCCGCGCCATCGCCGCCGGGGACCTGAAGGCGGAGATCCCGTTGGGCGGCAACGACGAGTTGTCGGACATGGCGGCAGCGCTTCTGGTTTTCCGCGACACGGCCATCGCGGTGGAGGAGGCGAACGCCCAGGCGATGATCGACAACGCCCAGGCAGGTCTGGCGATCACCGACGGGGATGGCGTGATCGAGTTCGTCAACCCGCTCGCCGCCGCCCTGATCGCCCCGCCGTCCGACGGTCATGCGGAGCAGGGCGGAGGGGCGCCCCGCCTTGCCGACCGGCTTGACGCCGAGGGCGCCGCCCGCGTCACGGCGTTCTTCGCCCAGGCATCCGCCGGTCCCGAGGAAGGCGCCGCGCCGGCCCTGTCGATTCTGTCCACCGGGCGTCGTCCGGACGGCGGGGCCGTGCCGGTGCAGGTCGGCGTCCGTCCCTTCTGGCGCCGCCAGCAGCAGCGTTTCATCGTCACGCTGACCGACATGACCGAGCGGGTGGAGGCCCAGCACATCCTGGAACGCACGGTCCAGGAGCGCACCGCGGACCTCCGGGCCACCAACGACCGGCTCGAACGGGCCATCGCCGAGCACCGGCGCACCGAGCGCGAGCTGCGCGAGGCGCAGGCGGAACTGGTCCAGGCCGGAAAGCTGGCGGCACTCGGCCAGCTTGCCGCCGGCGTCGGGCATGAGCTGAACCAGCCGCTCGCCGCCATCCGTTCCTACGCCCACAACGGCCGCAAGCTGATCGAGCTTGGCCGGACGGAGGAGGCCGGCGGCAATCTGGGCAAGATCGCCGACCTGACGTCCCGCATGGCGAACATCACCAACCACCTGAAGCGCTTCGCCCGGCGCCCCGATACCCGGCTGGGCGCGGTTGAACTGGGGCCGGTGATCCAGGGGGCGCTGTCGCTGTTCGGCGACCGTCTGCGCGAAGAGGCGGTTGGCGTCGCGGTGGAACTGCCGGATGCTGGCGCCCCCTTGCGGGTCCGTGCCGAGGAGGTGCGGCTGGAGCAGGTCCTGGTCAACCTGCTGAGCAACGCGCTGGACGCCGTGGCCGCTGCCCCGGTCCGCCGCATCCTGATCCGGGCGGGGGCTTCGGGCGGTGCGCAAACCGGGGAACCCGACACCGTCCGTATTGAGGTGCGCGACAGCGGTCCCGGGATCGCTGCCGAGCTGGCCGGGCAGATCTTCGATCCGTTCTTCACGACCAAGCCGATGGGAACGGGGCTGGGTCTGGGGCTGTCGATCTCGTACAACATCGTCCGCGACTTCGGCGGCGTGCTGTCGGTGGCCGAGAGCGGCCCCGGCGGAACCGCCTTCGTCCTCACCCTGATCCGTGCGTGAAAGCCCCGCCATGACCGTCCTGTTGATCGATGACGATCCGGAAGTGCTCGATTCCAGCCGCCAGACATTGGAGTTGGAGGGGCTGGCCGTCCTGGCGGTGACCGAGGCCGAGGCGGCTTTGGCACGGCTCGGAGCATCCTGGCCGGGAATCGTGGTGACCGACGTGCGGATGCCGGGCATGGACGGCTTCGCCCTGCTGGACCGGATCCGGACGGTGGATCCGGAGGTTCCGGTCGTGCTGATCACCGGGCACGGCGACATCGCCATGGCTATCCGTGCGGTCCGCGAGGGCGCTTACGATTTCATCGAGAAGCCCGCCGAGCCTGGGCATCTGGTCGAGGTGGTGAGGCGCGCCCTGGACCACCGCGCGCTGGTTCTGGAGAACCGGCGCCTGCGCGCCCAACTCGCCGACGGCGGGCTGGAGGGACGCATCATCGGCCGCTCGCCGGCCATCGAGCGCCTGCGCGCGGCCGTGGCGAACCTCGCCGACGCCGAAGTCGACGTCCTGCTGTTCGGCGAGACCGGCACCGGCAAGGAACTGGTCGCCCGCAGCCTGCACGAGGCCGGGCGGCGACGGACCGGCAATTTCGTGGCGCTGAACTGCGGCGCCATGCCCGATTCCATCATCGAGAGCGAGCTGTTCGGCCACGAGCCGGGCGCCTTCACCGGCGCGCAAGGACGGCGGATCGGCAAGCTGGAGTTCGCGGCCGGCGGCACCCTGTTCCTCGACGAGATCGAGAGCATGCCCATGCATCTCCAGGTCAAGCTGCTCCGCGTCCTGCAGGAACGGGCGATCGAGCGCATCGGCGCCAACCGGACGATCCCGCTCGACCTGCGGGTGATCGCCGCCACCAAGGTGGATCTGTTGAAGCTGTCGGCTGAAGGCAGGTTCCGCGAGGATCTCTATTACCGGCTGAACGTCGTCACCGTCCCGTTGCCCCCCTTGCGGGAAAGGCGGGAAGACGTGCCTCTGCTGTTCCGCCATTTCCTCGATGCCGCCGCGACCCGGTCGCGCCGGACGGCGCCGCCGCTCGACGCAGCCACGCTCGGTCGCCTCGCCGCCCACGCCTGGCCGGGCAACGTCCGTGAGCTGCGCAATGTCGCCGAACGGGTGGCGCTGGGATTGGGCGACGGCCTCACGCCAGCCTCTTCCGCCCTGCCGGCGGCCGGAACGGCGGAGATCGAGCCGCTGGCCGACCAGATCGACCGCATCGAGAAGCAGTTGATCGAGGACGCGCTTGCCCGCTGCGGCGGACGGGTCGGCGAAACGGCGGAGCGGCTGGCGATCACCCGCAAGACTCTGTATCTGAAGATGCGCCACCACGGCCTGAGCCGGGAAGATTTCACGGAGGAGTGAGCGGAGCGGCCCCCGCCATGTTCCCGGTGCATGTTCCCGGCATTACCCAGCCGCACCGGCGGATGTTCCCATCCTGACCCACCGGTGTCGGGCGAAGCCAGACCGCACAAGACCTGACCTTTTGGCACGCGGATTGCTGAACCTCCAAGCATAACACATCACGGGAGGAACAACACCGATGCTTCGCACCACGTTCGCCAGGCGCACCCTTGGCAATGCAGCCGCCGCCCTGGCCGTTCTGCTGCTGTCCGGCACCGCCGCCTTCGCCCAGGACGCCAGCGGCAAGCTGGTCATCGTCACCTCGTTTCCCAAGGACCTGACGACCGCTTACCAGCAGGCCTTCCAGAAGGCCTATCCGAAGGTCACGGTCGAGATCCTGAACCGCAACACCAATGCCGGCGTGAAGTATCTCCAGGAAACCGCGTCGAACAACGGCGTCGACCTGTTCTGGGCGTCGGCTCCCGATGCGTTCGAGGTGCTGAAGTCCGCCCAGCTCCTGCAGCCCTACAAGCCCAAGGTGGAGGGCATTCCGGAGAAGGTCGGCGCCTATCCGGTCAACGATCCCGAGGGGATGTATGCCGGCTTCGCCGCGTCCGGCTACGGCATCATGTGGAACACCCGCTACATGAAGGCCAACGATCTGCCGGTTCCCAAGGAATGGGCCGATCTGACCAAGCCGGCCTATTACGACCATGTCGCGATCTCCGCCCCGTCGCGCTCCGGCACGACGCACCTGACCATCGAGACCATCCTTCAGGGCGAAGGCTGGGAGAAGGGCTGGCGTACCAACAAGGAGATGGCCGGCAACTACCGCACCATCACCGAACGCAGCTTCGGCGTGCCGGACGGCGTCAATTCCGGAGCCTTCGGAGTCGGCATCGTCATCGACTTCTTCGCGCTGTCCTCCCAGGCATCGGGCTTCCCGGTGGAGTTCGCCTATCCGACCGTCACCACCATCGTGCCGGCGAACATCGGCGTGGTGAAGAACGCCCCCAACAAGGCGGCGGCCGAAACCTTCGTCGATTTCCTGCTGTCGCCGAAGGGCCAGGAAGTTCTGCTGGAGCCGGCGATCCGCCGCCTGCCGGTCAATCCCGCGACCTACGAAAAGGCGCCCGCCGGCTACCCCAATCCGTTCAAGGACAAGTCTCTGGGCGCCCAGGTGAATTTCGACGTCAATGTCTCGCAGGCCCGCTACAATGTGGTGGATGCGCTGTTCGACCAACTCATCACCTTCCAGCTCGACGACCTCAAGGCGGCGACCAAGGCGATCCAGCAGGGCGAGGCGGCGCTGGCCAAGAAGCCCAATGACAAGGCCAAGGCGCTGTTGGCCGAAGCGCGTGACCTCGTGGCCGCCATGCCGGCGACGGCGGAGCAGGCCGCCGATCCGCAGTTGGCCGGCGCCTTCACGGTGGAGCGCAAGTCGGCCAAGGACGCGGTGCCGGAACGCCAGGCGCAGATCGAGCAGAAGTGGGCCGCCTTCGCCAAGGAAAACTACGCCGCCGCCCGCAAGAAGGCCGACGAGGCGATGGCTTTGGTGCGCTGACGCGCCGTCGCGTTGCGCACGGGGGCGCGTCGGTTGCGCCCCCTTTCTTCTCCCCAGCTCAAGGGGCCTTTTTCCATGACGTCACTTGCGCTCACGCGCGACCGCATCGCGCGCGTGCGGCCGGGGCCGGCGCTGGCCGCGCTGCTGATCGCTGCCTTCCTGCTGCTGTTCCTGGTCGTTCCGGTGGTTCAGGTCATCTTCGTCGCTTTCCAGGACAAGACGACGGGCGCCTTCACCCTGGTCAATTTCGCCGACTTCTTCCGCAACGACCTGTTCATGCGGTCGTTCGGCAACTCCGTCTACGTCTCGGCAATGTCGGTGGTGGTGGCGAGCCTGCTGGCACTGCCGCTCGCCTATCTGACCACGCGGTTCGAATTTCGCGGCGCTGTGCTGATCCAGAGCCTGGGCATCATCCCGCTGATCATGCCGCCCTTCATCGGCGCCGTCGCCATGCAGCTGCTGTTCGGGCGCAACGGCACGGTCAACCTGCTACTGCGCGACCATTTCGGCTTTTCGATCCCCTTCATGGAGGGGCTGAACGGCGTCATCTTCGTCCAGAGCATCCACTATTTCCCCTTCATCCTCATCAACCTGTCGGCCAGCCTGAAGAACATCGACCGGGCGATGGAGGAATCGGCGCAGAATCTCGGCTGCCACGGCTTCCGCCTGTTCCGCCGCATCGTCTTCCCGCTGGCGATGCCGGGCTATGTCGCCGGCGCCTCGCTGGTCTTCATCAAGGTGTTCGACGATCTCGGCACGCCTTTGCTGCTGAACGTCAACGACATGCTGGCGCCGCAGGCCTATCTGCGCATCTCCTCGATCGGCATCGCCGACCCGATGGGCTATGTCATCTCCGTCGTGCTGATCGCCTGCTCGCTGCTGGCGCTCTGGGTATCGGCGCTGGCGATGCGCGGCAAGGATTATGCCACGGTGCAGCGCGGCGGTGGCGGTCTGGCCAAGCGGCGCCTGAAGCCGCTGGAACTGGTGGCGGCCTATGGCATCGTGCTGCTGATCCTGGTGCTGGTTCTGGCGCCGCATATCGGGCTGGGGCTGCTGTCCTTCGCGACCATCTGGTCCTTCAGCCCGCTGCCCGACGCCTTCACGCTGAAGCACTATCACACCGTCTTCACCGAGAGCGGACAGTACATCACCAACACGCTGCTCTACGCCTCGCTGGCGGCGCTGCTCGACGTGGCGATCGGCACCGCCATCGCCTATCTGGTCCTGCGCACCAAGCTGCCGGGGCGGCAATGGCTGGATTACGTCGCGATGGCCGCGCTGGCGGTGCCGGGCGTGGTGCTGGGTATCGGCTATCTGCGCAGCTTCTACGGTGTGCCGATGCCCTTCTCCGGCCAGCCGCTGTCGAACTTCTGGCTGATCCTGGTCTTCGCGCTGGCGATCCGCCGGCTGCCCTATGCACTGCGCGCCTGCACCGCGGCCCTGCAGCAGGTCAGCTCGTCGCTGGAGGAAGCGGCGGAGAATCTCGGCGCCACCAAGCTGCGCACGGTCGGGCGCATCGTCGTGCCGCTGATGTCGGGCGGCATCCTCGCCGGCTTCGTCACCAGCTTCGCAACGGCGGCAGTCGAGCTGTCGGCGACCATCATGCTGGTCCATTCGCAAAGCGACGCGCCGCTGGCATACGGCCTCTACGTCTACATGCAGTCGGCGGCCGGGCGCGGTCCGGGTGCGGCGCTGGGCATCTTCGCCGTCATCATCGTCGGTCTGGGCACCTACCTGTCGCATGTCGTGATCGAGCGCGGTCGCCGTGAACGCGGCCAGGACCATTAACGATCAAGACCACTGACAGAGCCCCCGAAGGGAACCCCATCATGAACCACCAGTTTTCTCCGGCCGCGCTCGTCCCCCGGATCGAGAGCGTCGGCGTCGACATTGAGGGCGTCAACCTGTCCTACGGCAGCAACCATGTTCTGAAGGACGTGAATCTCGCCATCAGGCCGGGCGAGTTCTTCGCCTTCCTCGGCCCGTCCGGCTGCGGCAAGACCACGCTCCTGCGGCTGATCGCCGGCTTCAACACCGCACAGGATGGGGAGGTCCGCATCGGTGGCCGCGACATCTCCACCCTGCCGCCGCACCGCCGGGACGTCGGCATGGTGTTCCAGAGCTACGCCCTCTGGCCGCACATGACCGTGCGCCGCAATGTCGCCTTCGGGCTGGAGGAGCGCCGCGTGCCCCGTGCCGAGATCGAGCGGCGGGTGGATGCCGCTCTCGATCTGGTCGGGCTGAAGCATCTGGCCGACCGCCGGCCGTCGCAGCTGTCGGGCGGCCAGCAGCAGCGCGTGGCGCTCGCTCGCACCGTGGTGATCGAGCCGAAGATCCTGCTGCTCGACGAGCCGCTGTCGAATCTCGATGCCAAGCTGCGCGTGCAGATGCGCCAGGAGCTGCTGAGCCTCCAGCGCAAGCTCGGCCTGACCACCATCTTCGTCACCCACGACCAGGAGGAGGCCAACACCATCTGCGACCGCATCGCGGTGATGGACGACGGCAAGGTGCAGCAGGTCGGCACCCCGCAGGACCTCTACGACCATCCGGCCAACCTGTTCGTCGCCGGGTTCCTCGGCACCGCCAATGTGCTCGACGGCACGGTGCAGGGCCGCGACGGCGGCACCGTCTTCGTCGCCGACGGCGTCACGCCGGTGGCGCTGCCGCCGTCGGTGGCGCCGGGGGCAGCAGGCAAGCTGATGTTCCGTCCGCAGAACCTGATCATTCGTCAGAATGGCCGCCAGGACGGCGCCCCCCCGGCCTTCGGCCACGCCCGACTGACCGGCAACATCCGGCACCGGGAATTCCTGGGCGCCTCGATCCGTTACGCGGTTGACGTCGGTGGACAGCTGGTGCAGGTGGACGCGCCGCATCAGACGGGCGATGCTCTTCTCGCCCCGGATGCCCCGATCATTCTCGACCTTGCGGCCGACAAGGCCCGCTTCCTCAGCCGATAAGGTGCCGCCACCGTGACCGATCCCGTCGCCGACAGCCTCATCCGTCGCCCCATCCGCGCCGTCGCCTTCGACCTGGACGGCACGCTGGTGGACAGCGCGGCCGACCTCATGCATGCCTCCAACGCCCTGCTCGCCGAACTGGGACGACCGCCGGTCGATCTGCCGGCGGTGCGTTCCTTCATCGGCGATGGAGCGCCCAAGCTGGTGGAGCGCGTGCTGGCCGCCACCGGCGGGGTCCCGACCCCGGAGGAAGCGGCCCGCTGCCTCCAGCGGTTTCTGTCCATCTACGAGGCCGACCCCAGCGCCCACAGCGCACTCTATCCAGGCGTCGCCGAAACGCTGGAGGCCCTGGCGACAGCAGGCTTGCGGCTCGGCGTCTGCACCAACAAGCCGATGGGGGCGACGGTGCGGCTTCTGGATGATCTGGGCATCGCCGGCGTCTTCGCGGCGGTGGTCGGCGGCGACAGCTACCCGACCCGCAAACCCTCGCCCGAGCCGGTCCTGGGTCTGCTGGATCGGCTGGAGGTGCGGCCGGACGAGGCGGCCTTCGTCGGCGACAACGAGCACGACGTGGCCGCCGCCCGCGCAGCGAAGGTCGCGCGGGTGCTTGTCGTGCCCTATGGCTACGCCCGGGTGGCGCTCGATGGCCTGCCGCACGACGGCATTCTCGACGGGTTCGCCGATCTGCCGCGACGGCTGTCATGTTGAATGCCGTCATCTTCTGCCGCCATGGCGAGACCGAGAGCAATATCGGCGGCTGGCTCGCCGGGTCGCGGGACGTGTCGCTGACCGAACGGGGCCGGGCGCAGGCGCGGGATGCCGCCGCGGCCCTGCTCGCCGAAGGGTGGGCTGTGCCGGTCGTCTACAGCAGCCCGCAACGCCGGGCGCTGGAGACGGCGGCTATCCTGGCTGATGCCCTGAATGCTCCCGTCATGCCTGTACCCGGGTTGGAGGAACGGCGTTGGGGTGATCTCGAGGGTGGCGCCATTCCCGCCGATCTGTTGCGGGAGCACGTGCCGAACGGAGAAAGCCTGACCGGCTTTCACGCCCGCGTCACCGCGGCACTCGACGGCCTGCCGGTGCCGGCGGACGGCCGTCCGCCGCTGATCGTGGCGCATGCCGGCACATGGCCGGTGCTCTGCCGATGGATGGGCCGGCACTCCAAGATGCTGTGGCCACCGAATGCGGCCCCCGTCCATCTGACGCGGCAGACGGGAATGGTTGGAGTGGACATGCCCGGCGAAAGTGGTGGGGCTCCATCCATGGGCTGAGAATGAACGGGCCGGCCTGTCGGCGACGCTCGCCTTGCAGGACAGAGTGACGGGGTGCATACGCAGAGCCCTTCCAAGATCAATTGGCTTGGTCGATAACCCCGCTCAGGTGGATGGCGAGTTCGACCGAGAAGCGTCGTTCCGGGCTTTCGACGTCGATGCCGAACAGCTCGGCGATGCGCGTCAAACGATAGCGCAGAGTGGTGACGTGCACGCCAAGCTGGTCCGAACAGGCCTTGGTCCGGCATCCGGTCTTCAGATAAGCGGAAAGCGTCTCCAGGTAGGGCGTTCCATGCCGGCGGTCGTACTCGACAAGAGCGCCGATGCTGTCGGCGACATAGCCGCGTACCTCGTGGGTGTTCGCCGCCGCCAGCAGCATCGGTAGCGGGCCGAACTGCCGGGCATCCAGCACGCCGGGGCGACCGAACTCCTCGGCGATCCGGATCATCCGCCACGAGCGCTCCCATGCCTCCGCATAATCCGGCGGAGCCGTGCAGCGGCTCGTCAGCACGATGAATGGCTCGGCGTGCAGGATGTTGGCGACGGATCGCGCAATCTGTGCCATCAGCCGCTTGACCGGTCCCTGGCTGCGCTCGTCGACGGCAGGAATGAGGCAGACCAGTCCGGCCGGAACGGTGACGAGCGTTCCGGTAACCCCGCACGGCGCCAACAGCCGCTGGACCGGAAGGTGGAGGTCGGCCGCGGCGCTCACCGCCCGCGGACTGCGGCCGGGCAGTCCGACCACGATCATCTGGGTCGGCAGATCGAGGTTGAGGCCGAGCCGCAGCGCGCGCTCTCCGATGTCGCGATGATCGCGCCAGCGCCGTTCCACCAGTTCCAGGAACAGATCGGTGAGCGTGCGGTTCTCGTAGCGAAAGCGGATGACGTTGCGCAGCATCTGGATGCTGAGAGCATGCTTGATGCCGTCGAGGAGGAGCTGATCGGACTGGCCGTAGGGCTGCGGCCCCGGAAAGATCATCAGCGCGCCGACCACCTCGCCGTCGGCGGTCAGCGGGTCGATGCGCGGGGCCGTGCGGATGCGCTTGCCGCCGACCTCCCAGAACAGGGTCGCTTCGCCGGCGGCGGGATGGTCGATCGCATCGCGCGCCGCCTTCATGATCGAGGGACCGAGGCTGGTCGCGACCGCCGCCTGCCAGTCGGCATCGCCGATGTCGCTGCCACAGGGCGCCCTATCGGCGGTGACGAGGTTGGCCGTGAAGTCGACGATGACGATCGAGTAGGGCAGCAGGTCGCGGAAGAGCGGCAGGAGAGTGGCCATCGCCCCATCTTCCAGCGCCTGCCGCAGAAGCGACGTATTCACTTCCAGCGCCCGTTGCAAACGTTCGGCGGCAAGGGACTCCGCCCGCAACCGGTGCTGGCGTTCCACCGCGATCTCGCCGAGCTGGACGATCATGCCGATGAAGGTCAGATCTTCCTCACTCACCTCGACAATGCTGCGGGAGACGACGCTCAGCACCAGCGGCCGGCCGCTGTCGTCGGTGCAGTTCATCGGTACGACCAGCACACTGTGATAGTCGCGCTCGAACGCCTCCCGGCGGTAGCCGGGAAATTCCTCCGACACCCGGGCGTCGGGGATGAAGACCGGCTCGTTCCGCCGCAGGGCGACCAGCGATGGGCTGGTCGCAAGCTCCCAGCGGTCGGGCAGGGGGCGCTGGATCAGCGTCGGGTCGTGACGGACGACGACCAGGGCATAGCCATGCTCGACGTCCACCGCCATGATCGACCCCATCGACCAGTTGGCATGCCGGCAGGCGGCCAGGACCAGGCGCTGAAGCACCGTCGCCAGATCGCCGCCTGAATTGATCAGGCTTGCCACCACGCGCAACGACTGGATGCGCGATGTCTCGACCACGTTTCCTCCGCTGAAGGGACAGGCCCCGGATCAAATCCTTCTGACTCTAACCCGGCTATGGCGGTCGGAAAAAGCCGGAACCTCAGTGTCCCTCCGGCGGTTCGCCATCCGCCGTCTCAACGCCTGTCGCGTCGACGACCATGCGCGGCTTGGAGATCGCGGCCCCGGTCAGGCTTTCGGCCGGCAGCGGGGAGAAAGCCGTTTGTCCGGACGCATGCTCCCGTTCCCGTATGACGCGACGGACGAGGACGAACACTGTCAGTCCGGCGCAGCCGGCGGCGGCATAGACGAACAGGCCCGATGGGCCGAACCTGTCCATCAGCAGGGCGCCGGGGACAGGGCCGATCATCGCTCCGGCGGCCCAGACCACCAGCAGTCCGCTGACCGTCGGAACGATGCGGTCCGGCGGCACCACGTCGCAGGCATGGGCGACGCACAGGGCGTAGATGCACAGGACCTGACTGCCCCACAGTGCGAAGCCCGTCCATACCAGCCACTCGGGGCTTCCGGCCGGCAGCAGCGCCATGATGGCGGACAGAATGGCGCCGGTCGCCGCCACGGCCGCGATGATGATGCGCCGGTCGCGCCGGTCCGACAGCGCGCCGAGCGGCCATTGGGCAAGCAGGCTGCCGCCCTGGAGCGCAACGAGCAGTGTGGCGGCGGCCGACGCGGACATGCCGATGCGCAGCCCGTACAGCGGAGCGAACGCGGTCATCGTGCCGGTCACCACGCCGACCGCGAAGCAGCCGACCAGGGCGGACGGCGCCAGCCGGAACAGCCCGCGCAGGTCGAGAGTCACGGCCGTCGGCAGGGCCGGGCGGGCAGGGCGGGCGGCGGCGACCGGCAGCACCGACAGCAGGATCAGGAGGATCAGCAGCCGGAAGGGCTGGTCGCCGCCGGGGTCGAGCAGAAGGGGACCTGCCATCAGCGCCAGCTTGGTGGTGACCATGTAGATCGCCAGGATGCGCCCGCGCTGGCCATTCTGCGCTCCGGTGCCGATCCATCCTTCGACCACCGTGAACAGGCCTGCGAACCCGACGCCGGTCATCGCCCGCAACAGGAACCAACCGATGCCGCCACCGGCCAGCGGCAGGGCCAAAACCAGGATCGCCATGAGCGCGGCCAGTCCGGCATAGGCACGGACGAAACCAAGACGGCGAACCACCCTGGGGGCGGCAAGGCAGCCGGCGGCGAAGCCGATGCCGTAACCGGACGCGACGATGCCGATATCGGCCGCCGACAGGCCCTGTGCCTGCATGCGCAACGGCAGCAGGGCCTGGAGCAGTCCGTTGCCGGCCTGAAGCAGAATGGCAGCGGCCATGACCGGCAGCAGCGGCGGCATCAATCTCCGCGTCTCCGTCCGGCTCAGGTCCGGGCGAAGGTGAGGGCGCAGGCCTTTTCGGCCTCCATCTCCTCCATGTCGAGAAAGCGGTCGCCGATGCGCGGGTGGGCGCGGCTGCCGTCCGACGCGCCGATGGCGACCAGCAACTCGTCGGGACCGGGTGCGTCGGGAACCTGGAAGTTCGCGGTCAGGAAATGGGCCCGCTTGCCGGTCTCGGTCTTGTGGATCATCGGCAGGGCGAGCAGCGCGCCCGGGGCGTTGCGGGTGTTGGTGAAGCTGAGGAAGGTGGTTCCCTGCGCCGCTTCGCGGAACATGTTGCCGAAGCGCAGGGTATGGATCAGGGCCGAGGCATGCTCGATCTCGCCATTGACGCCGACCGAGGCGGCCTTGCCGTAGGCTTCGATACGTTCTGCCGACATGAGGGCGACAAGCCGCCGCGTCATCTCCGCCCCCAGCACCGGCGCCACACGCAGAATTTCCGGCTGCAGATTTTCGACGAATCCCTGGCCGGCCCAGGGATTGCGCAGCACGGCGGCAACCACGACCGACGTGATTGGCCGTTCGGCCGGCTTGCCGCCTTCGACGATGGTCTCCTCGATGAAGGTGGAGATCTTTCGCAGTCCGATGTCCATCATGGTCCGTTCGTTTTCTTGAATTTCAATCCCGTCGCCGGCCAAACCGTAACAGTGCGGCCGGCGACATAGTGCTGTTCGACTGTGCGCTGCCTGTTCGCGCGAGTGTTCAGCTTGCCGCCTTGGCGCTGGCGACCCATTGCTCGAACGTGGGTTTGTTGGCGGAGAGCCATTCCTGGGCGAGTGCGCGGATGTGGCTTTCGCTGGCACCCTTCTCGCTGATGCTGCGTTCCCAGCCGGCCCAGGTCTGCAGCGGAAAGCCGATGGATTCGACCAGCGCCTTCACCGCTGGGTTGGCGGCGATGAAGTCGCGGTTGGCAACGGTGTTCCAGTTCCACGACGCCATGGCCATCCGGCAAGGGTCGGCATCGCCGGCGCAGCCCGATACGCCTTTGACGAGGGCGGTTCCCTTGTTGGGCACCGACGGCGGCAGGGCGTCGAACGGGGTGGGCAGCCAGACCACGTCCTTGCCCGGGATCAGCGTGTTGGTGACCCAGGACGGACTCCAGGCATAGAAGAAGGCCGGTTCGCCGCGGCGGACGCGGGCGACGGCCTCCACCATCAGCGGCTCGTACTTGCCGCGGACCGAATTCACCGTGTCCTTCAGGCCGAACTTGTCGAGCTGGTAGTCGACCACGTCGCCGCAGCTCCAGCCGGGATCGCAATTAACCAGATCGGCCTTGCCGCCCTTGCCGAACAGCGCGGCGATTTTTGGATCCTTCATCTGCTCCAGCGAGGTGATGTGATGGGCGTCGGCCGTCTTCTTGTCGATCAGATAGCCGTTGACGCCGCCTTCCTTGATCAGTCCGCCGCCAACGATCATCGCCTGCTGCTCCACCTTGCGGAAGGCGGGTTCGCGCTGGGGGAAGTTGATGTCGGTGGCGATATCCAGGTCGCCCTGCGCGGCCGCCTGGAAGAACAGGGTCGTGCTGAGTGTGCTGAGCTTGACCGAATATCCCAGTTCCTTGAAGGCGGCGGAGACGATCTGGGCGGTGACGTAGTTGGCGCCCAGACTGTCGGATTGGGCGTAGCGGATGGTCTTGCCCTTGCCGGGCTGGTCGGCGGCCAGCGAGGGTTGGGCGCAGCCCAAGGCGAGGAATGCGGCGATGGGCAGAAATTTTATGGCCGATTTGGCGTTGAAGAAGGGCATGACGGTCTCCTCGAACGGGGCGGGACGGGATAGGGGGGAACCGGGTACCAGGATGTGGCGCGGGTCGGGATCACTGGTCCGGACTGGAGATGACGGGATTGGAGACGGCCGGCCGGGCGACCCCCTTGTCCTCCACCGGTCTGCCGGAGCGGACCAGCGCCCGCAGGCTGCGAAGCAGCGGACGTCCGCCGGGGCCGCTGGGCTGGGCCATCTTCTGGGTGATGCGATCGAGCACCATGGCGAGCAGGACGATGGCGATGCCGCCCACCGCGGCGCGGCCGACGTCGAGCCGTCCGAGGCCCTGGAGCACCACCAGCCCCAGCCCCTCCGCCCCGATCATGGCGACGACCACCGACATCACCATTGCGGTCAGCACCGTCTGGTTCAGACCGCCGAGGATGGTCGGCACGGCAAGGGGAAGCTGCACCTCCCATAGCAGCTGCCGCTTGGTGGCGCCGAAGGCGAGGCCCGCCTCGACCATCTCGGTCTCGACCATGCGGATGCCGAGATTGGTGAAGCGGATCAGCGGCGGCGCCGCCGCCGTCACCACCGCCACCTCGCCCGGCACCGTGCCGACGCCGAACAGCATCACCACCGGAACCAGATACACGAAGGTCGGGGTGGTCTGCATGATGTCGAGGATCGGACGGACCACGCCCCACAAGCGGTCGCTGCGGGCACAGCCGATGCCGGTCGGGATGCCGATGGCCGCGCAGATGACGATGGCCGTGGTGATCAGCGACAGGGTCGTCATCGCTTCCGACCACACCCCCAGGGCGGCGATGGCGATCAGGGCGACGCCGGTGAAGCAGGCGACGCCCAGGCTTGCCAGCCGCCAAGCCAGCAGCACCGCCACCGCCACGACGGCGAGGAAGGGAATTTCCTGAAGCAGGAAGATATTGAGCGTCAGGACATATTCGACCGGCCATTTGATGGCGAGGAAGAGCGGACGCAGATTCAGCGCGATCCAGGCGACGCCGTCCTGAATCCAGGCGTCGACGGGGAAGACATTCAGGTCATTGGCGTCAAACATGCAGACCTCCCACGGGGTGAGGAGGGGCCGACGCGATGCCGGCCAGAATGCGATCGCCGGCGAGCGTTCCGGTCAACCGGCCTTCCTCGTCGACGACCGCCATCGGTCGTCCGGCCCGGTGGGCGCGGGCGGCGTCGAGGAGGCTGTCGCCTTCGCGCACGGTGACGAAATCCTTGCGGAGGGTTCCGAAATTTGTGTCCCCATAGGGCTTGCCGTCGCGCAGGCCCCGGAGCGTCTCGGCGTCCAGCACGCCGACGACATGCCCGCCGTCGTCCAGCACCAGCCCGCCGCCGTCGCCGGTCTCGGCGAGGCACAGTCCGGCAGCCAGCGGAACGGGCTGCACCGGACTCATCGCCGAACGGGCGTCGAACAGGCGCGAGCGGTCGACCTCGCGGGTGAAGGCGGCGACATAGTCGCTGCCGGGCTCCAGCACGATCGACTGGGGCGTGCCTTCGCGGACCAGTTCGCCGTCGGCCATGATGGCGATCCGGGTGCCGAGCTTCAGCGCTTCCTGGAAGTCGTGGGTGATGAACAGGATGGTCTTCTTCAGGGTGCGCTGCAGGCGCAGCAGTTCGTCCTGCATCTCCGTCCGGATCAGCGGATCGAGTGCGCTGAACGCCTCGTCCATGATCAGCACGTCGGCGTCGGTGGCGAGCGCGCGGGCCAATCCGACCCGCTGGCGCATGCCGCCGCTCAACTCATGGGGATAATGGTTTCCCCAGCGCGCCAGCCCGACGATCGACAGAACCTCTTCCGCCCGGCGCCGCCGGACCTGGGGGGACACCCCCTGGAGCTTCAGGCCGAATTCCGCGTTCTCGGCGACGGTGCGGTTGGGCAGCAGGGCGAAGTGCTGGAACACCATCGAGATCCGCGTGCGGCGGATGTCGCGGAGTTCCGCCTCGCCGGCGGCGACGATGTCCTGGCCGTCCAGCAGGATGCGGCCGGCGCTCGGTTCGTTCAGCCGGTTGATGCAGCGCGCCAGGGTGGACTTGCCCGACCCCGACAGCCCCATCACCATGTAGATAGCGCCGCTCTGCACCGACAGTGAAACGTCGTTCAACCCTACGACCATTCCGGTCTTTGCCAGCACTTCGGACTTTTTCGCACCGGCCGCGAGCATTTTCAAAGCCGGCTCGGGAGATTTGGAGAAAACTTTACAAAGATTCTCTACCCTCAGTCGTTCGGTCACAACCGTCTCCCATCGTTGTGGTCGGTGGGCTTTCCCTGTCTTCAAAGTTTTTTACTTACGCCCATTTAGAAAAACTGGACCTCTTCCTGTCTTCCCGTCAAACGGAGGAAACGCAGCCCAATCATTCCTGCGAACCGGAGCATGCGGGCGACGCGTCTCCGTCATCTCAGGGGCGAAAAAGCAGTCGGCAGCAGGATGCGGTTTTCCGCCGTTTCGATCAGTGCCGTCAGCTTCGGGATGAAGGCCTGCCAGCGCGGATCCTCGGAGAGCCGTTGGCGGCGGGCGGTGCGGTCCTCGAAATCCGCGTATCCCCACATATGGACGACATGGTTGAGTGGGCCGATCTCGCTGACGAAGTAGCCGATCAGGTTGCCGAGGATCGGTTGCTGGATTTCCAGCCCTTCGTTCTGCACGAGCGCCAGATAGTCGCGCAGCTTGCCCGAGCGGATGCGATAGATCCGTTCCTCGACGATCATGGCGTGCCTCCCGTGCCGTCTTCGGCGTTCTCCTGCCGGATTTTACGGGCGATGCGGAAGCACTCGACGCCGGCGGGAATGCCGCAATAGACCGCGATCTGGATCAGCGCCGCCTGCAGTTCGGCATCGGAAAGGCCGTTGCGGATGGCGCCGCGCAAATGAAGCTCGAACTCGTGCATGCGTCCCAGCGCCGCGATCATGCCGAGGTTCAGCAGGCTGCGCTGGCGGCGGTCGAGCGCGTCGTCCGCCCAGCATTGCCCCCAGCAATATTCATTGACCATCTGCTGAAAGGGGCGGGAGAAGTCGTCGGCCGCGGCCATCGCGCGGTCGACATAGGCGTCGCCGAGCACGTCGCGTCGGACGCGCTCACCCGCCCGTTGCAGGGGCTCATCCATGGCTTGCAGTCTCCTTTGGGTGGTCGGCGGGAGGAAGGTGGGCCGGCGTCAGGAAGCGTCCCATCAGCCCCGCCACCGCGTCCGGCGCCTCGATCAGGATCGAATGACGCAAGCCGGGCAGGATGTGCAGTTCGGAACCGGGAATGCTGTCGTGCATGGTGCGGGCCATGCGCGGGTTTGAGCCGATGTCCTCTTCGCCCGTCGCGACCAAGGTCGGACAGCGGATCTGATCGAGGAAACCGCCGAAGTCGGTTTCCGCCAGGACGCGGTAGGCGGCGGCGTAGCAATCGGGGTCGTTCTCGGCGTTGCGCCGGCGCAGGACCTGAATCAAGTCCGGGTTCCGCTCCTGGAAGCCCTCCGTCAGCCAGCGCGACAGGGAGGCGTCATAGTGCGAACCCGGCTGGCCGGCCTGCAAGGCGGCAAGGCGGTCCAGCACCCGCCGCCGTTCCTCCGGGTTGCGTCCGGCGACGGTGGACAGCAGCACGAGGCGCTTGACGCGCTCGGGGTGATCCAATGTCAGGCGCTGTGCGATCAGCCCGCCGAGCGAGAATCCCGCCAGGTTGAAGCGGCCGAACCCGACATGGTCGGCCAGAGCCAGCGTCTCGCCGACGAAATCATCGATCTCGTAGCGGCCCTTGATCCGGGTGGAGCCGCCATGGCCGCGCAGGTCGAAGGTCAGGATGGTGAAGCGGTCGGCCAGCCGCTCGACCACACCGCTCCAGGCCTCCAGGTAGGAGCCGACGCCGTGGACGCAGACCAGCGGCTCCGGACCCCGGCCGTCGAGCCGGTAGTTCAGCGTCACCGGCCCGACTGTGAAGTGACGGGATGCCGCCATGGTCAACGTCCCGCCGCAGCCATGCGCGGCGCCGCCGCGGCAATGCGCCGATCCTCCTCGCGCTGTCGGTCTCGCTCGCGGGCGGCGAAGACGGGCAGCACCTCTCGGGTGAACAAGTCGAGCGTCTTGCGCTGCAACTCGAACGGCAGGTTGAAGGACAGGCCGAGCGAGAACTGGTCCACGCCAGCCGCCTCGTAATCCAGCAGCTTTTCGATCACCTCGTCCGGCGTGCCGAACATGAGGTTCTTCAGGACATTCTCCGGCTTGTAATTGTCGCGGCCGGCGACGCTTTCGTAGGAGACGGCGGTCGGGAATCCGTTGGTCACCGTTCCGATGTTCTGGAACAGGTTCTCGAAGCTGCGGCCATAGTCGATGCTGTGCCGCACCGCCAGTTCGGCCTCCTCCGGCCGCTCGTAGCAGCAGGTGCGGCGCTGCATCATGAAGCGCGGGCGCGGCACCTCCGGATGGTCGGCCACCGCCTTGCGGAACTTTTCGCCCAGCACGGCGATCTCGGCGGCCGGGGCGGCCAGCGGCGTCGACAGGATGCTGGCGCCGATGCCGACCGCCCAGTCGAAGGTGCCCGGATCGCGGGCCGCCACCCAGATGCGCGGGTGCGGCGTCTGCAGCGGCTTGGGCACCGAGGTGGCCAGAGGGAATTTCCAGTAATGGCCGTCATGGGCGTAGTCGCCGGCCCACAGTTTCTGCACCGCGGGCACCAGTTCCTTCATGTAGGCGACGCCCTCCTGCTGGGGCATGCCGCCGGCCATGCGGTCGAACTCGTACTGGTAGGCGCCCCGGGCGATGCCGAACTCCAGCCGGCCGCCGGTCAGATGGTCGCACAGCGCTGCCTCCCCGGCCAGACGGATCGGGCTCCAGTAGGGGGCGACGACCGTGGCGGTGCCGAGGCGGATGCGTTCGGTGTGCTGGGCGAGCCAGGTCAGGATGGTGAAGGGGTTGGGGGAGATCGTGCACTCGATCGTGTGATGTTCGGCGGTCCACAGGGTCTCGAAACCGCCCTGGTCGGCCATTCTCACCAGTTCCAGCATGGTGCTGGTCACGTCGCTCATCGGCGTGTGCGGTGAAAAGCGCTCCATGGCGAGCGCGACGGCGAACTTCATGTCCTGGTCCTTTATGCGGGGGAGAAGAAGCCCGGTCGGGGCGGATCAGCGCAGCCGGATGACGAAGGGGTCCTGCATGGCGCCGGAATAATCGATGACGACGTTCTTCGACCGCGAGAATTCGCGCATCACGTCGAAGCCGCCACGCCGGCCGTAGCCGCTCTGCTTGAAGCCGCCGTTCGACGACATGTAGGCGGCGGCACGGTAGGTGTTGATCCAGACCGTGCCGGCGTCGATCCGGGTGGCGAAGCGCATGGCGCGGTCGATGTCGCTGGTCCAGATGCCGGATGCGAGGCCATAGCGCGTGTCGTTCGCCATGGCGATCATCTCGTCTTCCGAGGCAAAGGGCACCACGCCGACGACCGGGCCGAATATCTCGTCCTGCATGAAGCCCATGTCGTTGTGCGCGTCGGCCAGCACCGTCGGCTCGAAATACCAGCCCTTCTCCAGCCCCGCCGCCTGGGGCCTCCGCCCGCCGGCCGCCAGCCGGGCACCGTCGCGCAGACCCGAGGCGACATAGCCCTCGACCTTGGCGAGCTGCGCCGACAGGGCAAGTGGGCCGATGTCGGTGTTCTCCTCCATCGGGTGGCTGACGGTGATGCGTCCGGTGCGAGCGACCAGCGCCTCGACGAAGCGGTCGTAGATGGCGGCCTCGACGAAGCAGCGCGACCCGGCGACGCAGGTCTGTCCGGCGGCGGCGAAGACGCCGGCGACCACGCCGTTCACCGCCCGCTCGATGTCGACATCGCCGAACACCACATGAGGCGACTTGCCGCCCAACTCCATCTGGCAAGGCACGAGGTTGGCTGCGGCGTTGGCGGCGATGCGGCTGCCCGTTTGGGTGCTGCCGGTGAAGACGATCTTGGCGATGCCGGGATGGCGGGTCAGCGCCTCTCCGGTGGTGCCGCCACCGCCGGTCACCACGTTCACCACGCCGTCCGGGAAGCCGGCTTCCGTGACCAGTTCGGCGAGCGCCAGGGTAGAGGCGGTGGCATGTTCCGACGGCTTGATCACCACCGTGTTGCCGATGGCCAGACAGGGCGCCAGCGTGCCGGTCAGCAGCATCAGCGGCGAGTTCCACGGCGTGATCATGCCGACGACACCCAACGGTTCACGCAGGTTGAAGTTCAGCATGTCGAGCTTGTTCACCGGGATGGTGTCGCCCTGCAGTTTGTCGGCCATTCCGGCGAAGTAGAGGTAGCTGTCGGGGATGGCGCGCATCTGGGCACGCATCTCCTTGATCAGCTTGCCATTGTCCCGGGTTTCCATCAGCGCCAGTTCTTCAGCGTTGGCGAGGATCAGCTCGGCCAGACGGTGCACGAGCTTGCCGCGGTCGCTCTGGGTCATGCGCCGCCAGGCCGGATCGACGAATGCGGCCCGTGCAGCGGCGACGGCGGCGTCGACATCCTCCTCGCCAGCATCGGCCAGCTCGTACCAGGGCTCAGCGGTGGTGGGATCGTAGCTCGGAATGTAGCGGCCGCTTTTCGGTTCCACGAACCGTCCGCCGATATAGAGGGCGCGGCGGGTGCCTTCGAGCGATCTGCAGGTGGTGTGCATCGCGATCTCGTATTTTTGTGAGGGAGCGGCGGGAGTCAGCCGTTTTCGGCGAAAGCGCCGGGCCAGGAAGAGGTGCTGCCGTCGACCATCGCCAGCCGTCCGCCATCGCTTGAGTCGATGTAGATGCCGAAGCGGTCCGCTCGGCGTTCCCGGACATAGCGGCGCAGCATCGCCCGGGTCTCGCGCATCGGCATCGCCTCGAAGGGCAGGGCGTCGAGCGCGAAGAAGCGGAAGCCCGGCGGCAGGGTCGTGGCCGTCGCGTCGGCCGAGAGGCGGGCGCGATAGACCAGACAGCCGGCGTCCTGTCCGGCAATGTCGAAGACCGAATAGAGGAAGCTGTCATCCGGCCGCAGCGGCAGCGTACCCCCGTCTGCCAGAAGCAGTGACCGTTCGGCCTTGCGGCTGCGACCGCCCGGCAGGCGCCAACCGCCCGCTCCGTCGGACTGCAGCAGGATACCGTCGTCCGCTTCGACGAGGTAGCCGACCTGAATGCCGTGCGGTGCCTCTGCACCGGCGTCCAGAGAGTCGCGCACCGTCGTGTACCTGCCTCGGCAGAAGCCGAGCGGAGCTGTCCGGTTTGCCGTTTCGCTTGGACCGAAGTCCTGTACGCGACCGATGAGAATGAGATGGTCACCGGCGAAGACACGGTCATGCACCGTGCAATCGAACCAGGCGAGGCAATCGGTCAGGACCGGTGCGCCGGTGTGTTTCGGGCCAAACCCGGTTGAGTGGAATTTCTCGGGTGAACGAGAGGCGAAAAGGCTGGATACATCGGCCTGTCCCTCGTGCAGCAGGTTCACGGCGAAGGATGGCGCGCTGCAGAAGATCGGAAAACTGAACGACCGATTGCCGATACAGACGAGGACAAGCGGAGGATCGAGTGAAACGGACGTGAAGGAATTCGCCGTGATCCCACGCGGATTTCCCTCTTCGTCAAGCACGGTGACGACCGTGACTCCGGTCGGGAACATGCCGAAGGCGTTTCGGAGGTCCCTTTGATTTATGGGCGTTGGTTCATTCGAAGAGACTGTCACGTCAACCTCCCTTCCATGACAAGGACGAGGCTACGCCGGGCGGACGCGGCCATCTTCCTCCGGGGCAGCGGAAGCTGCGACATTTTGTCCCATCGATTCCGAGGAACGCCTCCTGTCGCGGCAGCTGCGACGTGGATGCGTCGGTTGCCGCCGCGCTAGTGGGCGCTGGGTTGACCATGACGATATGGCCGGGCACAAGCGCCTTCTTATGCGATGTCGCATAGTCCGCGTCCTATTTCCATAAGGACACTTATGTGTTTTTTTGGTTGTATGCGCGGTAGGTTCTATTCTGAAGTGCAACTTTCTTGTAATCACAGGGCTTTACGGGTCGTGAGCGCTGATGGGTGAGCATTATTCGCAGATCGATTTCGCCGAGCGCCGCCGCATCCAGGATATGCGCGACGCCAAGATGCCGGTGACGGCGATCGCCGAGGCTTTGGGCCGTCACCGGTCGACCATCCACCGGGAAATCCGGCGCAACTTCTATCACGACCCGTTTCGAGATCGCTGGGGCAAAGAGTACAAGGGCTACTTCTGCACCAGCGCCCAGAAGTATGCCCGTGATCGACGCTCTCGGCGGTAGATTGAAACTGACGCTCAAGCCGGTTTTGCGCGACCACGTAATCGCCAGGCTGCGGGAGGGCTGGTCGCCACAACAGATTGCTGGCCGCCTCAAGCTGGATGCTTCTGATGGCGCGACAGTGTCGCACGAGACGATTTACCGCTTCATCTACGGTCCAGAAGGCCGAACCCTTAATCTCTATGCGCTTTTGGCCGTCGCCCGGCGTCGGCGTCGCAAGCGCATGGGGCGCAAACCACGCAACAGTCCGATCCCCGCTGAGCGCTCAATCGCCAATCGTCCGGCCGAGGTGGAGACCCGGCAGAGTTTCGGGCACTGGGAATGTGACTTGGTGATCTTCAGCCCTCAGTTCGGCAAATCCAACATCACGTCTCTTCAGGAACGTCAGAGCCGATACCACATCCTCATTGCCAATGAGGATCGCCGCTCAGCCGAGGTGATTAGCCGGATCGCAATGGTGCTTGGTAAATTTCCACATCATGCATGCCGGACCATTACTTTTGACCGGGGAACGGAGTTCCTGTCATACAAAAGCCTATCGTTGGACAGTTATTTTTGCAATCCGCACAGCCCCTGGCAAAAGGGTGGTGTTGAGAATGCCAACGGACGTTTGCGGCGATATTTGCCTCTGGGCGTCCCTGTAGCGGAGCGCAATGGCTCAGCACTTGCCGCCCTCGCGAAGCGGCTCAACGATACGCCACGCCGCTGCCTTGACTACAGGACGCCAGCCGAAGTCTTTGCGGCCAATCTGGCGACTTCGAAGATCGGGCGGTGAATACCAGCTACGCCTGAGCGCCATGAGAGGCCGTGAAACCAGCAGACTTCCCCTGCCCCGCCGCTCGCACCGGTGGGTCCACAGGCTTGATCCGCCATCGCGATGGAGGCGCGCGGATCAAGCCTATGGACTACCGGTACGAGCTCTCCTCTCCCAACATGATGGCTAAAAAGCTGGACACCCGATCAACAAAAACGTGTTGTCGCACTTCAGCTTGTTTCCGCGAGCGGCGCACCGCACAGCGGCTCCGGGGCTTGACCGCACTGCCGAGCCGAACCCGAACGCATCCATGCCAGATATGCCGAAGAAGGCTGGCAACCAGGAAGCTCGCCCAAGCCGAAGCCACTGCCACTGACAGTCCTACTTTGCGCAAACCACTGACACTTCCACCCGGTTGCAACATGACGTGTAAATCCAACACCAACTGTCACGAACGCCGGAGACTCATTCGAACGGGGGCGTTAATTCTCGGTGGTTGGGGGCGCAACCACCGAGAATTAACGTTGCCTGTAGCGAAGATTTGATCGGATCTTGCCCTCTACGATCTGATTTGCGCCACCAATCGCAGCAGGAGGCGGAGCGAGTATCGCGTAGCACTTCGGCAGATAGCCGCGCGCCCCGGTCATAGGGCCGTATCCCACTCTCTCCTCATGCCATGGTGATACCGGCATCATGAAGTCTACCGATCTCCGCGGAAGGCAAACCCAGCAGATCGGCCAGCACCGCTTCGGTGTCCTGTCCCAGCCGGGGCGCCGGACGATGATCGGTGCGCTCGCCCAGACCGGGAAAACCGAGCGGCGATCCCGGAACCAGCAGCGACCCGACGCCGGGTTGGTCGATTTCGCGGAACAACGGGTTAGCGATGGAGCAACGTGCGTCTTCCGCAACGAGTTGGCCGAAATCGCGGTATGGGCCCCACAGCACCCCCGTACCGGTGAACGCACCTTCCACCTCCGCCAAGGTGCGCGCGGCGAACCAAGGGGCGAGCACGGCGGAGATTGCATCCCTGGCCAGAAAGCGCCCGCCCTCATCATCCATGTCCACGCCCATCAGTGGGCCGATCATCGCCAGCCTGTCTCCAAGCCCAGTCGCCTTGCCGAGCGCTTTCCACTGGCGGTTGGAAATGGCGACGACCATCGCCCGCCGTCCATCGGCGGTGGCGAAATCCCGGCCATAGGCGCCATACAGGTCATTGCCCATCGGCGGACGCACGGCGCCGTTCACCCGCACGTCGGAGAGGTAGCCGAGATTGCCGACGGTCGCCAGCATCACGTCGGCCAGCGCCACCGTCACCTCCTGCCCCCGGCCCGTGCGGCGGCGATGCCGTTCGGCCGCAAGCAGCCCGGTGGCGAGATAGAGGCCGGCCGCCACGTCCCAGGCCGGCAGCACATGGTTTACCGGCTCCCCTCCCCGGCCGGTCGCCATCGGGAATCCGCCAGCGCAGTTGACGGTGTAATCGACCGCCGCCGATCCGTCGGGATTGCCGGTCAGCCGCAGCATGATCAGGTCCTCGCGCTTGGCGGAAAGCGCCTCATACCCCATCCAGCCGCTGGCCGGCAGGTTGGTCAGCAGAAAGCCGGCATCCTCGCCCGACGCGGTGATGATGGCCTGGGCGATTTCCCGCCCCTCCGGCTTGTCGAGCGCCAGGGCGACCGACCGCTTCGCCTTGTTGAGAGCCGTCCAATAGAGGCTGGTGCCGTTGGGCGCCAGCGGCCAGCGCCGGTAGTCGATGTTGCCGCCGATGGGATCAATGCGGATCACCTCCGCGCCCAATTGGGCCAGCGTCATGCCGCCCAGTGGAGCTGCGACGAAGGCCGACACCTCGACGATGCGCAGATCGGAAAGTAGCGAGGACATGGCAAGGGGATCCGCTTCGCAGGAATGAGATTGGAGGGATTAGCGCAGGGAAGGGGCGCAGATGCGCCCCGGCCTTACACGCACCGCCCGCCGTCGACCTCCAGCACCACGCCGGTGATGAAGGACGCCTCGTCGGAGGCGAGATACAGCGCAGCATTGGCGACGTCGGACGGTCGGCCCAGGCGGCCGAGCGGGACGATGCCCATCATGGCCGCCCGCTTCTCCGGGGTATCGCCGCCCATGAAGGTGGCGAGCAGCGGCGTTTCGGTGGCGACCGGAGCCAGCGCGCAGACCCGGATGTTGTCGGGTGCCAACTCCAGCGCCAGCGACTGGGTGATGTTGTGCACCGCGCCCTTTGTCGCGTTGTACCACACCAGCCCCGGACGCGGGCGCAGCCCGGCGGTGGAGCCAAGATTCAGGATGACGCCGGACTTCTGCGCCCGCATGGTCGCCACCACCGCCTTGGAATAGAGGTAGATCGACTTGACGTTCAGGGCGAAGACGCGGTCGAACTCCTCCTCGGTCACATCCTCGAACGGACCCTTGGCGTGGGTGGAGCCAGCATTGTTCACCAGGATGTCGAGGCGCCCGAACTTTTCGACCGTCGCGGCGATGGTCATTTCGACATCGGCGGCCTTGGTCACGTTGGCGGCGATGCCGATGGCGGACTGGCCCAGCCGCTCCGCCACTGCGCGTGCGGCGTCGCCGTTGATGTCCACGACCGCCACGCGGGCACCCTCGCGCATGAAGGTCTCGGCCATTGCAAGGCCCAGGCCCTGCGCCGCCCCGGTAATCAGGGCGACCTTGCCATCCAGGCGCTTCGTCATTCTCGGTTCCTCCCAAGGGATTATGTGATGATGGGGGAGGCTATCCGGGCCGGACGGGCCGTGCTATGGACCATCCGTCATAACTGCTATCAGCGCCCAAAGCATATCAGGGTGGAAGGTGCGGAGCCGGGCGCCGTCAGGGCGCACTGTTCTCCCCCGCGCTGCCGGGAGCGACGACCTTGCCCTTCAGCACGCCATTGGCGACGCATTTGACGACTTCGGCATGGATCAGCCGCAGCAGGGCGCGCGTCGCCTTCGACACCGGCTGATGCAGCGGTGTCGCGGTGACCAGCATGGCATGCATGTCCTTCGACGTGATCTCGCGCGCGACCAGCCGGCCCTGGTGCACCTCCCGGTGGACGGCGCCGAAGGGGAGAATGGTCGATCCCATTCCCTCCTCCACCAGCTGCTTGATGGCGGTGACGGAATCGATCTCCATATCGACCAGCAGATTGATATCGGCACGACGAACCGCCGCGTCCACCACGCGACGCAGCCCGTTTTCCAGACCGGGCAGCACGAAGTGCAGATCGCCCAACATCTCCACCCCGACTGGCCCGTCGTCGCCGGCCTCCGCCTCCTTCGCGGACTGGACCAGAAGCAGGTTTTCCACCAGCAGGGGCGACGACAGCATGCTGCGTCCGCGCCGTGCGTCGTAGAGAACGGCGAGATCGAGCCTCCCGCCCTCCACCCACTCCAGCAACGTGCCGCTGAACACCTCGTGGATGCGCAACGTGGCGTCCGGATAATTCTGGTGGAAGCGGCGGGCGAGCGGGGCGCCCAGCGTGGCGCAGATCGACGGCGGAAGCCCCAGCGTGACCGATCCGGTCAGCCGTTCCGACTGGTCCTGGATTTCCTCCTTGATCTCGCTGAGCGCTCCCAGCAGGTGGCGCACCACGTCGTAGAGCTTGCGCCCCTGCTGGGTCAACGAAACGCCGCGGCCATGGCGATAGAACAGGCTGGTGCGCAGCTCGTGTTCCAGCTTCTGGACCTGCCGGCTCAGCGCCGGCTGGGTGATACCCAGCTTGACCGATGCCTTGGAAAAGCTGCCAAGGTCGGCCACCTGAACGAAATAGCGCAGTTCCAGAAGTTCCATCGCGGGCAGCCTTGTCTTTTCGGTCCTCCCCGTCGGATAGCGAATACGCTGGTATGGCACAAGCGTAGTCGCCACAGGTCAGTTCCTCCCGGCCGGCCGGCGGTTCTCAGTTGCGGCGCGACAGCAGGCCGCGGGCGACGACCTGGGCCTGGATTTCCGCCGCACCCTCGAAGATGTTCAGGATGCGTGCATCGCACAGCACCCGGCTGACCGGATATTCGACGGCATAGCCATTGCCGCCATGGATCTGAACCGAATTGTCGGCGTTCGACCAGGCGACACGGGCGGCCAACAGCTTCGCCATGCCCGCCTCGATGTCGCAGCGGCGGTCGCCGTCCTTCTCGCGCGCGGCGAAATAGGTCAGCTGGCGGGCGATCATCGTTTCCACCGCCATCCAGGCCAGCTTGCCGGCGACGCGTGGGAAGGCGGCGAGCGGACGGCCGAACTGGACGCGCTCCTGTGCATAGCGCAGGCCGAGTTCCATTGCGTTCTGCGCCACGCCGACGGCACGGGCGGCGGTCTGCACACGGGCGGATTCAAAGGTCGCCATCAGCTGCTTGAACCCTTGGCCCTCGACGCCGCCCAGCAGGTTTTCGCGCGGAACGGCGAAACCGTCGAAGCCGATCTCGTATTCCTTCATCCCGCGATATCCCAGCACGGGGATCTCGCCGCCACTCATGCCCTCGGCCGGAAACGGGTCTGCCTCGGTGCCGCGCGGCTTTTCGGCCAGCAGCATCGACAGGCCGCGGTAGCCGGGAGAGTCTGGGTCGGTGCGCACCAGCAGCGTCATCAGATCCGACCGGCTGCCGTGGGTGATCCAGGTCTTCGCCCCGGTGACGCGATAGGTGTCGCCGTCCAGCACCGCACGGGTGCGCAGGCTTCCCAGGTCGGAGCCGGTGTTGGGTTCGGTGAATACGGCGGTTGGCAGGATCTCGCCCGACGCGATGCGCGGCAGCCAGCGCTCGCGCTGCTCGGCCGTGCCGCCCATGCGGATCAGTTCGGCCGCGATCTCCGCACGGGTGCCGAGCGAGCCAACGCCGATATAACCACGCGACAGCTCCTCCGTCACCACACACATGGCGAGCTTGCCCATGCCCAGCCCGCCATCTTCCTCCGGCACGGTCAGGCCGAACACGCCCATTTCAGCCATCTGCTCGACGACCTCGAGCGGGATCAGCTCGTCCTTCAGATGCCAGTCGTGGGCATGAGGCTCCACCGCGTCGGCGACGAAGCGACGGAACTGGTCGCGCACCATGTCCAGCGCCTCATCCTCCAGCGCCGCCTTGCCGAAGCCGCCGCCATGCAGCGCATCGGCCAGCAGCTCGGCGATGCGCAGCCGCAGGCCGGACGCGTTGCCGGCGGCCATCAGCCGGCGCACCGCGTCTGTGCGGAAGGCGTCCCGCTCCTCCTCGCCCAGGGCGAAGTCGGCCGGCCGGACGATCTCGCCCTGGCTCATCGCCAAGCCGCCATCGAGTTGGGCCAGATACTCGCCGAACGCCGCCTGGAGCATGGACGCTTCCAGTTCGCCCAGCCGGCCGGCGCGGTCCAGCCGCTCCGCCCAGCCCCGCATCTGGCGCAGCGCCTCGGCATAGGTGGCGACCCAGGCGAAACCATGCGCCACCACCTGATGGCGATCAAGCAGGGCTGCGTCCACGCGGCCCTCCGGCGCCACCAGTGCCGCGACGCCGCGCTCAGCCGCCTCGGCCAGCCGCGCCACCGCGTCGAGCGCCGAAGCCGTGGCCTGCAACAGGTCGGGAAGCAGAAGCGGACGGGCTTCGGACGGGCTGTCGGTGCTCAAGGTGGAAGACATCGGCGTGTTTCCCCGGTGTTCGTTGTACGATGTTTGCTATCCGGTCCGGCCATCTCTGGAGACTGCCGGGTCGTCACTCCGCCGCCGCTTTCCCGCGGGATGGCGGAGAGGCGGCATGTGCAGCAGCGGCAATTCCAGCGAAAGCCTGTTCGACCAACCGGCGCTGATCGGCGTCATGGTCGCCGTGGAAGCTGCCGGCGGGAGAGGCCGCCTCGGCGCGGGCCACGCAGGCGACGCGGGGCTCGACGCAGCCGGCCGCTTCCCGCAAGGCCTCCAGCCGGCGGTCGAGGTAGGTCCAGGCGCCCAGATTGACCGGCTCCTCCTGCGCCCACAGGCAGGATGCGTCCGGCCAGCGGCGGAACAGCGCCGACAGTTCGGCTTCGGGCAGAGGATACAGCATCTCCAGCCGCACTACGGCGACATCCTCGGTTCCCAGGGCTGCCCGTTCACGCTCCAACTCGTATGCCAGCTTGCCGCTGCATAGCAGGATGCGGCGAACCTGTTCCCCGGCAGTGACGACGATCGGCTGGAACCCGGTCCCGGGCGCGAGTTCGGTCAGCGCCGACACCGCGGCCGGCAGGCGCAGCAGGGTCTTCGGGCTCAGCACCACCAGCGGCTTGCGGTCGCGCCGCAACACCTGCCGCCGCAGCAGGTGGAAGTAGTTCGCCGGAGTGGACGGATGGGCGATGCGGATGTTGTCACGTGCCGCCATCTGGAGGAAGCGTTCCGGCCGGGCGGAGGAGTGCTCCGGCCCCTGCCCTTCTAAGCCATGCGGCAGCAGGATGACGAGACCGGAGGGCTGGCGCCATTTGTCCTCGGCGCTGACGATGAACTGGTCAATCAGGACCTGGGCGCCGTTGGCGAAATCGCCGAACTGTGCCTCCCAGATCACCAGCGCGTCGGGCCGCTCCAGGCTGTAGCCGTATTCGAAGCCAAGCACGGCATATTCCGACAGCGGGCTGTTGACCACGTCGAAGCGTGCCTGCGGGACGCCCAAATGGTTGAGGCTGACCTGGCGGCGCCCAGTGACGGCATCGGTCAGCGCGAAATGCCGGTGAGAGAAGGCGCCCCGCACAACGTCCTGGCCGGTCAGCCGCACCGGCGTTCCATCCGTCAGCAGCGTGGCGAAGGCCAGCGCCTCGCCGGTCGCCCAGTCCAGCGGCTCCTCGGTGCGGCGACGGATGACGCGCTCAACCTTTCGGTCGACCGCCAATTCGTTCGGAATGGCGGCCAGTGCCGCAAGCAAGCTTCGCAGCCGGTCGGCGGCGATACCGGTGTCCGGTTCGACGGATGCCGAGCCGTTCGGAGCGAAAGGCGCCCAGCGGCCTCCGGGGAACCCGTCATGGTTCGGCCGGTGGTCGGCGGCGGCGGCAAGCGCCTCCTGGAAGTGGGCCTTGTGCCCGGCGGCCAGACCCTCCACCGCGCCGTCGCCGACGACGCCTTCCGCCACCAGTCGCTTGGCATAGAGCGCGCGCGCCGGCGGGTGTGTGTCGATCGCCGTGTAGTCCAGCGGCTGGGTGAAGCGCGGTTCGTCGATCTCGTTGTGACCGTTCCGGCGGTAGCCGACGAGGTCGATCACCGCGTCGCGCCCATGCGTCTGCCGGAAGGCGACGGCAAGATCGGCGGCCCGCAGCGCCGCGTCGGGATCGTCGGCATTGACGTGCAGGATGGGGCTGTCCACCGCCTTCCAAAGTCCGGTGCAGTGTAGTGAGGTCCGCGCCTCGTCACGTTCGGTGGTGAAGCCGATCTGGTTGTTGACGACGATATGGATGGTGCCGGCGACAGTGAAGCCGGCGACGCCGGACAGCTGCAGCGCCTCGGTCACGCTGCCCTGCCCGATTACGCTGGCGTCGGTGTGCAGCAGCACGCACAAAACCCGGCGCGCTTCGCCACCCTGCTCGCGGGCCAGATCCTGGCGCGCCCGCGCCCGGCCCAGGGTG
>PJUA01000329.1_pt1 | contig 31979 bp, 8 predicted proteins | sample 1512151 | NCBI WGS metagenome assembly PJUA01 (sample SAMN08177678, study PRJNA422409) | Soil metagenome, whole genome shotgun sequencing project. | isolation source: Soil enriched on filter paper: beechwood xylan treatment | place: USA: Madison | collected 2015-01-15
GCTGCGCGGCAAGCGGGTGGGCTTCACCAACGGCTGCTTCGACCTGCTGCACCCCGGCCACATCTCGCTGCTGAAGCAGGCGCGGGCGGCCTGCGACGTGCTGGTGGTCGGGCTGAACAGCGATGCCTCGGTCAAGCGGCTGAAGGGCGACAGCCGGCCGGTGCAGACCGAGACGGCGCGCGCCACCGTGCTGGCGTCGTTGGGCTGCGTTGATCTGGTGGTGATCTTCGGCGAGGACACGCCGGAAACGCTGATCCACGCCCTGCGCCCCGACATTCTGGTCAAGGGGGCGGACTACACCATCGCCACGGTGGTGGGAGCGGATTTCGTCCAGAGCTATGGCGGAAAGGTGGTGCTGGCCGAGCTGGTCCAGGGCCAGAGCACGACCAACACCATCAAGCGGATGCATGATCATCGGGTTGGCCATCCCAAAGCGCTGCAGCCTGTCTGACGGGCTGTCGCGGCTGCCCAACAGCAAGAGCAGGCGGGCCCTTGCTCTTGCCGTGGGCGGCCGCGCCCTCGGGAAAAGCGCCGGCTGGTCGTGGTCGAACCATTGAGGGCGTAGGGTGCGGGGCTACAGCCGCCTCGACCCAGTGGTGAGTGAGCAGGCCCTATGCACCGTCTGGCAACTCGTCAAACCAGGCATTGTCTTTTTCGTACCCGTAGGCAATCAGCAAATCAAACAAAGCGGGACAGCGTGTGAACTGATCACGCAGACGCGCGGCGTGGCCGGGCTGGCGCCACGGCGCCAGCCGTGTGGGGTCGAGGGGGCGGACACCATTCAAGGCCGGGAGCAGGGCCGCAGGCACCGCATACCGGTCAAAATCCGAGAAGTGGCCGTGATAGGTCAGGCCAAGGCTGCGGCCGAGCAGCGCCTGAACCGAGAGGGGAGCTCTCACCAAGTCCTCATAGCGGACCACAAGCTTGCGGATTGATGGATCGCCTTGGGACAGGAAGCTCTGGATTGCATGATGGGTCGGCATCAGGCCAGGGTTGATGAGCTGCGGCTCCCCGAAGGCGGGAATGAAATATTGGAGATCATGATCCATGAAGTAATGGTTGGGAACGCGAGCGTGGCGGGATACCAGGAGAGATCGCGGGTCGCGGATGAGGACAATGACGTCGACCGCCGTGTCTGGTGCGATGTCTGGCTTGGCCTCCTGAATCCGAGGGAGGTCAAAAACATCCAAGGGGCGTCTTGTCGCCAACCGGTCCGGTGCTCCGGTCAGATGATCAAGGGCGTGGGCTTCATGATCGAAGAAAGAAAACTCTCTGACCGTGCTCGCCAGCATTCGATAAAACATCGTGCTGCCACTGCGGGAATAGCCGGTGACAATCATCCGACGGCGTTGAGAGTCAGTTGGAAGACGTTCTGCTTCGGCAATCAGAAAATCCACCATGACGCGATCAACCGCAGCCAGCCACATCTGACTGTCCGCGCTGCGCCGCCCGACCGAATGAAAGCCCCGGCGATTGAAGAACAATGCCTGGTCAGTTTTGATGCATCGATGCCGTGACCAGACTTTTAAGTAATATTGAAAATCTTCTCCGCAGTCCTTTTCCTCGTCGAAACCGACGCTGGACGCAACTTCAGTGCGAACGAAATGTCCCATCTGCAATGTGCGCACTGGATCATGGGACAGCAAAGTTCTCAAATCGCTGAAAGGCATGACTTGGCCATCACGCAGACGAGCCGTGCGGCCATCAAAAGTTTCCCAGATCGCCCCCCAGATCGCATCATGTGTTTCGAGATGGTTCGAGGCACGCGTGAAGGCCTCCGGCGCCATCAGATCATCGGCATCAAGAAAAAAGACCCAATCAAACCCATTGTGTCGCGCATAACGAAGCCCTTCGTTGCGCCGTTGCGAGCGGCCAAATTTCCCATCGGCATCATCAAGGAAAAGCAGCCCAATTTTCTGGAACGCCCCTTTGCCATAAGCCACGGCCTGTTCCACTGATGCGCGGGCTTCCCGGGCCAGATCGGCATGCCCTGGACCAACCGGAATCACAACACAGCAGGACGGGGAAACCTCGGAATTTTGCATCCAACAGACCCAGATCATTATTCTGACTTGCGCATAGGATACTGCCCTCAGACATTTTCGGTAAAGACGGTTGCTGAGATCAGAATGGGCGTGCTGATGTTGCCACCGGATAGAAGTGTCAGTGGATTGCGACGTCAAACAGGAAAACCCAAGATAAATTGAATCATTTAGATGAAATATGCTGAATGATTTTTCTTGAAAATCTATCCGAAGCTTAATATTGCGCAATGCCCATCTTTCAAGAGCCATCCGTCTTGCCAAGCCCCCCAGCGGATGCGGCAGCGTCGGCGCCGATTGGCCGGATGGCGATAACCTCATTTTGCCGCCACACAGTCGCTCTGCCCTGCCCGGAATTTTGCTGCTTTGTGCATGTCGAAAATACGGGGTGCCTCCCCCTTTCGGCAGCACAAGCAAGAGCGATAGACTGTGGGATCGCAGTCCGCGATGCGATCCACTCTCCCGGCCATGACGACCACCATCCCCGACCTGTCCAACGCCCCGGCCAGCACCGTGCCTGCCTGTTCCTGCCTGCTGTGCAGCGCTGCCAGTTGGAGTGCCGCCCCCATTGCGGCCGGGCTTGATCCGCAAGGGCTATTGCCACAGGGCGCGCCCTCCAGCACCATCTCGGCCCTGCTGGCGACGGGGACGCCGCGCTGGGGCAGCGGCGGGGTCGGCAGCGGGGCGACGGTCAGCTACAGCTTCATGGAGCAGGCGCCGTCCTACGCCTCCGGCACGGACAGCACCGGCTTCGCGCCGCTGTCCGCCACGCAACGCGACGCGGTGCGGCAGGCCTTCGCCGCCTGGAGCGCCGTTGCCAACATCTTCTTCGTCGAGACCTCCGACAGCGCCAACAGCGGGCAGGGTGGGTCGATCCGCATCGGCACCAACCGGCAAAGCTCCAGCGCCGCCTACGCCTATTATCCGACCGGCGCGCTCTATGACGGCGGCGGCGACATCTATCTCGCCAACACCGCCGCGACCAACATCAGTCCGACGCCCGGAACCTACGGCTACCTGACCATCCTGCACGAGATCGGGCATGCCATCGGGCTGAAGCATCCCGGCAACTACAACGCCACCGGCGGCGGGGGCGAGCCGCCCTACCTGTCCTCGGCCGAGGACAATTACCGCTACACGCTCATGTCCTACAACCGGCATCCCAGCCTGGGCTTGAACGGGTTGGCGACGGGGCCGGTGCTGTACGACATCGCGGCGGCCCAGTACCTGTACGGCGCCAACACCGGCACCCGCATCGGCGACGACCGCTATGCCTTTGGCAGCAACACCGTGGCTGTCAGCCAAGCCATCTGGGATGCCGGCGGCACCGACACCATCGACGCCAGCGGGCAGGCGTCCGCCGTCACCATCGACCTGACCCCCGGCGCCTTCAGCTCCATCGGCCCCAACGGATCGGGCGGGCTGGCGGTGGGCAATGTGGCGATCGCCAGCGGCGTCACCATCGAGACCGCCATCGGCGGCAGCGGCAACGACATCCTGATCGGCAATTCCGCCAACAACCTGCTGACCGGTGGCGAGGGCTCCGACACGCTGACCGGCGGCGGCGGCGACGACACGCTGCAGGGCAACGGCGGCATCGACACCGCGGTCTACAACGGCAGCCGCTCCTCCTACACCGTCACCGTCACCGCCGACGGCGCCACCATCTCCGGCGGCGGCGAGGGGACCGACACGCTGAGCGACATCGAATACGCCCTGTTCGCCGACACCAGGATCAGCCTGGCGCCCCCGGCGGTCACCACCAAGGCCGGCCGGGTTTCCATCGGCTCCTCGATCAGCATCGCCAGCTTGGTGACGGCGGCCGATCCCGCCGGCGGCCTCGTCACCCAATATGAACTGGTCGACAACACCAACGGCGCCGGCTCCCTCATGGTCGGCGGGGTGGTCCAGACCACCGGCGCCGTGGTCTCGCTGAGTGCCGCCGCCTTCGCTGGCGTCACCTTCGCCGCCTCCTCCTTGACCAGCCTCGACGAGCTGTCGGTGCGCGCCTACAACGGCGTGGCGTGGAGCCGCTGGATCGGCTTCACCATCGCCTCCCGCCCGGCCAACCGGCCGCCGACCGTCCAGGGCGACAAGACCCTGACCACCCTGGAAAGCGGGCCGGCCATCGCTCTCGGCATCGACCGGCCGAGCGACCCGGACGACGGCGACAGCCTGACGGTGACGCTGACCCGGCTGCCGACCGCCGGCACGCTGCGGCTGGCCAACGGCACCGCCGTCACCGCCGGGATGACCCTCGGCATCGCCGACCTGGCCGGCCTCACCTACCAGGCGCCATCCGGCACCCCGGCCTCGCCGGGGTCCTTCGCCTACACCGTCACCGACAGCCAGGGGGCGGTCAGCGGCCAGACCGTGACCTTGCGGGTGACCCCGCTGGCCGAGACGATGGCTGGCTTCGACCCGCTGGCCTATCTCGCCTCCAATCCCGATCTCGCCGCCGCCTTCGGCAGCGACACGGCGGCGGCGCGCGCGCATTACCTGTCCGCCGGCCGGGCGGAGGGGCGGGCGACACATGCCTTCGATCCGCTGGCCTATCTCGCCGCGAATCCGGATCTGGTGGCGGCCTTCGGCTACGACCTTGCGGCGGCGAGCCGGCATTATCTGACCTCCGGACGGCAGGAGGGACGGCCCACCGGACGCTTCGACCCGCTGGCCTATCTGGCCGCCAACCCCGATCTGGCGGCGGCCTTCGGCACCGACACCGTCGCCGCCACCCGTCATTACCTGTCCTATGGACAGCGGGAGGGGCGGACCACCCGTTTCGACGCCTTCGGCTATCTGGCGTCCTATCCGGATGTGGCGGCCGCCTACGGCACGGACCCGGCGGCGGCGGCCCGCCACTACCTGACCGCCGGCCGGCTCGAAGGGCGCAGCATCACCTTCGACAGCCTGGGCTATCTGGCCGCCAACCCCGATCTGGCCGCAAGCTTCGGCACCGACACCGCCCAGGCGGCCCGCCACTACATGCTGTATGGATGGCGCGAGAACAGGCCCACCGGCTTCGACACGCTGACCTATCTGGCGGCCAACCCCGACCTAGCGGCGGCCTTCGGCAACGACCCTGCACGGGCAGAGGAGCATTACATCAGCTATGGCCGGCTGGAGAAGCGGCCGACCAGCTTCAACACCCACGACTATCTGCTGGCCAACCCGGACCTGCTGAGCGTCTTCTCGGGCAGCGAGCAGCAGGTGAAGCTCTATGTCGTGCTCTACGGCAACACGCCGCGGCGGGACGCCGGCGGCTTCGATGCGCTGAGCTATCTGGCCGCCAACCCGGATCTGGCAGCAACCTTCGGCACCGACACCGCGGCGGCCACCGCCTATTACCAGTCCACCGGCCAGACGGAGGGGCGGCCGACCCGGTTCAACGCGCTTGCCTATCTGATGGCCAACCCCGACCTCAGCGCCGCCTTCGGCCAAGACCAGCAGCAGGCGCTGATCCACTTCATCACCTATGGCCGCAACGAGTCCCGCCCCAACCCGATCGGCTATGTCCGCCCGCAGTCGGCCGGGCTGGCCGCGGCGAATGACGGGCTGCTGGCGGTGGGGACGGGGTGATCCCCGCAAGCCAGCGCCCACCGGCCGGTTACAGCGTCGTGCGTTCAGTATGAAACGCACGACGCTGTCGCTTTATGTTTGGCGATCGGATTCACGCTCCAAATCGATTCCGATTTTACGCGATCCGATCTAGAACCCCGTCTCGCGGATCAGCACCGACGCGGCGATGCGCCAGAAGCGTTCGGCGATGCTGCGGGCCTCGCCCGCCACACGGACGATGCCGCGGGTGACGCGCTCCGGCCCGTCCTGCGCATTGCCGGAGGCGCTTGGCCCCATGTCCGCCGGCTCGACGTCCAGGGTGATGCGATAGACCGCCTCCACCGGAGCGAGCGCGCTGCGGGCGGCGCCAGCATGCTGCTGTCCGGACTGGGGTCCCGCCTGCCCCTCCACCGCCACCGGACCGCCATTGACCGAGGCGAGCGCCGGCACATCCAGAACCGACACGGCGACCGGATCGACCGCGCGCAGCTTGGCCGCCCGCCGGGGGGCCAGCGGGTCGTCCGGGTGGAACCGCGCCGCCGCGCCTGGGCTCAGCCGGTCGAAATCGCCCTCGCCGACATAGCCGACCAGTTCGCCGCTGCCCGGCGCCACCACCATCGCCAGCGGCAGCTTCGGCCCGATCCAGCGGCCGGGGGTCAGCGCGTCCTCCATGTCGCGCACGGTGCCCGACAGCGGGGCCCGCACCACCAGCCGCTCGCGGCTGTCGAGCAGCCCCTGCCGCTCGGCCAGGGCTGCGGCCAGATCCTCCTCCATCGCGCGCACGCGGTCGAGCTGCTCGCGGCTGGCGGTCAGGCGGGCGATCTGCTCCTGCATCCAGCCGATGCGCAGCTCCGCCTGGCGCAGCTTGCCCTCCAGGTCGGGGGCGGTCAGGCGGAACAGCGGCTCGCCCTCCACCACGTTCTGGCCGCGGGTGACCAGCGCCTCCTCCAGCCGGGCGGGGAAGGGGGCGTAGACGGTGGCGAAGCTGGACGCCCGCCAGACCACCGGCACCGACACGGTGGCGGTCACCGGCAGCAGGGTCAGCCCGACCGCCGCCGCCAGCCCGGCCAGCGTCAGCCCGGTGCGCAGGTTCACATGAAAGCGGTCGCGCAACCCCCACCAGGCCTTGGCCTCGGCCACGAAGGGGCGGGCGACGAACCAGCCGATCTCGATGGCGAACAGCAGGATGCCCAACACCTTGATGGCGACGTGGTAGACCAAGAGCGCGATGCCGAGGAACAGCATCAGCCGGTAGACCCAGGTGACGTAGGAATAGACCAGCAGGATGCGGCGCCGCGCCGCCGGCATCTCCTCCGGCGGCTCCAGGCCGAGCCCGAACAGCCATTCCCGCAGCTTCCAGCGCGCCATGGCGAAGGCGCGCTCCTGCAAATTGGGCACGTCCAGCGCGTCGGACAGCAGGTAATAGCCGTCGAAGCGCATGAAGGGGCTGAGGTTAATCGCCAGGGTGGTGATCCAGCTGACCGTCGCCAGGAAATAGGCGGCGCTGCGCAGCGGGCCGTCGGGCAGGAAGCTCCAGGCCAGCGTCGCAAAGACGGCGATCGTCAGCTCGGTCACCATGCCGGCCGCCCCCACCGCCAGACGCTGCCGGCGCGACACCAGCCGCCAGGCGTCGGTGGTGTCGGTGTAGAGCACCGGCCACAGCACCAGGAAGGCCACCCCCATCGTCGGCACCCGGCAGCCGAAGCGCTTGGCGGTGTAGGCATGGCCCAGCTCGTGGCAGATCTTGGTGCCCAGCAGCGTGACGCCGTAGAGCGCCAGCCCTTCGGGCGAGAAGAAATGCAGGAAGGTGTGCAGGAAGGTGTCCCATTGCCGCGCCACCAAGAGCCCGGCGAGAGCGGCGGTCAGCAGCACCAGGACCATCCAGGCCCGGCTGTAGAAGGGCGCCACCAGCCCCGCCGTCGCCGACAAGAAGCGGTCGGGGCGCACCAGCGGGATGCGGAAGAACAGGTAGTTGTGGACCAGCCACCAGAACCAGCCGGTGTGACGCGCCGCCGCCTGACGCGCCAGAAAGGCGGTGTCGAGGGTGACGGTCAGGTTGTTGGCCGCCAGGAACTGGTAGAAGCCCATGACGTCCTCGCTCCCCGGCTCGAACAGGCTGTCGCCGGCCACCGCCGCGGCGATGGCGCGCGGGTTGGCGTGATGCCAGTGCGCGATCAGCGCGAAGGCCTCCGGCCCGATGCGGAAATAGCGGTTGCGCACCGGATCGTGGATGGTCCAGCCCGGCGCCCCGTCCTGCCCCGCCGGCGCCGGCAGCAGGGCCAGATCGTCGCGCAATGCCGGCAGCCGCAAGGTTGCCAGCGGATCGGCCGGGGCGGAGCCGTCGGCGCGGAGACCGGGGGGAGGGGCCGCAGAGGGGCCAGCGGAGGGGCCAGCGGAGGGGGTGAGGGCGATGGACACGGGGAGTCCTCGGGGTTGCCTTAGGAGTTGCCTTGGGGCAGCGCCTCAGATGCCCAGCGACTGGCGCAGCAGGGCCAGCGGGCGGCGGAACAGATAGAGGGCCAGCGGCACGCGGTCGCCCAGGATCTTGGCGGTGCCGCGCAGGCCGATGCGGGGCGGAGCCTCCCCCGGTTCCAATGCCGCCTTGACGCGGTAGGACAGCACGCCGGCGGCCGACAGGCCGGCTTCGTAGCTGGCATGGGTCAGCCGCGCCTGCAGCGGGTGGAGCGGGTCGACGTTCAAGAACAGCTCCACCGGAGATCCCGGCTCCAGCACCAGGGCGTCGCCGACCGGGACCATGATGTCGATCTCCGGCGCTTGCGGGTCGGCCAGCGTCAGCACGCGCTCACCCACCGACACCGGCTTGCCCAGCCAGTCGTTGACGTCGGTGAAGACGGCGATGCCGGCGCGCTCGGCCTTCACCGTCACCCGGTCCAGCAGGTCGCGGGCAAGCGCCATCTCGGCGCGGCGCAGCTCCACCTGGGCGCGGAGCTGGGCGAGGCGGGCCTTGGTCTGCGGGTCGGCGAAGGCGGCCTGCGAGGCGGTCAGCAGTTCGGCCTCCGCCTGGGTCAGGCCCTTGCGCGCCACCTCGAAGCGGCTGCGCAGGACGGTGGCCTCGAAGCTGAACAGCGGCTGGCCGGCCACCACCGCCTGGTTCGGCTGGACATGGAAGCGCTCGATCACGCCGTCCAGCGGGGCGGCGACGATCACCGGGTTGCTGGTCTGGATCTCGGCCGGGGCCAGGGTCGACATCGGCACCGGACTGGCAAGCGCGCCGGCGATGGCCAGCAGGACCAGCAGCGGCAGCAGGGCGCGGCGCAGTACATGCCGCTTCGCCCGCTTGCCCGACAGCGCCCACCAAGCATGGCCGTAGCCTTCGGTCAGGTGGCTCAGCAGCAGGATCTCGCCGTCGGTCCAGGGCTCGTCACGGCCGAGCCACAGGCCGGCCTGCGGTGGGACGGCCTTGCCCCGGCTTTCCGCCGGGGCGCCGGGCGGCATCTCCCGCGGGGTTTCCGGCTTGCGCAGCGGGCACCACAGCACCTGCGCCGGTCCCCATTCGCCCCAGGCGTTGCGAACGGAGGCGGGCAGGGTGGCGGGATCGACGACATGGACGCTGTTGGCGTGCTCGCCGGTGGCGACGGCGCGCACCGCCTCCTCCAGCCATTGGGCGAAGGGGGCGTTCGGCTCCAGCACGGCGATGTTGGACACCGCCTCCAGCGTCGCCCGTCCCCGCTCCCCCACCGTCAGGAAGGCCGCCTGCCGATAGGCGATCAGCCGGCGGGTCTGGTTGACGATGTGATAGCGCAGTTCCGGCATCGTCGCCTGCCGCCAGGCTTGGCGCTGCAGCTCCAGCAGCATCAGCAGGCCGTTGACCGGCTGTGGCGCCCCCTGTGGCGTCCCCTGCGGCGGCGCCCCCTGCTGGGGCGGGGTCTGGGCCATGGTGGCGCTCATGGTTTTGCCGTTCCGGGCTTCGCGGCTCCGGATTTGGAGACGCCCTGGTTGCCCCCCTGCCCCCCGGCCGGCAACGCCGAAAGCACCGGTTCCGGGAAGATGGCGGTGCCGCTCATGCCGGCGATCAGGCCGGCATGAGCGGTCTCGCCGGTCAGCTTGGCGGTGACCTTCACCGACTGGCTGGCCGGATCAACCTTGGCGCCGGGCAGCACCACCTCGCCTGGCAGGGTGGCCCCGGTCTCGTCGACGCGCAGGTCGAAGCGCTGCCCCGGCTTCAGCCACACCATCCAGGAGGAGGGAACGATCAGCTCGACCTCCAGGTCGCGGTCGGACAGGATCTCCAGCAGCGGCGTGCCGGCGGCGACCGATTCATGCTCCTGGATGCGGCGTTCGACCACGCGGCCGTCGAAGGGGGCCTTGATGTCGCAGCGCCGGGTCTGCACCTCCGCCTTGCGGAGGTCGGCGCGGGCGACCTGGGCCTTGGCCTCGGCCAGTTGCACCTCCGCCTCGCCGATGGAGCGCAGGCTGTTCAGGCGCCGGTTGACCCGTGCCGTCACCTCCGCCGCGTTCAGTTGGGCGCGGGCGCCGTCGAGCTCCGCCTGATAGCTGGCGCAGTCGAAGGCGACCAGCAGCTCGCCGGCTTTGAAGCTCTGGCCGGCATCGACACTCATCCGCGCGATGCGGCCGGGGATCTCGGAGGAGAGGACGGCGTGCCGTTTGGCCGCGATCAGGGAGCGGACTTCCCCCTGCCAAGCGTCCTGGGCCGCTGCCGGAGTGGAGGCGAAGGCCCCCCCCAGCAGAGCGACCAGGAGAGTGGCGGCGCCCAACGCGGCACTGGGCCGGGGATTGGGCCAGGCATTGGGATGGATCACAGCGACGCCAGTCGGCCGGTGGTCCGGCTGGTGGACGGCTGGTCCTGGGCCGAAAGGGTACGAACGGTGCATTCCCGCTGACTATCCTTCACACGATGGCAGAACCGTTCGGCCGCGGCGCGGTCGGCAAAGCTGCCGGCACGCAGCTGGACGATGGTCTTGCCGTCTTGGGCGCGCCGGGTGGTGACGTACAGGGCACCGACCCCGTTGTCCTCGGTTCCCAGGCGCTTGGCGATCATACCCCATTCGCGCTCGGCAAGCCTGTGGCTTGCGTAAGCCCCGAGATCGGCCTGGATGACGGGAGAAAAGGACGCCGTCGCAACCGGGGCGGCGGCCGGAGCCGGGGTTTCGGCCGGCGCGGGTGCCGGAGCGGCCATGGAGACTGGAGCGGGAACAGGCTGCGGAGCGGCAACGGAGGCCAGAACGAACGGCGTGGCGGCCGGAGCCGGCTCGGCTGGGGCGGGAGCAGCCACCGGAGCGGCCGCGACCGGAACCGCCTGCTTGGCTGGCTCCTGCCGGGCCGGTTCCGGCTTCACGGGCTCCGGCTTGGCCGCTTCGGTCTTGCTGTCCTTGGCGGCACTGTCCGTGGCGGCGGCCTTGGGCTCGCCCATCAGGTCCTTCACGCGCAGGACGCTGTTGGCGCGCTCCTGCCAGGAGGACAGGCCCTTGCCCACCGCCTGGGTCAGGCTGGACAGGTCGTTGGCCGCCATCGTCTCGGGCAACGGATCGACGCCGGCCGACACCATGACGCGGGCATAGGCGTTGTGCAGGTCGGCGAGCACCAGATCACGGCGCAGGTCGGACAGCAGCGCCGTCACCTCCGACTGGATCACGCCCAGCTCGCCCACCTGTCCGGCATCGCCAACATTGGTGTACTGCGAGCGGATGCGGGTATCGAGGTCGGCCTGCTCGGCGGTCAGGGCGAATTCCTGCTTCAACTCGCGGTACTGCAGCATGGCCACATGCACTTGGCTCAGCACCGCCATGCTCAGCGCCTGACGGCGGAAGGCGACCAGCTCCTCCTGCGCCTCGGCGTAGGACTTGGTGGCGGGGGCGGAGACCAGGTTGATCAGGTTCCAGCTGATCCGCGCACCGTAATCGGCCCAGCGCTGGTTCACCAGGAAGCTGTTGCTGTCGTAGCGCAGGGCGGCGTTGACGTCGATGCCCGGCAGCAGCTTCAGCAGCGACCGCCAAGTCTCGTCGGCGGAGATGCGCTGGTTGTAGCTCTCCTCCAGCAGCTCTGGCCGGTTCAGCAGGGCGTAGGTCTCCAGCGCCTCGGTGCCGACGTTCAGCTTGGGCGGCGATTGCATGACGCTGGCCGCCGGCATCTCGATCTCGAACGGCTCGCCCGGCGGCAGGCCCATCAGCGCGCCCAGCTGCGACTTCGACGCCGCCAGCTCGCGGCGCAGCGACTGCAGCTGGCGCAGCGTCTCGACCAGGCTGCGGGTGTAGGTCAGCGCCTGCAGTGGCGCTTGGACGCGCAATGCCTCCAGCGTGCGGGCGTCGCGCCGCGCCCCCTCGACCCGCGTCTCCAGCGGCTCCAGCCGCTTCAGCAGCCGTTCGGCGGCGACGGCGCGCCAATAGGCGGTGCGCACGTCCTGCATGATGCCCTGGACGACGCGACGGCGGCGTTCATCGGCGATCAGCACCAGATTGGCGTTCTGCCGCGCCCGCAGATAGCTGACGCCGAAATCCAGCACGTTCCAGGTGAAGGCGAGGTCGCCGGTACGGCGGTGCCTGTCGGTGGCGGTGGTGCTCTCGCCCGTCCGCCGGCCGGTGGCGAGGTTCAGGCTCTCCGACCCGGCGTCGTTGTTGCGTCCGGCATAGCCGGCGGCGGCCACCACGCGCGGCAGCATGTCATAGCGCGACAGCTCCAGCTGGTCGCTGGCGACCGCCATCTCCATCAGCTTCACACGTTCGTCGAGGTTGTACTTGATGGCGCGGGCCATCGCCTCGTCCATCGAGACCGCCTTGGTCAGCGGTTCCTGCGGGGCCAGCACGACGCCCAGATCCTTGCGCACGCGCGCCAGATTTTCCTCGGCCGTCAGCGGCTCGGGTTTGACCGCGCAGCCCGCGGCCAGCAGGGATGCCGTCAGGACGGCGACGGGAACCACCGAAGAAAGCAAGCGGCGGCGGAGGTAAGCGGTCGAAGTCTTCATGGTGCGGGCAATTCCGTTCGGCGGAAAAGGATTGGACGAGGAAAGCAGCGCTGGAGGAAAAGGGAGTGCTGGGAGGGAAGGGGCCGCCGTCAGGCGGCCCAACTGTCGGGCAGGACGTGGCTGGCGAGTGCCGCCAGCAGGTCGGTGGCGCCGGCAGGACCGCCATGGGCGCGGGCGACCTGACGGGCGAAGCCGGGGGAAGCCGGCATGATCTCGGCCCGCTTGTCCGCCCCGCGCTCCGCCGGCTGGCCGCTGCCGGCCGCCGGGGTGCCGCCACCATCCTGGGGAGCGCCCTGGTCCTGATCGGGCTGGCCCTGCTGCTCGCCCTGACCCTGACCTTGCTGGCCCTGGGGCCCCTGCTGTCCGGTCGCCGGACCGCGACCCTGTCCGGTGCCGAGGCCGTTGCCCCGTTCCTGGTCCAAGCCCTGATCCTGGCCATTGTTCAGGCCGTTGCCCTGGGTACCGGTCTGGCCCGGAGTACCCTGGGTGGGAGCGCCCTGGCCGGTCTGGCCGCCGGTGCTGTTGCGCGTCGCGCCACCCGTGCCGGTGCCCGTCCCGGTGCCGGTGTTGGTTCCGGTCCCGCCAGGCGTGCTGCCGGTGCCGAGGGCGCCGGTGCCCAAACCACCAAGGCCACCACCGAAGCCGCCACCAAGGCCGCCGCCACTCAGGCTCCCGCCGAGCCCGCCACCCAGCCCGCTTTCCAGTCCGCTGCCGGAGCCGCTGCTGGAGTTGGACGAGCCGCCGCCGATGCTGTTCAGCGTCACCGATCGGCCGGCATCCGTGCTGGACGACCCGCTGCCGATGGTGTTCAGCGTCACCGACCGGCCGGCGTCCGTGCTGGACGATCCGTTGCCGACGGTGTTCAGCGTCACCGACCGGCCGGCATCCGTGCTGGACGAGCTGCCGGGGGTTCCGCCGCCGTTGTTGGCGCCGCCGCTGCCCGGCAGGGTCAGTCCGGACCCGCCGATGCCGCCCAGAAGACCATTGCTGCCCAGACCGCTGTTGGAGGACGGCCCGTTGGTCGAGGAGCCGGTCCCAGAGCCGCCGGACTGTGACGGTCCGTTGCCGCTGATGGTGACGGGCGTGGTCGTCGCCGGGGTGTTGGTCGTGTTGATGACCGTCGTCGTGACGCGGGCCACCGTGACCGTCACCGTCGCCGCGGCCGAGCTGTTGCCGACAAGGTCGCGGGCCTGGATGCTGATCGACCGGCTGGTCGCCATGCCGGAGACGCTTGGATCGCTGGCGCTCGACCGCAGCCCGATCGCCCGCACCGCCGCCTGATAATCGGCGGCCGACGCCACGCCGGTCAGCACGATGCCGGCGCCGTTGCGGGTCGCGGTGATGCCGGCCGGCAGGGCGCCGATCACCAGCTCGTCGCCGCTGCGGGCGTCGGTCAGGGTGACCGTCACCCGGTTCAGCGCGCTGGCGTCCGACAGCGAAACCGCCGATCCCAGCGTCGCCGTCCCGCCGGCGCTCAGCGTCGGGGCGGTCCCGCCGGTGGAAACCGTCGGGGCCTGGGTGTCGACCGTCAGGCTCAGCGTGCCCGACCGGCCGATGGTGCCGGCGCTGTCGGTGGCGGTGGTCACCACGCTGTGGCTGCCGTCGGCCAACGGCGCGGTGACGGCGAAGCTCCAGCGGCCGTCGCTGCCGGCGGTCGCCGTGCCGACGGCCACGCCGTCGACGATGACGGTGACCGTGCTGTTCGGATCGGCGGTGCCGGTCAGGGTCGGACGGTTGACCGCGATGACGTTGGCTGTGGTGTCGATGCCGCCGGCGACCGCCGGGGTCGACAGCACCGGCGCCGTGGCGTCGATGGTCAGGGTCAGCGCCGCCGAGGTGCCGCTGCTGTTGCCGGCCCGGTCGGTCGCCCGGCTGGTGATGGCATGGGTGCCGTCGGCCAGCGGGCTGGTGGGCGTGAAGCTCCAGCGGCCGTCGGATCCGGCGATGGTGGTACCGACCGCCACGCCGTCGACCAGGATGGTGACGGTGGACCCAGCCTCCGCCGTGCCGCCCAGCGTCGGGCGGTTGAGGTTGGTCACCCCGTCGGTGGCGGAGACGCCGGTGTCCTGTCCGGGCGCCAGCGCAGGCACCGAGGGGGTGTCCGGAGGCACGGTGTCGACCAGGACATTCTGCAGGCCCGGCACGCCGGTCAGCGTCGAGGGCAGCGGAATGCGGGCCTTGTCGGTGATGCTGCCGCCATTGAGGTTCAGCCCGGTGACGGCGATGCCGTCGGCGTCGCTGTCGCCCGCCTGCACCACATAGTCGAAGCGCAGGACCGTCCCGCTGCTGGCCGCCGGGTTGTAGACCGCCTGTCGGGTCTGACCGCCGATGTCCAGCGTGATCGTCGGGGTGCCGTTGACGATCAGCACCTCGCTCGCCTGGATGTAGACGCTCATCGTCTTGCCGACGCCGTAGGTGCCGTCGGTGGGGACGATGACGCTGCGGATCGACGGCGCCGTGGTGTCGATGGCGATGTCTTTGTTCAGCCCCAGCGACCGCAAGTCGCCCGGCCTCGTCAGGGTCAGGATGCCGGCGTTGCCGGCAATGTCTGTGATCGATCCCGTCAGTGCCGACGTGGCGGTGGCGTCCAGGTCGGCGGCGGTGTCGCCCGCCTGCACCGTGTAGGTGAAGGTCAGCGTGTTGGTGCCGGCCCCGCTGCTGTAGGTGGCGGAGCGGCCGGTGTTCAGCGCCAGCTCAGGCGTGCCGCTGACGGTCACCGCTTCCGAGAAGGTCACCTGGATCGAGATGGTCTGGCCGGTGGTGTAGGTGCCGTTGTCGGTGCTGGCGGTGACGTTGGTGACGGTGGGATGGACGCTGTCGATGCGCACGCCGGCCATGCTGGCGACGCCGCTCAGCGTGCGGATCGCGCTGTTGCCGACCAGATCGGCGATGCTACCGCCGCTGATCGAGCCGCCGATGCCGATTCCGTCGGCATCGATCAGGTCAGTGCCCACGGTGTAGCGGAAGGTCAGCGCGGTGCCGCCCGACCCCGACAGGTAGGTCGCCTGCACCACCGTGCTGTTGTCGAGCGTGATCCCGAAGGTCGGCGTGCCGGTGACGGTGACCGCTTCCGAGAAGGTGACGGTGACGTCGATGGTCTCGCCGGCCCGGTAGGTGCCGTTCACCGCCGAGACGGAACTGACGGTCGGCGCCGCGGTGTCGATGACGATCGCCTTGTTGGCGCCCAGCGAGTTGGCGGCCCCCGGCGTCGCCAGGGTCAGGATCGCGTCCAGGCTGGTGGAGCTGTCGGCGATGCTGCCGCCGTTCAGCGTCAAGGCACCGATGGAGGCATAGTCGAGGTCGGTCGCGTTGTCGCCGTCCTGCACCGTGTAGGTGAAGCTCAGCGTCGTCGTCCCCGACCCGCCGGCGTAGGTGGCGCTGCGGCCGGTGATGCCCAGCGCCAGCGCTGGCGTGCCGGTGACCGTCACCGCCCGGTTGAAGGTGACGGTGATGGTGACGGTGCTGCCGGCCTTGTAGGTGCCGTCGGCGGTGGTGGCGGTGACCGACGAGACGGTCGGGTTGACGATGGCGTTCAGCACCAGATCGTTGCCGGTGCCGCCGACATAGTCGACCGTGTAGAGGTCGCCGTTGCTGGTCATGGTGGCGCCCTGCGCCAGCCCGGACAGCGTGCTGGACAGCGTCCCGGCGCCGGTCTGGTTGACGACCGTGTAGCTGGAGTTGGTGGCATTGAAGCCGTTGACGCGGGTCATGACGACGGCGCTGGAGCCGCTGGACAGCGTCACGCCGCCGCTGACGATCACCTGATCGTAGTTGGTGCCGGGCGAGCCGGTGCCGGCGATCTCCACCACCAGGGTGCCGCTCATCGACAGGGCGCCGTTGACGGTCAGCGTGCCGATGCCGGTGTTGGTCCCGGCGACGCCAGGGGCCAGCGTGGCACCGGAGGCCACCGTCAGCGTGTTGGACGAGCCGCTGGCGAAGATGCTGCCGGTGCCGCCCAGCGTGGCGCCGGAGGCCACCGTCATCCCGGAGGTGCCGTTGAGCGCCCCCGTCACCAGCAGGGTGCCCGCCGATACCGTGGTGGAGCCGCTGTAGGTGCTGGTGCCCGACAGGGTCAGCGTGCCGGTGCCGGTTTTGGTCAGGCCGTCGTTGCCGCCGATGGCGCCCGACAGCGTCACGGCGACGTTGCTGTCGATGGTGGCGCCGTTGACCCCGGTGTCGAAGGCGTTGTCGATGGTGCCCGCTCCGGTCACCGTCAGCGTGCCGCCGTTCAGCGTCACGGTGCCGGTGCCCAGGTTGGCGTCGCCGGCCACGCTCAGCGTGCCGCCGTCCCGCACCGTCATGGTGCCGGTGAAGCTGCTGCTGCTCGACCCCGACAGGGTCAGGGTGCCGGTGCCCATCTTGTAGAAGTTGCCGGAACCGCTGAAGCTGCCGGCGAAGCTGGTGCTGGTGTTGTCGCCGCCGGCATAGAGCGCGTTGGCGCCGAGGGAGACGGTGCCGTCACCCGCCAGCGAGCCGATGGTTTCGGTGGCGCCCAGCGTCAGGGTGGTGCCGCTGGCGACCGTCACGGCGTTGCTGTCGACGATGGCCGAGCCGCCCGACAGCGTCAGCCCGCCGGCCGACACGGTGGTCGCCCCAGTGTAGGTGTTGGCACCCGACAGCGTCAGCGTGCCGGTACCGGCCTTGGTCAGCCCGCCGGTGCCGCCGATCGCGCCGGAGAAGCTGGTGCTGGTGTTGTCGCCGCCGGTGGTCAGGGTGTTGGCGTTCAGCGTCACCGAGCCGGCGCCGGCCAGAGACCCGACGGTCTCGCTGGCCGACAGAATCAGCGTGGCGCCGGAGTTGACCGTCACCGCGCTGGTGTCGCCGATCGCCGAGCCGCCCGAAGCGGTCAACGTGCCCGCCGAGACCGTGACGGCACCCGTGTGGGTGTTGGCCCCCGACAGGGTCAGGGTGCCGGTGCCCGACTTGGTCAGCGCCCCAGACCCCGACAGCACGCCCGACAGCGTCGCTGCGGCCGAGTTGCTGATCGTCGACCCGGACGACAGCGCGATGGCGTTGGCGATGGTGGTGGCGCCGGTGATCGACAGCGTGCCGCCCGACAGGGTCGTCGTGCCGGACCCCAGGCTGGCGGCGTCGGCGATCGACAGCGTGCCCGACGACACCGTGATGCCGGTCATGCTGTTGGTCCCACCCAGCACCAGCGCGCCGGTGCCGGTGTTCGCCACCGTCAGCGAGCCGTTCGACACCACACCGCCCCATGTCAGGTTTTCGGTGATGGAGTTGTTGACCGTCCTGGCCGCGCCGCCGAGATCCACGCTGCCGGTGAAGGTCAGCGCCGCCGAACCCGACATCGTCATCGTGCCGCCCAGCACGAGGTTGTTGGCGATCGTCCGCGCGGTGGAGCCCGACCCGCGCACCTTGCCCCCGTTGATCGTCAGCGTCCCGGTTCCAACCGCGGCGTCGCTGCCGAACTGCAGGATGCCGCTGCCGAGCGTCGTGCCGCCCGTGTAGGTGTTGGTCCCCGAAAGCCCTAGGACATTGCCGGCGTTGGTGCTGGCGATGCTCAGCCCGCCGGTGCCGGAGACGGTGCCGCTCAGCGTGATCGAACCGGCCGACACGTCGATGGTGCCGCCGCCGCTGCCGAGCGTGACGCTGGTTCCGCTGCTGAAGGTCGCCGTCGAGGCCAGCGTGCCGCCGTCCAGCGTCAGCGTCGTCTGGCCCAGATTGACGGACGCCCCCACCGCCAGGGTGCCCGTGGTCACCGTGATGCCGCTGACGCCGGAGCCGGAGCTGTTGTTGGTTCCGGACAGCGTCAGCGTGCCGGTACCCGACTTGGTCAGGGTGTGGGTGTTGCCGGTGATGTTTCCGCTGATCGTGACCGCCGCGTCGGTCTGGACCGACGCCGATCCGGTCAGGGCGACCGCGTTGTCGATGGTGGTCGCGCCCGTGACCTGCAGCGTGCTTCCAGCCGCCAGATTGACCGTGCCGGAGCCCAGATTGCCGTCGGCGGCGACGCTGACCGTTCCCGCGGAAACCGTCAGCATCGAATAGCTGTTGCTCCCCGACAGGGTCAGCGTGCCGCTGCCGGTCTTGGTGAGGTTGCCGCTGCCGCCGATGGCGCCCGACAGCGTCACGGCGACGGCAGTGTCGATGGTGGCGTTGCCGATCCCGGCGTCGAAGGCATTGTCGATGGTGCCCGCGCCGGTCACCGTCAGCGTGCCGCCGTTCAGCGTCACGGTGCCGGCCCCCAGGTTGGCGTCGCCGGCCACGCTCAGCGTGCCCTCCCGCACCACGATGCCGCCGTTGAAGCTGCTGCTGTTCGACCCCGACAGGGTAAACGTACCGCTGCCCATCTTCGTCAGCGTGCCGTCATAGGGGCCGGTTTGGATCGCGCCGGAGAATTCGGTGCTCTGATCGTCGCCGCCCACCGTCAGCGTACCGCCGTTCAGCGCGACCGTACCCGCCCCAGCCAGCGAACCAACCACCTCGCTATCCTCGCTGAGGTCGAGGGTGGCATTCACGGCCACCGTCACCGCGCTGCTGTCGGCGATGGCCGAACCGCCCGACAGCGTCAGCCCGCCGGCCGACACCGTGGTGGCGCCGGTGTAGCTGTTCACGCCGGACAGCGTCAGCGTGCCGGTGCCGGCCTTGGTCAGCCCGCCGGTGCCGCCGATCGCGCCGGAGAAGCTGGTGCTGGTGTTGTTGCCGCCGGTGGTCAGGGTGTAGCTGCCCAGCGTCACCGAACCGGCACCGGCCAGCGAGCCGATGGTCTCGGCCGCGCCCAGCGAAAGGGTCGCGCCAGAGCTGACCGACACCGCGCTGGTGTCTGCGATGGCCGAACCGCCCGAGATGGTCAGGGTGCCGGCCGACACCGTGGTGGCGCCGGTATAGCTGTTGGCGCCGGACAGCGTCAGCGTGCCGGCTCCGGCCTTGGTCAGGCCGCCGGTGCCGCTGATGGCGCCGGAGAAGCTGGTGGAGCCGCTGGACGGGCCGACGGTCAGGGTGTAGCTGCCCAGCGATACAGAACCGGCACCAGTCAGCGACCCGATCGTCTCGGCCGCGCCCAGCGACAGGATGGCGCCGGTGCTGACCGTCACCGTGCCGGTGTCGGCGATGGCGCTGCCGCCGGAGACGGCGAGCGTGCCGGCGCTGACGGTGGTCGCACCGGTTCGGGTGTTGGCGCCGGACAGGGTCAGGGTACCGCTGCCGGTCTTGGTGAGGGCGCCGCTGCCGCTGACCACGCCGGTCAGGGTGGCGGTGTTGGACGCGCTGATCGTGGCGCCGCCGGTACCGGCGGTGATGGCGTTGGCGAAGCTGACGCCGGTGCCGGTGATCTCCAGCGTGCCCAGGTCGACCGTCAGCGCACCGGTGCTGATGTTGGTGGCGTCGGTCACCGACAGGGTGCCGCCCCTGACTGCGGTGGTGCCGGTGTAGGTGTTGGTCCCCGACAGGGTCATCGTGCCGCTGCCGACCTTCGACAGGTTGCCGGCGCCGGACAGGATGCCGGAGAAGGTCGTGCTCGCGCCGGAAGCGCCGGCGGACAGGGTGTAGCTGCCCAACGCCACCGAGCCGGCCCCGGCGAGCGAGCCGATGGCCTCGTCGTTCGACAGGGTCAGGGTGGCGCCGGTGGCGACCGTCACCGCGCTGCTGTTGCCGATCGCCGAACCGCCCGACACCGTCAGCCCGCCGGCCGACAGGGTGGTGGCGCCGCTGTAGGTGTTGGCGCCCGACAGGGTCAGCGTGCCGGATCCGGTCTTGGTCAGGCCGCCGGTGCCGCTGATAGCGCCGGAGAAGGTCGTGCTGGTGCCGTCACCGCCGGCGGTCAGGATGTAGCTGCTCAGCGTCACAGTGCCGGACCCGCTGAGAGACCCGATGGTCTCGCCGGCCGACAGGTTCAGCGTGGCGCCGGTGCCGACCGTCACCGCGCCGGCATCGGCAATGGCGCTGCCGCCGGCCAGCGTCAGGGTGCCGGCCGACACGGTGGTGGCGCCGGTGTAGCTGTTGCTGCCGGACAGGGTCACCGTGCCGGTGCCGGTCTTGGTCAGGGTGCCGGTGCCGCTGACGACGCCCGACAGGGTCAGGGCGTTGGCGGTCTTCACCGTGCCGTTGCCGGTCAGGGCGATGGCGTTGGTCAGCGTCTGGCTGGCCGCCGTCGTCGTCAGCGTGCCGCCGTTCAGCGTGATGGTGCCGCTGCCGATGGTGCCGGCCGTGCCCAGTTCCACCTCGCCACGCAGCGTGGTGCCGCCGGAATAGACGTTGTTGGCACTGCTCAGCGTCAGCTTGCCGGAACTGAGCTTGGTCAGGCCGCCGGTGCCGGTGATGTCGCCCGACAGGGTGACGGCGTTGGCGTTGTCGATGGTGGCGTCGGCCGACAGGGTGATGGCGTTGTCGATGGTGGTTGCGCCGGTGACGGTCAGGCTGCCGCCGCTCATCGTCACCGTGCCGGTGCCCAGGTTGGCGTCGCCCGCCACCTGCAGCGTGCCGGCGTCGACGGTGATGGTGTTGATGCCGGTGCCGCTGGTGCCGCCGGTCGCGGTGTTGTTGGTGCCGCCCAGCACCAGCGTGCCGGCGCCGCTCTTGGTCAGGGCCGCCGCATCGGTGGTGCCGTTGTCGGCCAGGGTCGAGTTGATGGTCAGCGTGTCGCCGGTGCCGACGCTGACGCCGAAGCTGTTGCCCAGCGTGAAGCCGTTGCCGGTGATGGTGATCCCCCGGCTGTCGGTGTCGCTGTCCATCGCCAGCGTCACGCCGCTGCGCACCGACAGGGTGCCGGGCAGCGTGATGGTGCCGGCCAACGTCCCGGCGAAGCGGATGGTGACGTTGCCCGACACGCTGTTGGCGAGGTTGATCGCCTCCTTCAGGTCCAGACCGCCGCCGTCGGTCTTGTCGGCGGTGTAGGTGCCGGCCGGCGTGCTGCCGTCGATGGCGGTGACGTCGACCACCAGATCGTTCGTCACGCTGATGCTGAAGGACTTCTCGTAGGTGGCGGTGCCGTCGCTGACCTGGACGCGGACGGAATAGATCTGCCCGGCGCTCAGGGTGCCGGCGTTGTTCGCCGTCAGCGCGGTGCCGGTGATGGTGAACAGCGCGTTGTCGGTGTCGCCGCTGCCGCTGACCAGCGTGTAGGTCAGGGTCTGGCCGGTGTCGGCGTCGGTGCCGGACAGGGTGCCGACCACCGCGTTGGCGCCGTCGAAGATGGTGACGGAGCTGTTCGACAGGGCGATGTCGGTCGGCGTGTCGTTGATCGAGCTGGCGGTGACCACCGTGCTGCTGTTGGCGCTGCCGCTGGTCGTGCCGTCGCTGGCTGTCAGGCTGAAGGTGGTCTGCACCGTGCTGCCGGGCACCACCTGGTTGTTGGTGGGGGTGAAGACCAGCGCCTGCAGCAGGGTCTGCAGCCCGCCCGGCGTGGTGGCGGTCAGCGTATAGTTGCCGGCGCTGCCGGTCAGCCCGCCGCCGATGCTGGACAGCGCGCCGTTGGCCGCGGTGTAGGTGATGGTGACGGTGAAGCTGCCGGTGCTGTCGTCGGCGTCGGTCACCGTCACGCCGCTGAACGGCGTGGTGGTGGCATTGTCGTTGACCGTGCCGGCGGTGGTGAAGGTGCCGCCCAGCGCCGGCGCCTGGTTGACCGGCCCGGTCAGCGCGACGTCGTTGCCGTCGCCGCCAACATAGCCGATGGTCAGCGAACCGCTGTTAAGGCTGAGTGTCCCGGTTCCGCTGAAGGTGCCTGTAACGCCGTCGACGCTGTCGTTGGCGATGATGACGAAGCTGTCGCCGCTGGTCGTCTTCACCGGCGTGTAGCTGCCGCCAGCGGTCAGGGTCCCGCTGCTGACGTCGACCGCACCGGTGACCGCCACCTGGTCGTAGCTGCTGGTGCTGGCCAGATCGACCGCCAGCGTGCCGCCCGACTGGATGGTCAGGCTGCCGTTGACGGTCAGGGTGCCGACGCCGTTGTTGGTGCCGGCGATGCCCGGCGACAGCGTGCCGCCGGACTGCACGGTCAGACCGCCGTTGACGGTGCCCGTGCCTGCCAGCGTGCCGCCGTTGCCCACCGTGACCGCGCCGGCCGAAGCGCCGTTCAGGGTGCCGGTGACGACCATCGTGCCGGCGCCGACCGTGGTGGTGCCGGTGTAGGTGCCGGTGCCGGACAGGGTCAGCGTGCCGGCGCCCGACTTGGTCAGGGTGTAGGATCCGCTGATGACGCCCGACAGGGTGAGCGCGTTGCCGGTGCCGACGCTGACGGTGCCGTGGCTGCTCCCCAGCGCGATGGCGTTGGCCAGCGTGACGGCACTGCCGGTGGAGGCCAGCGTGCCGCCGTTCAGCGTGACGGTGCCGGTGCCGAGATTGTCGGCCGCGCCGACCGCCAGCGTGCCGCCGGTCACGGTGGCGCCCCAGGCGGTGGCGTTGTTGGTGCCGGTCAGGGTCAGCGTGCCGCTGCCCGACTTGGTCAGGGTGTTGGTCCCGGCGGAGATGGTGCCGGACAGGGTCAGCGCGTTGGCGGTGCTGAGCGTGCCGCCGCCGGAGCCGACGGTCAGCCCGTTGGCCAGCGTGACGCTGCTGCCGGTCACGTCCAGCGTGCCGCCGTTCAGCGTGATGCCGGCGCTGCTGATGTTGCCGGAACCGGTGATCGACAGGGTGCCGGCGCTGACGGTGGTGGTGCCGGTGTAGCCGTTGGTTCCGCTCAGCACCACCGTGCCGTCGCCGACCTTGGTCAGGTTGTAGGCGCCGGACACGGTGCCGCTGATCGTCAGCGTATCGCCGCTGTTGTAGGAGCCGATGCTGGCGTTCGCCCCCAAAGTGACGGTGCCGGTGATGGTGGCCGTTCCGCCGTTGACCTTCACCGCGCCGATCCCGGACGATACGCCGATGCCGCTGATCGTCAGGTTCTCGGCGATGGTCAGGCCGGTGCCGATGCGCAGGGTGGCGCCGCTGACGACCGTGGTGCCGGCGGCGGTGGTGCCCAGCGCGTTGGCGTGGGTGATGTACAGGACGCCGGCGCTGACGGTGGTGGCGCCCGTATAGCTGTTGTCGCCCGACAGGGTCAGCATTCCGCCGCCGGTCTTGGTCAGGGCATAGGAACCGCTGACCACGCCCGACAGGGTCAGGCCGGTACCCGACACGCCGATGGTGGTGTCGGCGCCCATGGCGACGGTGCCGCTGATGGTGGCGCTGCCGCTGGTCACCTGCAGGGCGCCGGCCGACGACACGCCGCTGCCGGAGACGGTGAGATTCTCCGCCAGCGTGACGCCGCTGCCGACCGCCAGGGTGGCGCCGCTGGCGACGGTGGTGCCGGCGGCGGCGGTGCCCAGCGCGTTGGCGTGGCCGGCGACCAGCGTGCCGTCGCCGATGGTGGTGGCGCCGGTGTAGCTGTTGCTGCCCGACAGGGTCAGGCTGCCGGCACCGGTTTTGGTCAGGGCGTTGAAGCCGGAGACGATGCCCGACAGGGTCAGCGCCTTGCCGGACCCGACGCTGACGGTGCCGTCGCCGCTGCCCAGCGCGATGGCGTTGGCCAGGGTGACGCTGCTGCCGGTGCTGTCCAGCGTGCCGCCGGCCAGCGTGATCGCGGCGGTGCTGATGCTGCCCGATCCGGCGATGGCCAGCGTGCCGCCGCTGACCGTGGTGGTGCCGGTGTAGGTGTTGGACGTGCCCGACAGGGTCAGCGTGCCGCTGCCGTCCTTGGTCAGGTTGAAGCCTGTGCCGCTGACCACGCCCGACAGGGTCAGGCCGGTGCCCGACACGCCGATGGTGGTGTCGGCGCCCATGGCGACGGTGCCGCTGATCGTGGCGCTGCCGCTGGTCACCTGCAGGGCGCCGGCCGACGACACGCCGCTGCCGGAGACGGTGAGATTCTCCGCCAGCGTGACGCCGTTGGCGACGGCCAGGGTGGCGCCGCTGGCCACCGTGGTGCTGCCGGCGGTGGTGCCCAGCGCGTTGGCGTGGCCGGCGACCAGCGTGCCGTCGCTGATGGTGGTGGCGCCGGTGTAGCTGTTGCTGCCCGACAGGGTCAGGCTGCCGGCACCGGCCTTGGTCAGGGCGTAACTGCCGGAGAGGGCCCCCGACAGGGTGGCGGATGAGCCGCTGCCGACGCTGAGCGTGGCGGCGCCCGCCAAGCTGACCGCCTTGCTGATGGTGGTGCCGGATCCGGTGATGTCCAGGATGGCGCCGGCGTCCAGGGATACGCTGCCTCCGCTGCCGAGATTGGCATCGGCCGAAACCGTGACCGTGGTCGAGGCGCTGACGGTCGTGCCGCCGCTGTAGCTGTTGGTGCCCGACAGCACGAAGGCGTTGCTGGTGCTGCCGTTGGCCAATGTCAGGCTGCGGGCACCGCCGCTTTCCGAAATCGTGCCGGAGAAGGTGACGACGGCGCCGCTGGCGAAGGATTCCGCGTTGTTGAAGGTCGACTGGTCGTCGGTCCCCAGCGTGGCGTTGCCCGCCAGCACGATGTTGTTGCCGATGGTCTTGGTGACGCCGCCGATGTAGAGCTGCGTACCGCCGGACATGGTGATCTGCCCGCTGCCCAGCGTGCTGGACCCCCAGACCCCCAGAATCCCGCTCGTAACGGCGATGTCGCCGGTGAAGCTGCTGGCGTTGTTGAGACGAAGAATGCCGAGGCCGCTCGAGGTCAGCGTCCCGGAGCCGGTCAGCGCCCCGGTGATGACCCATTGGGCGCCGGAAGCGTAAAGGGTGCCGCCGCCCGATCCGATGGCGATGGCGTTGCTGAAGAAGTCGAAGCCGCTGCCGGCACCCCCGTTCACGTCGTTGGCGCCGGCTCCGGTGAGGGAGAGCGTTCCGCCGTTCAGCGTGATGGCGCCGCTGGCGATGTTGGCGTGGCCGTCGATGTTCAGTTCGCCGGCGGTGACGGTCGTGGTCCAGCTTTGCCCGCTGTTGGTTCCCGACAGGATCAGCTTCGCGCTGCCCGCCTTGGTCAGGCTGCCCGTGCCGGTGATGGCGCCGCTGAAGGTCTGGTTGCTCGTCTGGCTGACGGTCAGCGCGTTGGCGCCCAGCGCGACCGTTCCTGCCCCGCTCAGCGTCCCGATGGTCTCGGTCGCCGACAGCAGGCTCAGCGTGGCGCCCGACGATACCGTCACGGCGCTGCTGTCGGCGAGCGCGGTGCCGGCGCTGCTGTTCAGTGCCAGGGTGCCGGCGCTGACGGTGGTGGCGCCGGTATAGCTGTTGGTGCCGGTCAGGGTCAGCGTGCCGCTGCCGGTCTTGGTCAGGGCATGGCTGCCGCTGACCACGCCGCTGATGGTCAGCTCGGTGCCCGACACGCCGATGGTGGTGTTGGCGCCCATGGCGACGGTGCCGCTGATCGTGGCGCTGCCGCTGGTCACCTGCAGGGCGCCGGCCGACGACACGCCGCTGCCGGAGACGGTGAGGTTCTCCGCCAGCGTAACGCCGTTGGCGACCGCCAGGGTGGCGCCGCTGGCCACCGTGGTGCTGCCGGCGGTGGTGCCCAGCGCGTTGCTGTGCCCGGCGACCAGCGTGCCGGCGCTGATGGTGGTGGCGCCCGTATAGGTGTTGTCGCCCGACAGGGTCAGCATGTTGCTGCCGCCCTTGGTCAGGGCGTTGGCGCCGCCGACCACGCCGCTGATGGTCAGGGCGCTGGTGGTGGTGACGGTGGCGTTGGCGTTCAGCGTGACGGTGCCGCTGACCGTGTTGGTGCCGCTGGCGCTGATCAGCGCACCGCCCGACGAAACGCCGCTGCCCGACAGGGTCAGGTTCTCGGCGACGGTGATGCCGCCCGACAGGGCCAGTGCGGCGCCGTCTGCCACCGTGGTGCCGCCGGTGGTGCTGCCCAGCGCGTTGGCGTTGCTGACCGTCACCGTGCCGGCGTTGATGGTGAAGGCGCCGCTGAAGCCGCTGTTGTTGCCGGACAGGGCCAGGTTGCCGCCCGCGGCCTTGGTCAGGGTGCCTGATCCGCTGATGGCGCCGGACAGGGTGAGGTTGCCGCCGCTGGGAGCGACGCTGACCGTGCCGCCGTTGTTGCCGATGGCGACGGCGTTGTCGATGGTGGCGGTGGTGGCGGAGAGCCGCAGGGTGCCGCCGTTCAGCGTCAGGGTGCCGGTGCCCAGGTTGCTGTCGCTGGACACAACCAGCCAACCGTTGGTGACGGTGATGCCGCCGGCGAAGCCGCTGCTGTTGGAGGTGCCGGACAGGGTCAGGTCGCTGCTGATGTTCAGCGTCAGACTGGACGCCGAGGTGCCGGTGATGGCGCCGCTGAAGGTCTGATTGTTGCTCGTCTGGTTGACGGTCAGCGCGTTGGCGCCCAGCGCCAGGGTGCCGGCCCCGCTCAGCGTCCCGATGGTCTCGGTCGCCGACAGCAGGCTCAGCGTGGCGCCTGACGCCACCGAAACCGCGCTGCTGTCGGCGAGCGCGGTGCCGCCGCCACTGTTCAGTGCCAGGGTGCCGGCGCTGACGGTGGTGGCGCCGGTGTAGCTGTTGGTGCCGGTCAGGGTCAGGGTGCCGCTGCCAGTCTTGGACAGGCCGCCGGTGCCACTGACGATGCCGTCGAAGCTCGTGCTGGTGTTGTCGCCACCGACGCTCAGCGTGTTGCCGCCCAGCGTGACGCTGCCGGATCCTGCCAGCGACCCGATGGTCTCGTTGCCGGAGAGATCCAGTGTGGCGCCCGACGCCACCGTCACGGCGCTGCTATCGCCGATGCCGCCGTTGGTCGTCAGCGTGCCGTCGCTGACGGTGGTGGCGCCGCTGTAGTCGTTGCCGCCGGTCAGCGTCAGGGTGCCGGCGCCGGTCTTGGTGACGGCGCCGCTGCCGGTGATCTTGCTGGCGATGGTCAGCGTGTCGCTGCTGCCGTTGGTCAGCGTCAGCGTCTTGCCCGACGACACGGTGATGGTGCCGCCGCTGATGGTCAGGCCGCTGGCGGCGTCGGCGTCGAAGGTGATGGTCTCGCCGATCGCCAGATCGGAGCCCAGCGAGATGCTGCCGCTGGCAAGCCCGCTGCCGAACACGATGGTCTGGGTGCCGGCCTGGCCGTTGGCGATGGCGACCGCCTCGCGCAGGCCGACGCCGTCGGTCACGTCGACGGTGCTGCCGTCGCCCGTGCCGGTGACGTAGATATAGTCGGTCGTTACCGTCACGTCGGCCGTGGTGCTGGCGCCGTGGCCGTCGTCCAGGGTGAAGCGGATCGTCGCGTCGCCGGCTGGCGTATCGTTGCGATAGGTGATGCCGCTGAACAGGGACGACACCATGGCCGTGGTCGCCGCGCTGTTCAGCGTGATCGTCAGCACGCCGTTGGCGTTGGTGTAGCTGGCGAAGGACTCGCCAGAGTTCTGGGTGTAGTAGCGGAGCGTTCCATGGGTCGCGTCCGTCGGCGTGTCGACAAAATAGATGGTGCTGAAAGCGAACATGTCCGCCGACCACGCGCCGCCGGTTGCGCGTTGCACGGTCAAGGACCCGTTGCCCCAATTGGCGGTGTCGTTCTCCGCGTCGCTGACGCTGGCAATGCCCGTGCTGCCGCTGAAGCTGTCAAGGAAAACGGTTCCCCCCACCCCAGCCCAGCTTTTGGTGTCGCCATTCAGATCGCTGACGACCGGGGCGGAGTTGTGGCCCGACACGGTGATGCCGACGCCGGTGGAATCGGAGATGTCGCCATAGATCGTGCTGTTCCAGTCGTCGGCCGAGGCGATCTTGTAGGTGGTGTTGTCGGTGGCGCTGGTGCCGTCCTTGTTCAGCAGGGCGTTGAGATTGGTCTTGTCCGACCCTGTCAGCGTGACGGAGAAGCCGGTGGCGCTGGTGATCTCCACCGCGCCGCTCAGGGAGACGGCGCCGCCCGACCCGCCCTGGCCGGTGATGGTCAGCTTAGACAGGTCGATGTCGTTGGTCGCCCCCGGCTGGTGGACCAGATTGGTGCCGGTCACCGTCAGCACGCCGGTCGAGGCGTTGTAGGTGACGGAGGTGATCGCCGGCTTCTGCGTGTTGGACACGGTGATGCCGTTGCCGGTGCTGTCCGCCGCCGCCGACAGCGTGCTGTCCCAGCCCGTCGCCGCCGCCAGATTGTAGGTGGTCGCCCCCTGCGAACTGCCGCCGTTCTTGTTCAGCAGCCCCTCCACATAGGCCTGGTCGGTCGACCCCAGCGTGATGGTGAAGCTGTTGGAGCTGGGAGTGGAGGTGACCGAGGAATCGCTGGTCAGCGTGTAGCTGTTGCCGCCCTCGCCGGTCAGGGTGAGCTTGGTGATGTCGATGCCGTCGCCGTTGCCGATGTTGGTGCCGGTCACCGCCAGCGTGTTGGTGCTGGCGTTGTAGGTGGCGGAGGTGATGGCGGGAGCGGTGTCGATGACGAGGGCCTTGGACCCGCCCAGCGACGATCCGCTGCCGGTCGCCGGCAGGGTCAGCGTCGCGTCGTTGCCGGCCGCGTCCTTGATCGTCCCGCCGTTCAGCGCCAGGGCGGAGGCGGACTGGTAATCCAGGTCGGACGACGTGTCGCCGGCCTGCACCGTATAGGTGAAGGTCAGCGTGTTGGTGCCCGTCCCGCTGACGTAATCGATCGTCCGGTCGGTGGTGCCGGTTTCCAGCGTCAGCCGCGGCGTGCCGGTGACCGTCACGTTTTCGGAGAAGGTCACCTGGATCGACACGGTGCTGCCGACGCCATAGGTGCCGTCTGCGGTGCTGGACGTGACGCCGGTGACCGTCGGCGTGACATCGTCGGTAACGGTGATGTTCGCGGCGTCGGTGACGGTGGAAAAAGCGGTGGCGCCGCCGTTGGTGCTGGTGTCGGCCGTGCTGCCGGCGGTGCCGCTGGTCTGGTCCCAGGCGCGGAAGGTGACGGCGTCGCTGACCGTGCCGGCATAGCCGCTGTTGGCCTTGAAGAACAGGCGGGTATTGGCGTCTGCCTTCAGGAGCAGGGCGCTGGTGTTCGTGACGGCGCCGACCGAACTCCAGTTGCTGCCGCCGTTGGTGGTGTAGTACCAGCTGCCGTTGGACGCATCGACGGCGGTCAGGGCGATGCCGGTGGAGGCGCTGCTGTCGGCGTCGGTGACGTTGCTCAATGCGCCGCCGCTGTCGATCAACGACGACACCAGCGTGCCGACGGTCCCGCTGGGCGCGTTCACCGCAACAGACTGGTTCTCGCCGCTTAGGACGGGGGTCTTGCTGTTGTCGAGGACGGGAGCGGTGTTGGATGGTCCTGTAACGGTCGGAGCAAGAAGAAGGTCGTCAAACATCAATCTTACAGGGCTTGCCGCGTAAGAAATCGTAAAACTCTTAATATTTCTAAAATCAGATATGGATGTAAAATCCAAAGAATGCTTTGTTTCCTCCATGTAGTTGCTGGAAAAAGTGGCGGTTCCACCGTCGGATTTTGTGGCCGTAACAGTCACGGCAATTGTTGCGGCGTTTGCGGTATTTTTGGCCGTTATTGGTAAATCAAATAAAAAGTCAAACGAAGAAAGTCCAAATGAGCTTAAATCGTTGCTCGCAAAAGTTACACTACTCATGGATCCGCTGCCGCCACCAATCAAAAGGGCGGCGTCGCCGATTCCGACTATGCCAGATTGCGTGGAGTCGGAAGTGCTGTAACTGATCGAACGGGTTCCACTGCTGACTACGGATACGTTGAGACCGCTCCTTTGGGATATGGAGGTGCCGTCAGCATAAAAGTCATCGACACTGGCATTGGTCGCTAGGCCGGTGAGCGACGTTCCTGAAGCTGTGCCAAAGGTCATTGTGGTGCCTGTCAACGGCGCCGTCAGCATTGTGGAAAAAGAAGCCGTTGCCTCGCTTGTAAACGGATTCGACGCTTCGATATGGTTAATTGTCCGTTCGAGCGCCCAATCCCCGCCCTGCTGTATTGGGCCTGTGCTGTTGGTCGATGCGGCAACATCCGCATGCGTCGCCTCCGCCATGGCGGAGAGAAAGGCTTCTCCCGTGCCGCCTGCGACTTGGCATCCATAAAGAAGAAGATCGCCGTCCGAGGTGAGCGCCGCTCCCACTGCCGCCAGATCGGTTTCCCTCGCCTGCACCGATTGGCTGTCCAGCGTCAACGCGCCAAGGTTCACGTAACCTTCGTTGCCGTGGCTCACGATGTGGATGGCGTCGTATCCCTGATGCGTCTCCGCCCATCGGGCCATCTGCGACAAGCCGTCCTGGGAGGAGTCGAGCAGCACGACCTCCACCCCGGCCTTCGCCCCTTCCGCCAGGGATTGCCAACCGGCAACGTTCTGCTCGATGAACACCGCCTCCTTCCGCCCGCCGTTCGTGAAGGGTTCGACTTCACGAAGGACCTGCGGAGCCGGCACCGCATCGGTCACTGGAGCGGAGGCGGCGGGTGCCACCACATCCGCGAACGCCGTCTTCGTCGCGTCGTGGTCGGTCGCCGCCGTGTCGGTGTGAATATCCGGCTGAACCGCTGTCGTGGGATCGGCTGCCGTCGCTACGCCGGCGGCGTCGAACATGAAGCGCGGTTCCAGCGCCATTGCGAACATGGGGGAAGACGGTTTGCGCGTCTTGCCGGAGCCACCGTTCCCGCCAACGCCCTTCGCACCACGCATGCGCGCCATAGCCCCTCTCCCCGACATTCACCGCACCGCCCAACTTTATGCCGAAAGCGGTTATCCATAAGTGTGAAATCGGAGGGAAGGTACCACCTAATTGCATTTTCGCACAACGATGTGAAATCTCAGGGTTGCGAAATCCTTTTTCCGTTTTATCCGATTCGCGCGACCGTATGGCGAAGCACATGCTCCATTTTGCAGTATCTCGTCAAATATTCCCTCAAAGTTTCAAATCTGTCATAAAATCCCTTTTATATCATTCCAAACTTCCCGAATACACACATACAGCAGTATGTTAATCATACAAGAGTATGTCTCACTGCTTGTTAGAGTTTGCTAAAAGGCAATCTTTTATCTTGGTGAAGCTGATATACTAACGCTTCCAGAGAATATATTATTATTCTTTCTACCTTGCCAGGGCAGGAGCCTCCGCTTCAACCGGTGGGCGCTCGTCGCCGCTCGCTATAATTCGGCATCAATCGGTTCGGAGATTTCTCCATGGACGCTTATATTGGCCTGATTTTCCCGTTCGCCGGTACATTCGCCCCGCAGGGCACGGCCCAATGCCAAGGACAGCAAATAGCCGTACAGCAGAATCAGGCGTTGTTTTCGATCGTCTACAACCTGTATGGCGGCGATGCCAGAACCTATTTCAATCTGCCGGATCTGCGCGGCCGCGTCCTTGTCGGTGCCGGCGCGAGTCCGTATCTGAACACGACCCTGAATCCCGGCAACTTCAGCGGTACGGCGAGCAGCACGCTGAATCTGACCAATCTGCCCCAGCACACGCACAACGCCACCTTTACGCCGGGCAGCGGTTCCTCCACCTCCACCATCAACGCCAATGTGTCGATCCCAATTTCGACGGCGCAGGCCAATCTGCCGACCCCGGCGGCCGGCACCAACTATCTCGGCGGCGTCAAGGTTAGCGACGCCGGCTCCCTCACCGATTGGCAGACCGAAGGCCCCTACACCACCACC
>PJUA01000331.1_pt1 | contig 31871 bp, 29 predicted proteins | sample 1512151 | NCBI WGS metagenome assembly PJUA01 (sample SAMN08177678, study PRJNA422409) | Soil metagenome, whole genome shotgun sequencing project. | isolation source: Soil enriched on filter paper: beechwood xylan treatment | place: USA: Madison | collected 2015-01-15
AGGCCGGGTCCTGCTTGATGGATTCCACCAGCATGCGCCGCATCATCCAGTTGCGGCTGGCCATCTCGGTGGGCTGCGAGGCCATCGGCACCAGGCCATCGGCAAAGCCGGGGTAGTTGCCGCCCCACATCCAGGTCTGCATGCCGCCCATGGAATTGCCGATGATCAGGCGCAGGTGCTGCACGCCCATGCCTTCGGTCAGCATGCGGTATTGCGCCAAAACCATGTCGGCATAGTTGTATTGCGGGAAGGCCGCGCGCAGACCGTCGGACGGCTTGGTGGATTTGCCCACGCCGATGCCATCGGGAATGATGATGAAGTACTTGCTGGCATCCAGCGGCTGGCCGGGGCCGAACAACTGGCCGCCGAAATCCTTGGAGAGCATGGCCCCGGCGCTCTGGTAGGTCCCGTGCAGCACCAGCACCGCCGGCTTGCTGCGATCGCCCAGGGTGACGTAGTGCAGGCGCAGGTTTTCCAGCGTCTGGCCGGTGTGGAACTGGAAGCTCGGAGCGACCCAGCTGCCTTCGACCGGCTTGGGCGGCTCGGCCGCGTGGCTGGGTGCGGAGCCCAGCAGCAGGCTGGCCGAGGTGAGGGTGATGGTTAGCGTGTGAGTGAAAAGCAGGCCGGCGGCCCGGCACAAACGGGAGGTCAATCGCATGAGGTCTCTCTCTGGTCGGTGTGTTTTTGGATGTTTTGGAATTTCCATTTTGATAACTTTCTTTGCCCGCGCGCACAATTGTCGCCATGTCGGGCAGGCCCGAGTATGTAACAACTGTAAGAGAAGTTGTGAAAGCTCGAATTTTTTCTAGCCCAAGCTGGTCTATTGCAGTACCGGCGACGCGGGCGAAGCAATAGTTGATGCGCGAGCCGGTCCCTCAATACTAGGAACCAACCTTCACGATCAGGAAAAAAATCATGAAAACTCTACACAAGATCGCAGCCATTTCCGTTACTGCCATTGCGCTGACCGCCATGACCGGCTGCAGCAACATGAGCACCCGAGACAAGAACACCGCCATCGGCGCCACCGTCGGTGCCGTGGGCGGCGCCATCCTGACCGGTGGCAGCGGCATCGGCACTGCCGGTGGCGCAGCCGTCGGCGGCGTGATCGGCCACCAGATCGGTCGCTGATCTCACATCAGACGGGCAGCGGTGCCGACGCTGCCGGCTGAAAGCACAAAGAGCACAAAGGGGCGACCGGTTGGTCGCCCCTTTGGCTTATTGGATTAGGGCCCTAGACCGCCAGGAAGCCCCCATCCACCGGTAGCACCGCCCCCGTCAACATGTCGGCGTCGCCCGAGAGCAGCATGGCGATGCTGCGCGCCACCTCCTCGGCCGAGGCGAAGCGGCCCAGGGGATGACGCACCATCATCGGGGTCGATTTGGCTGGATCGCTCCAGGCGGCTTCGGCCAGTTCCGTCAGGGTAATGGTAGGGGCCACGGCATTGACGCGGATGCCGTGCGGCCCCAGTTCCCTGGCCAGGACCCGGGTCGCGCCCTCCAGACCGGCCTTGGAGGCCGCGTAGCAGAGATGCTCGGTAAAGCCGCGATGGCCGGCAATCGAAGTGATATTGACGATGGCCCCACCACCGCCGGCGGCGATGCGCTCACGGGCGAAGGCCTGGCAGGTGATGAGAGCGGCGCGCAGGTTCACGCCCAGGATCGCTTCATAGGCCTGGTCGCTCATCTCGATGCTCGATTGCAGGATGTTGATGCCGGCGCTGTTGATCAGATAATCGGCGCGGCCTGCCTGCGCCATGGCATGCCGGGCGGCGGCCGGGTCGGCCAGGTCGACCTGCACCGAACGTGAGCCGATTTCCTCGCGCAGGCTGTCCAGGTCGCTGGCGGTACGCGAGAGCGCGATCACCTCGGCGCCGCGCTGCGCCATCAGGCGCGCGCAGGCCCGGCCGATGCCCTTGCCGGCGCCGGTGATGATGACCGATGTTCCTGCAAATTCCATGACATGCTCCTGTTCAATGTCGCTGCCCGGCCTGCGCGGCCAGCAGCGGCGCCAGGCTGTCGCGCGACGCGCGCGCCAGTTGCTGGCTGTTGAGGAAGATCTGGTAGCGCGCCGCATGCAGCCGCGCAATGTCGCCACCGGCGGCCTGCTCGCGCCCGGCGACGCTGGACATGGCCGACATGGCGCAGCGCAGGTCGGCATAGGTGCCAGCGGCCACCGCCGCCAGCATGGCCGAGCCCAGCAGCACCGGTTCCGGACAGGCGGTGATCTCCACCGGCAGGCCAGTGGTGTCGGCCAGCAACTGGCGTGTCAGCGCATGGGTGCCGGCGCCGCCCGATACCGAGATGCTGGCGATACGCAAACCCCGCGCCGCCTGGGCTTCGATGATCTGTCGCAGGCCATATCCCAGGCTGCACAGGCCGGCCACATAGAGCGCCACCAGGCTGTCGATGTCCTGCTCCATACCCAGGCCCAGCAACAGCGCCCGGGCCTGCGGGTCGGCCAGTGGCGAGCGGTTGCCCAGGAACTCTGGCACCACGTTGATCTGCCCGGCCAGCCAGGCTGCCTGCGAGGGATGCGCCACCACCTGCAAGGCACGCTGTGCCAGCCATTGCGGCAGTTCCATCTGCTCGGCGGCAGCCTGCTGGCGCGCCTGCGGCTCGGCCGGGTGCAGTCGCAGCAAGTGATCGATGGCGGCGCCGGCGGCCGACTGCCCGCCTTCGTTCAACCACATGCCCGGTGCCATGGCGTTGTAGTACGGCCCCCATACGCCGGGCACGAAGACCGGTTCGGCATGGCTGGTCATGGTGCAGGACGAGGTACCGAACACATAGGCCATGCAGGCCGCCGCATCCTCGGCGCCGCCGCGGGCGGCCACGGTACCGATGCCGCCCGCATGGGCGTCGATCAGCCCCGCCGCCACCGCGATACCGGGTCGCAACTGCAGCGCCTGCGCAGCCTGCACGCTGAGACCGCCGCGCAAGGCCGTACCGGGCCAGACCACTTCCTGGCCGATGCGGACAAAGCCGTCGTCGGCCAGGTCGCCCAGGCCGATGCTTCGGAAATAGTCGGCGTCCCAGCGGCCTTCATGGGCCAGATAGGTCCACTTGCAGGTCACCGTACAGGACGAGCGCTGCAGCGAACCAGTGGCTTTCCAGGTGAGGAAATCGGTGAGGTCGAAGAATTGCGCGGCGCTGTGATAGACCTCGGGCAGCTGTTCCTTCAGCCATAGCAGCTTGGGGGTTTCCATCTCGGGCGAGATCACGCCGCCCACATAGGACAGCACCGCATGCCCGCCGGCATTGATGCGCTGCGCCTGCTCCAGTGCGCGGTGATCCATCCAGACGATGACGTCGCGTTCGGGATGGTCGGGGTCACCCACGCCACCCCGGGCGCCCTGCACCACCAGCGAACAGGTGGCGTCGAAGCCGATACCGCTGACCGCTGCCGGATCGATGTCGGCCCGCGCCACCGCCGCCCGCACGGCTTGGCAGACCGCCTCCCAGATCTGGGTGCTGGATTGTTCGACGCACGCCCGGCGCTCGTCGCGAAAGAGCGCAATGTCATGCCGGGCACTGGCCAGCAGCCTGCCGTCATGTTGGAATACGCCGGCCCGGGCCGAGCCGGTGCCGACATCGATGCCGATCAGATAGGTCTCCATCTTTCCTCGCTGTTCTCGCTGCTGTCTCTGTTCGCCGGGACCTGAACACCACCTGCCTTGTTCATACCCGGTCGAAATTGGTGGGGAGAACGAGCATATCGCGGATGGTCACATTGCGGCTTCGGGTAAGCATGTACTCGACCGCATCGGCCACTTCGACGGGCTCGATCAGGCTGCCGGACTCCTTGGCCTTGCGCAGGTTTTCCTCCGGCCAGTCGGCCAGCAGGGCCGAGACCACCGGCCCCGGCGAGACCTGTCCCACCCGCACGCCATGCGGGATCATCTGACGTCGCATGGTCTGCACGAAGCAGGTGATGGCCCACTTGGAACCGGCATAGACCGGTTCCCAATAGGTCGGGAAGTGACCGGCCACGGAGCAGGTGACGATGATGTCGCCGCTCTTGCGGGCCATCATGTGAGGCGCGACCGCATGGACGTTCTTCATGACCGCGTTGACGTTGAGATTGAGCATGCGGTCGATGGCCTCGGGGGTGGTATCCACCAGGTCGCCGCCGATGTAGGTACCGGCATTGCAATGGAGGATGTCGATGTGCGCGACCTTTTGCAGGATCTCCGGCACCATGGCCGCGCAGCTATCGGCGTCCAGCAGATTGGTCACCTGCGGGACGGCCTGCGGACCGAGGCGAGCGGCAAGTTCGTCGAGGGCCTTGGCGTTCCAGTCCACCATGACCACGGTCACGCCGTTGGCCAGCAGTTTTTCGGTGGTGGCCAGGCCGATGCCAGAGGCCGCGCCGGTGATGACGGCGATCTTGCCAGCCAGGGATTGCGTCATGTCTATCTCCTTAGGTTGAATGAGAGGGCTGAAAAGAGGAATCAAAAACAGCGATGGAAGGACTCAGCGCCATTCCCGTGCGATATAGATGGCCAGCAGGATGATCACGCCCCGGATGATGTCCTGCAGATAGGGATTGATGCCCATCAGGTTCAGACCGTTGTTGAGGATGCCCAGCAACACCGCGCCGATCAGGGTCCCCAGCACCAGCCCGCGACCACCGGCAATGGCGGTGCCACCCAGCACCACGGCGGCAATCGCATCGAGCTCGAAGCCGACACCGGCGTTGGGTTGGCCGGACATCAGGCGCCCGGTCAGGATGATGGCCGCCAGACCCGAGGTGAAACCGGAGATCGCATACACCGCCAGCTTGATGCGTGCCGTCTTCACGCCCGACAGGCGCGCCGCCATCTCGTTGCCGCCGATGGCATAGACGTGGCGCCCGAACGGCGTGCGTTGCAACAGCACCCAGGCCACTGCATAGACCAGCAGCATGAGGATCACCGGCACCGGGATCGGGCCGATCCGCCCCACCCCGAACCAGGCAATCCAGCCCGGCAGACCCGAGATCGGGTAGCCCCCCGAATAGATCAGCCCGACGCCGCGCGCCACGCCCATGGTGGCGAGCGTGACGATGATGGCCGGCATGCGCCCCCAGGCCACCAATACTCCGTTGAGCAAGCCGATACCCACCGCCAGTGCCACCCCGGCCAGCAGGGCCGCCGGTGCGGGCAGGCCGCTGTTGACGATCAGTCCGGCCGACAGCGTGCCGGCCAGGGCCATGGCCGCGCCAACCGACAGGTCGATGCCGCCGGTGAGGATCACGAAGCTCATGCCCACGGCCAGGATGCCGACGATGGATACCTGCCGCAGCACATTGAGCCAATTGGAGACGGTGAAGAAGTTGTCCGAGGCCAGGCCCATCAGGAGCGACACCACCACCAGTCCCGCCATCGGCAGCGCCAGTGGCGAATGGACCAGGGCGCGCCAGCGAACCCGGGAAGAAGCATGTGCCGGGGTGGCGTCGCTTGGGATTGCATGTGCGTTGGCATTTGCGTTTGCGTTTGAGTCAGGCTGCATGATGGAGTCTCCCCGTGGTGGCATGGGTCATGATCTCTTCGGCATTGACGGCCTCGCCTTCGAGGGTGGCGACGATGCCGCCGCCCTTGAAGACGCAGACCCGGTCGGACATGCCGACCACCTCCGGCAACTCGGAAGAAATCATGATGATGGAATGGCCTTGCGCAGTGAATTGGCGCATGAGCTGGTAGATTTCGGCCTTGGCGCCGACATCGATACCCCGCGTGGGCTCGTCGAAGATCAGCACCTGCATGTCGTGGTTGATCCAGCGTGCAATCACCACCTTCTGCTGGTTGCCGCCGGACAGCGTATCGACCCGCGCTGCCGCATCCGTCGCCTTGACCCGCACCCGCTGCATGGCCGCCCGGGTGGCCTCGGCTTCACGCCGGCGATCCAGAAATAACCCGCCCAGGCGGTACTTGCCGTAGTTGTTCAGCGAGATGTTATGCAGGATGGGGAAACTGGTGATGAGTCCCTGCTCCTTGCGACTTTCCGGCAGCAGACCGATACCGGCCTGCAGGGCTGCGGCCGGATCGGCCAGGCGCAGCGGCACACCATGCATGGAGAGCTTGCAGGTCAGCGCGGGATGCGCACCCAGCATGGCCAGCACGGTCTCGCTGCGGCCGGAACCGACCAGGCCGGCAAAGCCGACTATCTCGCCGCGCCGCAACTGGAAGCGCGACACAGGACTGTGACGCCGGAGCTGTACTGCATGCACATCCAGCAGCACCTCTTGGGCGGTTGCTCCGGATTGCTGGAGTGGTTTGGGTGGAAAGCAGTTCTCGATGCGGCGTCCCACCATCATTTCCACCAGTCGTGCCTGGTCCACCTCGGCGACCGCGCAGCTGCCGACGTAGGCACCATCGCGCAGGACGGTGATGCGGTCGCCGATCTCGAAGATTTCTTCCAGATGGTGCGAGATGAAGATGATCGCCACCCCCTGCTCGCGCAGGCCGCGCATGACCTTGAACAGATGCGCGACTTCCGACGGGGTCAGCGTGGCGGTCGGTTCGTCCAGTACCAGGATACGCGCCTCCAGCGCCAGCGCCTTGGCGATTTCCACGAACTGCTGCTGCGCCACCGAGAGCTTGCAGACGGGGACTTCCAACGGGATATCCACACCCAGTTGCGCGATGATCTGCGCCGCCCGGCGCCGCATGGCGGTCCGCTTGAGCAGGCCCAGCGGGCTGCGCAATTCGCGCGCCAGGAACATGTTGTCCACCGCGTCCAGGTAGGGGATGAGCGAAAACTCCTGGAACACCACGCCGATGCCGGCGGCGATGGCCTGGTCGTAGCTGGCAAAGCGACAGACCTGGCCGCCGATGCGGATTTCACCTGCATCCGGCGTGACGATGCCGCACAGGATCTTCATCAGCGTGGACTTGCCGGCGCCGTTCTCACCCAGCAGCGCGTGGACCTCGCCGGCCTTGACCGCCAGCTCGACGCCGCGCAGCACCGTCACCGGGCCGAAGTGCTTCTTGATACCAGTCAGTTGGAGCATGGCTGCCTCCATCAAGGGAAAGAAAGGCGCGCACGCGCAAGCGCGGCGCGCCGACGGCTTACCAGCTGAAACCTGCGGCGTTCTTCCTGGTCACCGGCATGACGTCGATGGGGACTTCCTTGGGCACTACGCGTGCACCCCACTTCTTGGCCAGCGCCATGGCCAGGCCCACCCGCACCTGGTCACGCGGGAACTGCGCCGTGGTCTCGATGAAAGGGCCGCCGTCGGCGATGGCCTTGATCGCCTCCGGCGCGCCATCCACCGAGGTCAGCTTGATGTCCTTGCCGCTGCCCTGGATGGCGGCCAGCGCACCCATGGCACCACCGTCGTTGACGGAGAAGATGCCCTTCAGGTTGGGCTTGGACTGGATCATGTTCTCCACCACACCCAGCGCAACCGAGCGGTCCTGGCGGCCGTTCTGTTTGTCCACCAGCTTGATGTCCTTGTATTCCGCCAGGGCCTGCTTGCAACCCTCCACGCGCTGCAGGATCGGGACCACCGGGATGCCGTCGAGGATGGCCACTTCCCCCTTGCCACCGATGGCATCGGCCAGCGCACGGCAGGACTGGTAGCCGGCGTCCTTGTTCTTGGAGCCGACGAACATGTCCACCGGACCAGCGGCGTTGGCATCGACCGCCACCACGATCACATTGCGCGCCTTGGCGGCCTTCACCGCGGCCTCCACCCCGGCCGAGTCGGTGGGATTGATGAGCAGGATGTCGATGTTCTGCTGCAGCATGTCTTCGATGTCGGCGAGCTGCTTGGCCACGTTGTGGGCGGCATCGGTAACGATGACCTTGGCGCCGAAGGACTTGGCGGCGTCGTCCAGGGCCTTCTTCATGGAGACGAAATAGGGGTTGTTCATTTCCTGGAAGCTCATGCCGATCTTGAGCTTGCCCAGTTCCTGAGCGCTTGCCGGGTTGGTGCCGAAGCTGGCCAGGATGGCGCCGGTCAAGGCCAGGCTTGTCAGTGCTTTATTCATTGCAGTCTCCATTGTTGTTGGTCGTGTGCGTGCTTGCGGATGGCGTTCGGATTGCTCTTGCGGGCGACAGGCAATGCCTGTCCTGTTCCGGAAAGCGGAGGCTTTCCTGAATGCTGTGATTGCTGCCTTGAATGTGTTCGCGGATGAAGATGTCGAGCCGGAAAAACCTGCTCCGTAGCTCAGCCGCCGGCCTGACTATCCGGTCGCGGCAAAGAGGCTGTTGGTGGCAAAGGTGTTGCGAAATGCCGAGGGCGACATGCCCTTGATGCGGTGGAAATGACGGTTGAAATTGGACAGGTTGGAAAAACCGGTCTCGTAGCAGATGTCGGTGATGCGTGCCTCTGGCCGCGTCAGCAGGGCCAGGCAGGCGAGATCGACGCGCAACTGGTTCTTGTAGCGCACGAGCGTGGTGCCGGTATGGCGCTTGAAGGCCCGCGAGAAGCTGCTCGGGTGCTGGCCTACCATGTCGGCCAGGTCCTGCTCGCCGATGTCGTCGGTCAAGTGTTCGCGCAGGTAGGCGATGGCGCGGTTAAGGCCGCTGCCCTGCATGTCCGACAGGTCCAGCTTGTAGGACAGGCTGGCCAGCACCTCCGGCTCGGGGGCATTGGCCAGCACGTCGAGGATGTCCCAAAACAGGGCCAGGCGCTTCAAGCCACGCTGATCGATGAGGCGCTGCATCAGCGGACGCACGGTGTCGCTGGTGGCCTGGTCGAACAGCAGGCCCCGATGGCTGCGCTCCAGCAGCGGCATGATGGCTTCCATCTCGGCAATGCCGGCCGCGCACTGGTCCACCAGTTGCGCGGGAAACTGGATCACCAGCGAGCGCACCGGCACCACTTCGTCGCGGGCGATATCGGAAATCCAGTTCTGTGGAAGATTGGGGCCGGTCATGACCAGTTGCCCCGGAGCAAAGTCCCCGATGTGGTCGCCCACATAGAAGCGGCCGCGGGTGGCCACCACCAGATGGATTTCGTATTCGGGATGGTAATGCCAACGCACGGTACGGAAAGGGTAGCCGTGCATCCAGGCCGCGAAGGATTCGCCCTTGCGGATATGGACCAGTTCCAGGTCGGGTTGCATCGTGTCTCCTCTCAATCGAGAGCATTTTCTTTATCGAAACTGGCAACTCGAAGTTGGCAGTTTCTGTCATTGACCGCATCTTAGTACCCGCCCGGCGGGGCTTCTACATCACCAGCGCCGGACGACCGATACTTTTTTGCAGGAAACAACAGGAAGAATGAAAAACGATGCAGTGCAGCACCCGCCATGGTCCGCATACGCGGCCATGGCGGGCAGCGCCCTCAGACCGAACGCATCAGCCCGCCATCGACCCTGAGGTTCTGGCCGGTGATGTAGCCCGCGCCTGGCGAGGCCAGGAAGGCGATGGTGGCCGCCACTTCGTCGCTGGTGCCGTAGCGCTGCATGGGCACGCCGGCGCGGCGCTCTTCGCGTTGCGGCAGGCTGTCGATCCAGCCTGGCAGGACGTTGTTGATGCGGATGTTGTCAGGGGCGTACTTGTCGGCGAAGAGTTTGGTGAAGGCGGCCAGGCCAGCGCGGAACACCGCCGAGGTCGGGAACATGTCGGACGGCTCGAAGGCCCAAGCCGAGGAAATGTTGATGATGGCGCCACCGCCGGCCTGCTGCATCAGCGGCGTGACCAGGCGCGTGGGGCGGATCACGTTGAGCAGGTAGGTATCCATGCCGCGATGCCAGTCCTCGTCGGTGATATCGAGAATGGGCGCGCGCGGGCCGTGGCCGGCGCTGTTGACCAGCACATCGACGCGGCCCCAGCGTTGCACGGCCAGGTCCACCAGGCGCTGCAGGTCGTCCACCGACTGGTTGGAACCGGTCACGCCGATGCCGCCCAGCTCGGCGGCCAGCGCCTCGCCCTTGCCGGAAGACGAAAGAATACCGACCTGGAAACCGTCGGCCGCCAGGCGACGCGCTGCGGCGGCGCCCATGCCGCTGCCGGCGGCGGTGATCAGGGCTACTTTGCTGCTCATGGAAACTCCTTGTGGATAAGTCATCTTGCTGCCCGAGAAGGCGGAACCCCGGATTGTAGGCCTTGCCGGCCGCGCTTGCAGCGTATACGCCCGGTCCGCTTGTCACGCGCCTGTTGCATTTGTCCGGCATCATCGCGCACCATTGCGCAGCGGCCCTGCCCTTCCACATCGTCCAGACCTGATCTCCATGCAAATTCTCGCCAACATCAATCTCGCTTCCCTGCTCGATACCCTCATCAGCCTGACCGCAGCCTTCATCCTGGGCGGTCTGATCGGACTGGAACGCCAGTACCGGCAACGCACTGCCGGTCTGCGCACCAATGTGTTGGTGGCACTGGGCGCGGCGGTCTTCGTGGACATGGCCAATCGCATGGGCGGCCATGAGGGCGCGGTGCATGTGGTGGCCTATGTGGTGTCGGGGGTGGGCTTCCTGGGCGCGGGCGTGATCATGCGCGAAGAAGGCAATGTGCGCGGCATCAATACCGCCGCGACCTTGTGGGGCTCGGCGGCGGTGGGGGCGGCGGCGGGCGCCGACCTGCTCCTGGAGGCGATCCTGGCGACCGTCTTCGTGCTGGCGGCCAATACGCTGTTGCGCCCGGTGGTCAATACCATCAACCGCAAGCCGCTGGATGTGCCGTCGGTGGAAGTGACCAACACCCTGCACCTGATCGTGGAGAGCGAGCACCAGAAGCGTGTGCTGGCTGCCGTGACCGACATGCTGGAGCAGAGCCGCTATCCCCTGCACGACCTGGAGGTGCGGCCCTTTGCCGAAGACGAGGTGGAAATCGAGGCGACCCTGGCGGCTACCTCGGTCAATGGCGACGAACTGGACGCGCTGATCGAGCGCCTGCTGGCCCTGCCGGCGGTGAAGCAGGCATTCTGGAGCCCCAGCACCACCGACTGACCTGCGCTACCGGGCCGGCGGGCGGAACTGTTTCAATTGAAATCCGGGGGTAGTTTCCTGCAATCGACCTGTAACGGCTCGACGGCATGATGACTACATGGCCAGACGCACACCGCTGACGGCATCAACCCAAGGAGAACAACATGCCCATCCTGCCCATGCTTGCCGAAGGCGCCCTGTACATCGCCGGTCTGATCTCTGCAGCCTCGCCGTTCTGGCAATAAACCGAAGGAGAATCACATGCCCATCCTGCCCATGCTCGCCGAAGGCGCCCTGTACATCGCTGGTCTGATCTCTGCGGCCTCGCCGTTCTGGCAATGACATCCGACAGGGCGGCCGCTCAATGCCCGGTCGCCCTGAATCGCCCTCGCAACCACTTGACCGGCCCGCCAATGACGGGCAGTTTCTGCCACAGCTCCTCAGCCGCATCCCAGTAATCGCGATGTTCGCTGACCCGTCCCGCCTCATCGAAGCGGAAATGCGTCGCCCCCAGCACCGTATAGAAATGTCCCTTGAGCCGGAACTCGAAACGCCAGGTGGCGAAGCCCTGCTCGCCCTGCCCCATGCGCTCCAGGATCACGAAACGCGGGTCCTCGGTGGTGGCGAACATGTGCGCGAAGATGGCGCGGATCGAGCGGACGCCCTTGACGTCATTGAAGGGGTCCTTGAACAGGGCCTGTGGCGCATAGAACGCGTCGATGCGCTCCAGGCTGACGCGATCCAGCGCGGCATACCATTGCAGTAATCGGTCCAGGTTCTGCATCGTCAATTCAGTCGACTCAGTCATTCATTCAATTCAGTTCAGCAGGAAGCGCTGGAACAGCATGAAGCGCAGGCGGAACGGCAAGAGCCGCAGTAGCTTCAGCCAGGCCGTGAAGCGCAGCGGGAAATGGATCTCGAAGCGACCCTCGGCAATGCCGCGCCAGATGGCGCTGGCGGCTTGCTGCGGGGTCTGGATGGCCGGCATGGGGAAGTCGTTCTTGTCGGTCAGGTCGGTCTTCACGAAACCCGGATTGACCAGATAGACGTTCAAGCCCCTGGGTCGCAGGTCGCTGTAGAGGATTTCCGCCAGGTTGATCAGGGCCGCCTTGCCCGGACCATAGACGCTCGCGCCGGGCAGGCCGACATAACCGGCCACGCTGGCCACCAACGCAATGCCGCCGCTGCCGCGGGCCAGCATGTCCGGCAGTGCCGCACCGAGCGCCGAATAGACGCTGGCGAGGTTGGTGCGGATAGTGTGCTCGGCTTCGTCTTCCTGTACTTCCCAGCTGCGTTCGGGTCGGTATTTGGCGGCACAGAAGACCAACAGGTCGATGCCGCCGAAGGCTTCCAGGATGCGCGCATGCTGGTCGCGCCAGGCATCGTGGCAGAGCACGTCGAGCGGGGCGATGAAGGCATTCTTGTGACCTGCGGCCACCTCCTGCAATACATCGCCCCGGCGTGCCGACAGCGCCACGCGCGCACCGGCCTGCAGGGCCTGGCGCGCCAGTTCGGCGCCGATGCCGCTGGAGGCGCCGACCAGCCAGATGCGCAGGCCGCGCAGGTCACTGACCGGCTGGTTCATGGGACCGAACAGGACCGCCGGTCGCGAGATCGGGGCACGCTCGGATGCGGCCTGCTTGGGCAGCGGACTGGTGTGGATGCTCATACCCCCTCCTTGCGGAAGAACAGCGTGACCTGGCCGACTTCAACCCCGAACTTGCGCATGCTGGTGCGGTTGATGAGGGTGCGCTCGTCCATCTGGTACATCCAGTCATCCATCTGGACTTCGTATTGCTTGTCGTCCACCGGCAGCAGCAGCGTGTAGTTCCAGTGCAGGGCGTTGCCGGCGGTGTGGCCGATGGCCTCGCCGATGACGTCACCGGCGCGTCCGCGCCAGCTGTTGTCGGGCTGGCGCACCAGGGTCCAGACACGGGTCTGGGTCTGGCCGTCGTCATAACGGAAGCGCTCGTCCAGGGTCAGGGTATTGCCCTCGACGCTGCCGGTGACCACGACATGGAAGCGCCGCGCCACCTCGCCACCGCGCTTCTGGAACATGCCCCAGGCTTCGGTGCGGCCCTTGAAGAACACCGCCGGATCGAACACCGGCGTCTTGCCGGCATAGTCGGACAACTGCTGCGAGGCGCATCCGCCCAGCGCCAGTGCCAGTACGGCAAGCATGATCAAGGCCAGCCAGCTCCCCCGACGCGCCCGGGCGTCCTTGCGCATTGCGATGGCATCCATGACTCACTCCTTCTGCAAGAGGAACTGCACCACATCGGTCTGGCCTTCGTCGAAGCCGACTTCACAGAACACGTAATACAGCTGCCACAGGCGGCGGAAGCGTTCATCGAAGCCCTGGGCGGCGATGGTCTCGCGCCGGGCCTGGAAGGTCTCGTTCCAGCGGCGCAGGGTTTCGGCATAGTCGCGTCCGAAATGGAAGCGGTCGCGGGTGGCCAGGCCGGCGCGCTGGGCGCCACGCGAGAAGCGCTCGTGGCTGGGCAGCATGCCGCCGGGGAAGATGAATTCGCGGATGAAGTCGGCGCTGTCGCGGTAGCGTTCGAAGACGGCTTCATCAATGGTGATCGACTGGATCAGGGCGCGGCCGCCGGCCTTCAGGCGCGCGGCGACGGTGTCGAAGTAGGTCTGCCAGAAACGCTCGCCGACGGCTTCGAACATCTCGATGGAGACGATGGCGTCGTATTGGCCGTCCAGGTCGCGGTAGTCGCACAGTTCCAGGTGCGCCAGGTGATCCAGCTGCTGATGGCGCAGACGATCCTGAGCGAAGGCCAGTTGCGCCGGCGAGATGGTCACGCCGTGCACGCGGATGCCCAGGCGCGCCGCATGTTCGGCAAAGCCACCCCAGCCGCAGCCGATTTCCAGCACGCGGTCGCCGCTGCGCAGGCCGAGCTGGTCGATGATGCGCTGGTACTTGGCGGCCTGTGCCGAGGCCAGGCTCTGGCCGGGCTGGCTGAAGATGGCGCTGGAGTAGGTCATGCTGGGGTCCAGCCACAGCTGGTAGAAATCATTGCCCAGGTCGTAATGCGCGTGGATGTTGCGGCGGCTGCCGGTGCGGGTGTTGGAGCGCAGCAGGTGGCGCAGGCGATACCACCACGAGGCCAGGCGCCCGCCTTCGACTGCGCCGGAGAGCGCCTTGCGGTTGCGCATGGCCAGGCGCAGCAGCGCAGCCAGGTCGGGAGTATCGACCCAGCCATTGCCGTAGGCTTCGCCGAAGCCGATGTCGCCGGCGCGCAGGATGGCGCCGCAGGCACGCCAGTCGAGGATGCGTAGCTGTGCGCTGGGCGGCTGGCGCAGGTCGCCGAAGGTCAGGGTGGTGCCGTGCGGCGTGATCAGTTCCAGGTGACCGTGGTTCAGGCGTTCCAGCATCCCCAGGAACAGGCGGGTCGAAATGGAGCCAAGGCGTGCGCCGATGCGCCGGCCGGAGGTCTGCAATGCGGGGCTATGGTTCACGATAGGGTTTCCTTTCCGGAGGGTGTTCCTGTGGCGCTGTTGCGTTCGGGCTTGCTGAACCAGGGCACGCGCTTGCGCCACAGCAGCAAGGCTTGCCAGTGAATGCGGGCGACCACACCCAGGGTAAGCAGCGGCTGCGCGCACAGTGCGGCGAAGGCCGAGGCGGCGGTCAGGGGCTGCAGACGGCCACCGATGGAGGTGCGCATCAGCGGCTGCAGGCCGGTACTCACCTCGGCAGGCTGGCCGAGGTCGTAGTAATCGATGCCGACGAAGGCGGTCGCGTCCTGACCACCCTGCCCCCCCTCGCGGGCAGCATGGTCGCGAAAGCGGAAGCGATAGAAGCCCCGGACCTCGCAGAAGGGCGAGACATGCATCAGCTTGTTGCAGTGCAGGCGGGTGTGCTCGTCGATGACGCCCTGCTGCGGGGCCGACAGCAGGTAGTGCTGGGTTTCGCCAAAGGTGCTGTTGACCTCGGCCAGCACGGCACGCAAGGCGCCGTCGCGGTCATGACAGAGGAAGAAGCTGACCGGATTGAAGACAAAGCCAAACAGGCGCGGGAAGGTCTGCAGCCAGATCGTGCCATCGTGCGGCAGGCCGGCCTGTTGCAAATGGCCGCGCACCCAGGTACCGAGGTCGCTGCCGTCCCGCGGGCCGTAGTCGCGGGTACGCACGCACATCAGGCGCCGACGATCCACGCCGAACCAGGCATTGCCTGCTTCGGCCATGCGTGCCAGGTCCAGGCGCACGCAAAAGACCGGATAGACGAAACGGTGCCGCACCGGGCGCAGGCGCTGGTGCATCACCTGTCCGCTCAGCAGCAGCGCGGCGGCATCGGCATGCGAAGCGCGCGAGCCATTCATAGGACCGCCCAGTGCGGCAGCACGCCGAAATCCTGGCTCACCCGCAGCGCCGACTTCAGCCCGTCTTCATGGAAGCCATAGCCGGTCCAGGCGCCGGCGAACCAGGCCCGGTGACGGCCCTGGATCTGGGGCAGGCGCTGCTGGGCGTCGATGGCGGGCTGGTCGAAGACCGGATGTTCGTAGTCGAAGCGACCCATCACGGTGGCCGGGTGCGGGGCCTGCGACGGGTTCAGGGTGAGGATGACATCGCTCTTGCAAGGCAGGTCCTGCAGCCGGTTCAGCCAGTAGCTCACGCAGACGGCGCGACTGCCGTCGTCGTGGCGCGAACCCAGGTAATTCCAGGCCGACCAGACCTTGGGCAGCTGCGGCATGAGGGTAGTGTCGCCATGCAGCCAGGCGGTATTGGCCTGGTAACGCACGGCCGAGAGCACCTGATGTTCCTCGATGGTGGCGTCCTGCAACAGGGCCAGGGTCTGCGGGGCATGGGTGGCAAAGACCACGGCGTCGAACTGTTCCTCGCGCGGATCGGCGCCACCGCTGCGCACCAGCACACCACGCTCATTGCGGGTGACGCTCTCCAGGCGGCTGCCCAGGCGCACATCTTCCAGGGTGGCGGCGATGCGACGTACATACTGGCGCGAACCGCCGCGCACGGTGCGCCAGCGGGGACGATTGTTCACCTGCAGCAGGCCGTGATTGATGCAAAAGCGCAGGAAGGTGGCGGCCGGGAAGTCCAGGATGTCCGAGGGCGAACTGGACCAGATGGCGGCCGCCATGGGGATCAGGTAGGCATCGCTGAACAGGGCACCATAGTGGCCGTCCTTGAGCAACTGGCGCAGGCTCACGGGATGCCCGTCGCAGGCCGCCAGGTTGGCGTGGGCGGCACGGTTGAAGCGCAGGATGTCGCGCAGCATGCCCAGGAAGGAGGGCTGCAGCAGGCGCTTGCGCTGGGCGAAGACGGTGTCCAGATTGGTGCCGGCCCATTCGAAGCGGCCTTCATCCATCGAGACGCCGAAGGACATGTCGGTGTCGTAGGTCTCGACCTTGAGTTCATCGAACAGGGCGATCAGGTTGGGATAGGTCCAGTCATTGAAGACCAGGAAACCCGTATCGACCGGGAACGGTACGCCCTGCGGCGCGATGTCCACGGTGTTGGCATGCCCACCCAGGGTGGGCGCGGACTCGAACAGCACCACCTGGTGCCGGCGCGCCAGCAGATAGGCGCTGGCCAGGCCGGAAATGCCGGCGCCGACGACGGCGATGCGCTGTCCTGATGCCTGCTCGATGGCTGCTGTACCTGGATTCATGAAATCTTGTCCACCTGTGTCTTTGTTATTGGGGTGTTGCCCTCAGCCGGGCGGCGCCTGCCGGCGGGACTCTTTTTGTCTGCCGGCCTGCTTTGGCGTCCCAGTATTTCTACCCTGCCGCGATTTAGGTGCTAAGATTACTACCAAAGAAAAATAAAATCTACTAATTAGTAACTTAAACTACCAATGAGTATTTTCGGCAAACTGAGCTTCAAGGATCAAGCCTTCAAATTACGGGAAAACGCCATCCTGGATGCGGCCACGTCGGTACTGGGCAGCAAGGGCTATGACCTGATGACGATGGACGACGTCGCCGGTGCGGTGGGTATCTCCAAACCCAGCCTGTACAAGCATTTCAAGTCCAAGGAAGAATTGATCGGCGAGACCATGATCCGTCTCATCGATGGCGCCATCGACCAGCTGGCGCAGCTGGAGGGCATTCCCAGCCCGCGTGGCAAGCTGGAGGCGATGCTGGAATGGGCACTGCGGGTGCGGCTGGAGGGCGGCCTGCCTTTCCTGCCTTCCACCAGTACACCGGTGCGCGACATGCTCATGCGCAACGTCAAGTATGTGATGCGGGTGCTCAAGCTCAACGGCCAGCTGGAAAAGCTGGTCAAGGAAGCGCAGAAGAGCGGCGAACTCGACGCCGCGCTGCCCAGCGATGTGATCCTGTACAGCTACTACGCCCGCACCTGTGATCCTGCGGTGGACTACCTGCAGAAGTTCAGCAAGATGAGTACCGAAGACATCGTGAAGTACATGCTGCACGTGGCCTTCAACGGTTTCACACGGGATTAGGGCCTAGCCAAGGCCCTAGGCCTAGCCCAGACCGTAGCAGCGCGCAGCCGTCTGCCCCCACAGCTGCTCCTGTTCGGACGCCGACAGCCGGGTCGCGGCCCATTCCCGCACCACGGCGGCTACCTTGGCATAGGAGGCGGCCAGCAGGCAGACCGGCCAGTCCGAGCCGAACATCAGGCGCTGCGGGCCGAAGGCGTCCAGCGCCGCATCCAGGCAGAGGACGATATTGTCGTAATCCTTCTGACGCAGACCGCGCTGCCAGTCGGCCTCCGTGACCAGTCCCGATAGCTTGCAGGCCACGTGCGGCAAGGCTGCCAGGGCGCGCAGGTGGCGCTTCCAGTCGGCGAAGACCGCCTCGCTCTTGCCGAAATCGGCCAGGGCCGGCTTGCCCAGGTGATCCAGCACCAGCCAGTGGCGATCATGGCGGGCACAGAAGGCTTGCACTTCGGGCATCTGGCGTGCGTAGATCAGCACGTCATAGACCAGGCCGCGCCGTTGCAGCCAGCCGATGCCGGTATTGAAGGCCGGTGCTTCGACGAAGGTACTTACGTCGGCCTCATCCTGCAGCTGGTGGCGGAAGCCCACCAGCTTGTCACTTCCCCATCGCTCCACATTGGCCGCCAGGTGCGGCGAAGCGAGGTCTTCCCAGCCGACTACCCCGGCGATGCGCCGGTTACCGCGCGCCAGGTCCAGCAGGAATTCGGTTTCGTCGCGACCAGCGCGGGCCTGCACGGCAATGGACTGTTCCAGCCCTTCGGCGGCCAGCACGGGCTGCAGTTGGCCGGGCGTGCGGTCGCAGGCCAACAATTCCATGCCGCGGCCAATCCAGGGGTAGGCGTCGGGTTGGTAGAACCAGAAATGCTGGTGGGCGTCGATGCGATGCGGCTTCATGATGGACTCTTCGAGGGGCAGGACGGCGCAGGATTGCCGGTCTGCATTGCGCGCAACCGGCAGGGGAATACAAAAACACCAGAAACAGGAAAACGGCAAGGCGCCGCCGCTGGCGACGCCCTCCCGTCACGTCATGTCAAGATCAGTCGTACAGCACGGCCGCGATCTTGGCGTCGTCGATGTTGCTCTTGTCGTACCAGTAGAAGCCGGTATCGATGACCTTGGGCAGCTTCTCGCCCTTGATCGCCTTGACCGCCGCTTCCACGGTCTTGTAGCCGATACCTACCGGGTTCTGGGTGATGGCGCCGGCCATCACGCCTTCGCGGATCGCATCCTTCTGCTGCTTGCCGGAGTCATAGCCGATGATGACGATCTTGCGCTTCATTTCCTTGACGCCATTGACCACGCCGATGGCCGAGCCTTCATTGGTACCGAAGATGCCCTTGATCTTGGGATAGGCCTGCAGGATGGACTTGGTGACCTCGGTGGACTTCAACTGGTCGCCGGCGCCATATTGCACGCTGACCACCTTGATCTTGGGATAGTTGGCCTTGATGCGTTCCAGGAAGCCGTCGCGGCGGTCGATGCCGGTGCGACTGGTCTGGTCGTGGGCGACCACGGCCACGTCGCCTTCCTTGCCGACCAGCTCGGCCATCTTGTCGGCCGCCAGCGCGGCGGCAGCACGGTTGTCGGTGGTGGCGGTGGTAACCGGGATGTCGCTATCCACGCCCGAGTCGAAGGCCACCACCGGGATCTTGGCGGCCTGCGCCTTCTTCAGCAGCGGGATGGCGGCCTTGCTGTCCAGGGCGGCAAAACCGATGGCCTGCGGCTTCTTGGCCAGCGCGGCGGAGAGCATGTCGATCTGCTTGTCGACCATGGCTTCGGTCTCGGGACCTTCGAAGGTGACCTTCACCTTCAGGTCCTTGCCGGCCTGGTCGGCGCCGGCCTTCACGGCCTGCCAGAACTGGTGCTGGAAGCCCTTGGAAATGAGCGGCACATACACTTCCTGCGCCTGCGCGGCCGAACCGCCGACAGCGAAGGCCAGGCCCAGGGCAGCGCCCAGTAGTTGTTTCTTGAACACGGTAAGTCTCCTTTTGTTATCGATGATGGAGTGCCGGGCATTGGCGCTGCCCGGCGGGGCTTGCATTGCTACTGCGAATACTGCTGCGGTGGCTGATGTGGATGCCGGTTCAGGCGCGACGGCGACGACGCAGGATGTCGAGGTAGACCGCCAGGATGATGATCACCCCGGTCACCACCGTCTGCCACTCCTGCGCCACCGACATGATGCGCAGGCCGTTGACCAGCACGCTCATGATGAAGGCGCCGATGATGGTGCCCATGATGGTGCCGGTGCCACCGGAGAGCGAGGTGCCGCCGATCACCACGGCGGCAATGGCGTCCAGCTCGTAACCCTGGCCCAGCGCCGGCTGCGCCGAGTTCAGGCGGGACGCGATGATCAGGCCGGCGATGCCGCAGATGGCGCCGGAGAAGGTGTAGACCGCGACCTTCCAGAAATCCACCTTCACGCCCGACAGGCGCAGCGCTTCCTCGTTGCTGCCCAGGGCGAAGGTATAGCGACCGAACACCGTCTTGTTGAGGATGATGGAGGCGCCGATGGCCACCAGGAACAGGATCAGCACCGCATTGGGAATCGGCAGCGCCGGGATCAGGTCGCCGATCAACGAATCCTGGGCAATGGCCGAGAAGCCCTCGGTATCGTTGAAGTAGATCGGCCGGGTACCGGAAATCACCAGCGACAGCCCCTTGAGCAACATCATCATGCCCAGCGTGGCGATGAAGGGGGGCACCTTCAGCTTGGCGATCACCATGCCGGAGACCCAGCCCGAGAGCGCACCGAAGAAGATGGCGGCGGCGATACCCAGCGGCAGCGGCATGCCCCAGTTGGTCAGCACCACCCCGGCCATGACGGCGCAGAAGGTCATCATGGTGCCCACCGACAGGTCGATGCCGGAAGTGATGATGACGTAGGTGCAGGCAATGGCCAGCACGCCGTTGACGGCGGTCGACTGCAGGATGCTGACCAGGTTGTCGACCTCCATGAAATTGGGCGAGGCGACGCTGAAGAACACGATCAGCAAGAGCAGGCTGGCGAAGGCCAGCAGCTTCTGGCGCGCGGCCGGGTTGAACAGGCGGGCGCGCAGGCCCGAGGAGGAAGCAGTATTGGCCATGGTGGATGCGGACGCTGCGGAATGGATGTTGTTTGCCATGATGGTTCTGGTCTCTGATAGGGGTTGGATCGCAGTGCGGCCCGACCGGCTAGTGCGCCACCGCCGGTTCGCGCTGCGTGGCCAGTTGCATGATGTTTTCCTGGGTCGCCTCGGCGCGGGTGAGCTCGCCGGTGATGCGACCTTCGCACATCACCAGTACGCGATGGCTCATGCGCAAGACCTCCGGCAGTTCGGAAGAGATCATCACGATCGCCTTGCCCTGCTCGGCCAGGGCGTCGAGGAGTTTGTAGATTTCGCTTTTGGCGCCGATGTCGATGCCGCGCGTGGGTTCATCGAAGAACAGGATGTCGCAGTCCCGCAGCAGCCACTTGGCAATCACGATCTTTTGCTGGTTGCCACCCGAGAGCAGGCGCGCCTGCTGTTCCACCGACGGCGTCTTGATCGCCAGTTGGCGCACATAGCCCTGCGCCACTTCACGCATGGCACGCTGGTTCATGAAACCGGCGCGGGTGAAACGGCCCATGCTGGAGAGCGCGATGTTGGCCTGTACATCCATGCCCACCGCCAGCCCGAAGTGCTTGCGGTCTTCAGAAAGATAACCAATGCCATGCGCCACGGCATCGGCCGGCTGGCGGATTACGGCCTTGCCACCGTGGATGATGATCTCGCCGGACTCCAGCGGGTCGGCACCGAAGATGGCGCGTGCCACCTCGGTGCGGCCGGCGCCCATGAGGCCGGCGAACCCGAGGATCTCCCCCTTGCGCAACTGGAAGCTGACATCGCGGATGGCGCGGCCGCGATTGAGCCCGCGCACTTCCAGCACCACCTCGTTGGCGGAGGTATCGGGCGGGGTACGTTGCTCGCCCTCCAGCGAGCGGCCGACCATCATGGAAATGATGCTGTCCATGGAAGTCCCCTGCATCGGCACGGTGGCGATGTAGCGGCCATCGCGCATGACGCTGACGCGGTCGGCGATCTGGCGCAGCTCGTCCATCTTGTGCGAGATATAGACGATGCCCACGCCCTGCGCCTGCAGGTCGCGGATGATGCGGAAGAGCTCGGCGATCTCGGCGTTGTTCAGGGCCGCCGTCGGTTCGTCCATGATCAGCACGCGTGAATCGAAGGACAGGGCCTTGGCGATTTCCACCATCTGCTGGCGCGCCACGGTCAGTTCGCCCACCGGCGTGCGCGGGTCCATCTCAAGGCGCATGCGGGCAAAGATGGCAGCGGTCTGACGGTTCAACTGGTCTTCATCAATGATCAGACCGAACGCCTTGCGCGGCTCGCGACCGATAAAGATGTTCTGCGCCGCCGACAGGTGGTTCATCAGGTTCAGCTCCTGATGGATGATGCCGATGCCCAACGCCTGCGCCTGGCGCGGCTCGCCGATTTGCACCGCTTTGCCGTCGAGAAGGATCTCGCCGCTGTCGCACTGGTAGACGCCGGAAAGGATTTTCATCAGCGTCGACTTGCCGGCGCCGTTCTCGCCCATCAGGGCGTGCACCTCGCCGGCGACCAGGTCGAACTGGCAATTGTCCAGCGCCAGTACGCCGGGAAAGCGCTTGCTGACGTTACGCAGCGCGATCAGCGGGGGCGCCGCTGCGGGGGATGGTCTGGATGTCTCGTTATCTTGTTGCATGCTCACCTCGGATGCGGATGCATTGCCGGCCCTTGCTGCCGGGGCCATCGTTGACGCGACTCTGCGGTCGCTGCCTGCTGCTTGCCTACTGCTACTGAGCGCACATGGTGCGGCCCTGCCGACGCGTTCCTAATCCTGCTGCTGCGACAGATCGAAGATGCGCGTCATCGGCACCCATTTCTGTCCGGCCGGCGTCCAGGGCGTGGGCGCCTGGAAACGCCACATCAGTTCTTCCCAGGCGCGCACGCGGGGATCGGTGTCGGTCGCCGCTGCCATTGCTGCTGCGTCGAAGACGGCGTCATCGGTTTCCATCACCATCATCATGCGGGTACCGAGACGGTAGATTTCCATGCCGGTCACCCCCTGCTGCTTCAGGTGCTGCGCGATCTCGGGCCAGATGCGCCGGTGATGCTGTTCATACTCGGCGATGAGCGCCGGGTCGTCCTTCAGGTCCAGTGCCAGCACGGTACGCATACGGGCCTCAGCTCAGGGCACGGTCGAGATGGGTGTAACCCCCATCGACGAAAATCCACTGCCCGGTGGTATGCGACGAGCGCCCCGAGAGCAGGAAGACGGCCATGTCCGCCATTTCCTCGGAGGTGGTGAAGCGCTTGCCCAGCGGGATCTTGCTGGTGATGGCGGCGAGCTTTTCCTCCGGATGCTCGAAGGTGGCGATCCAGCGTTCATAGAGGGGCGTCATCACCTCGGCCGGGATCAGCGCATTCACACGTACGCCGTCGGCCAGCAATGCCGCAGCCCATTCCCGGGTGAGTGACAGCTGCGCGCCCTTGGAGGCGCAATAGCCGCTGGTATTGCCCTGGCCGGTGAGCGCGGTCTTGGACGAGACATTGACGATGGCGCCGCGCGTGGCCTTCAGGTGTGGCACGCAGTAATGGGCCATCACGTAGTAATGGATCAGATTGCGTTCCAGCGAAGCGACGAACTGTTCGCGGCCGGCCTCCAGGCCGACGCTGTCATTGACGCCGGCATTGTTGACCAGGCCATCCAGACGCCCGAAGCGCTGCACCGTCTCGGCCACGGCCTGGGCACAGCGGGCTTCGTCCTGCAATTCCAGCTGGAACAGGGTGGCGTGCGGCTGCAGCGCAGTCAGCCGGGTCCAGAATTGCGGCTCCGGTTCGCTACGCGCAAAGACCACCGGAATGGCGCCTTCGGCCGCCAGTTGCATGCTGATCGCCGCGCCAATGCCGGAGGCACCGCCGGTCACGATGACGACCTTGTCTTGCAGGTTCAGATCCACTTCAGTCTCCGTTATGTTTTATATCATTTCCTGACGCCGCCACTTGCCGGGGGCTAGCCGCGAAAGCGGTACTGCTCCAGCGATTCCGGCTTCATCTCGATCGAGAAGCCAGGCAGGCTGGGCGGCATGTAGGCCGCGTTGCGGATCACGCAGGGGTCGACGAAATGCTCATGCAGGTGATCCACGTATTCGGTCACGCGTCCTTCCTTGGAACCGGAGATGCACAGATAGTCGATCATCGACAGGTGCTGCACGTATTCACACAGCCCCACGCCGCCGGCATGCGGGCAGACCACCTTGCCGTACTTGGCAGCCATCAGCATGACGGCCAGGATTTCGTTGACGCCACCCAGACGGCAGGAGTCGATCTGCACCACGTCGATGGCGTCGCGCATGATGAACTGCTTGAACAGCACGCGGTTCTGGCACATCTCGCCGGTGGCGACCTTGACTGCGCCGATGCCTGCACGGATCTTGCGGTGACCTTCCACGTCATCCGGGCTGGTCGGTTCCTCGATGAACCAGGGCTTGGCAAACGCCAGCTGCTTGACCCAGTCGATGGCCTGGTCCACTTCCCAGACCTGGTTGGCGTCGATCATCAGATGACGCTGCGGGCCCAGTACTTCACGGGCGATGGTGACGCGACGCTTGTCGTCGGCCAGGTCGCGCCCGACCTTGAGCTTGACATGGTTGAAGCCCTGGTCGATGGCTTCCTGGCACAGGCGGCGCAGCTTGGCGTCGTCATAGCCCAGCCAGCCGGCCGAGGTGGTGTAGCAGGGATAGCCTTCCTGCTGCAGGATGCGCAGGCGCTCGGCCTTGCCGCCTTCCTTCTCGCGCAGCAGGGCCAGGGCCTCGTCGGGGGTGATGCAATCGGTGATGTAGCGGAAGTCGATGGTGCGTACCAGCTCCTCGGGCGTCATGTCGGCCACCAGCTTCCATACCGGCTTGCCTTCGGCCTTGGCCCACAGGTCCCAGGCGGCATTGACCACGGCGCCGGTGGCCAGGTGGATGGCGCCCTTGTCCGGGCCGATCCAGCGCAGCTGGCTGTCGGAGGTGACGTGACGCCAGAAGCGGCCCATGTCGGCGGCGATCCATTCCAGGTCCAGCCCGACCACGAGGTGTTCCATGGCGCGGATGGCGGCGCAGCAGATTTCATTGCCGCGACCGATGGTGAAGGTCAGGCCGTGGCCTTTCAGTTGCGGGTGGTCGGTGTCGAGGATGACGTAGGCGGCGGAATAGTCCGGGTCCGGATTCATCGCATCCGAACCGTCCAGTGATTGCGAAGTGGGAAAGCGCACGTCCAGCACGCGCATGGCGGTAATCTTGGTCATCGGTCTCTAGCGTGATGCCGCTGCGGGACGGGTGGCGCCTCGGGCTCGGGCGCTGCCTCTGCTTGCCGCTGGTCGGCGGGCTGGCCGCTGGGGGGCGGCTGCCGGTTGTCGTCTCCGGGGACTGGCCCCTTGTTCGTTTTACTCACAAATAAAATTTGTTTTTATCTGTGAGCGACACAGCATAACCTCGATTATCCTCTTATTGCCGGGCCAGCCTGATGAAGTTTCGGTATCGATCGATATCGATTTAGGGATGTCAGCACCGCAGTATCAAGGCGATCTATAAAAAATAATTTTACAAATAAAACACGTCACCCATCAAAAATCCCCTACAATCCGGCCCCAGAAACCGGCGGATTCACCCTTCTGTTTCCGCCCTCCTGCCCGCTAACGATACCCAGGCTGCCATGCCCAGAACCAGGAAAATCAATCCTTCCGACGCCCCTGCGCTGCAGACCGCAGCGCCCGCCGCCGCGATCAACGACGACAATGAGATGGGTAGCGACAGCGGCCATGACGGCGCCAGCGGCAAGACGCGCTATGCCGCCCCCGCGCTGGACAAGGGACTGGATATCCTGGAACTGTTGAGCCGCTCGGAGCAGATGCTGACGCTGAACCAGATCTCGCGCCAGCTGGGTCGCAGCGTCAACGAGATCTTCCGCATGGTGGTGACGCTGGAGCAGCGTGGTTACCTGATCGCCGACAACGACCACTACCGGCTGTCACTGAAGCTGTTCGAGCTGGCACACCATCACCAGCCGATCCGCTCGCTGGTCAGCACCGCCCTGCCCCACATGCGCGAGCTGGCCAACCGCTCCATGCAATCGACGCATCTGACAGTCTATGAGGCCGGACGGGTGATCGTGGTGGCGCAGGTGGACAGCCCCGAACGCTGGGCCTTCGGGCTCAAGGTGGGCGCGCTGGTGAGCCTGACGGATACGGCTTCCGGCCATGTACTGCTGGCCTTCCGCGACCAGGCCGAACAGGCCAGCATGCTGGCCGCGCATGTGCGCATGGATGGTGAACAGGAGATCGGGACGGCGCAGCTGATGCGGCAGATCGAGGACACCCGCAAGCGCGGGCATTCGCGCATGGAGAGCCGGCAGATCCGGGGCGTGATCAACCTGTCCTATCCGGTGATGGGGGCCAACAACCGCATGCTGGCCGCACTCAACGTGCCCTATATCGAGCGCATCGACAAGAAGGTCAACCCCAGCCTGGACGAGGTGCAAGGCATCGTCCAGGAGATTTCGGCGCGGCTGTCGCGGCTGATGGGAGATTCCAGCTTCGGCGCCTGAGGCGGGCGCCAGCTGCCGGCACCAGCTGCCGGTGCTAGCCGGCGAAACGCACTTCCGGCAGGCCGCGCACGCCGGTCTCCGGCACGGCGAAAAGCGCACCGGCCAATGCATCCTGCTCGCGCTGTTGGGCGCTCATGCCTTCATGCGCCGAGGTGACGAACAGCGTATCGAGCGCCGCGCCGCCGAAGGCCACACAGGAAGGCTGGGCGGTCGGCATGTCGACGATGCGATCGATGCGGCCATCCGGCGCAAAGCGCACTACCCGCGCCCCACCCCACTGCGCGTTCCAGACATGGCCGTCGGCGTCCACGGTGGAGCCATCGGGGCCGCCCGGCTGTTGCGCCAGATCGGCGAACACGCGCTGGTTGGCGATGGCGCCGGAAGCCGGATCATAGTCGCAGACCATGATCTTGCCTTCCATGGAATCGCAGTGATACATGCGCGTGCCATCGGGACTGAAGCAGATGCTGTTGGAAATGGCGATGCCCGGCAGCGGCAGGCGCTCCAGGCTCAGGTCGGCATTGAGACGATAGAAGCTGGCAATGGGTGCACGGCCGGCATCCTCGTTGAGGGTGCCGAAGACGAAGCGGCCCTGGCGGTCGCAACGACCGTCGTTCAGGCGCGTGGTCGGCAGATCATCCTCGATGCGGCAGATCGGCGTGATGGCACCGGTGCCGAGATTGAAAAAAGCCAGGCGCGATGCCAGGCCGATCAGCAGGCGCTCGGGATCGGCGGTAAAGGCGAAGCAGCACAGCCGCTCCGGCATGGGCCAGCTGCGCGTGGCGCCGCTTTGCGGATCATGGTTCCACAGGCGCGAGGCATGGATATCGGTCCAGAAGACCGTGTGCGAGCGTTCACACCAGAGGACGCCCTCGCCCAGTTCATGATGTCCGTCGACCAGCAATTGCGCATTCATCGGGTTTCCGCCTGCAAATCAATTAAATAAGATAAATGAAATAAACGATATAAAACAAAGTCAGTGTCCCGGCCACGCCCTTGTGCGCCGGCCACAAGACAAAAAAGGGTGGGCTTGCGCCCACCCTCAACTACATCAAGACCACCTCAGGAAGGATTACAGATACTACTAGATCGTTACATCAGAACGAGTGGGCGATACCGAAGTAGCCGCCGTTCTGCTTCAAGCCCGAAGGACCGACGTTGCCGCCGTTTTCCAGTGCGTGGGTGGCACCGGTGCCGTTACGAACGGTACCGACGTCAACATACAGCAGGGTGCGCTTGGACAGGAAATAGTTGATACCGGCCATGTACATGTTGGCAGTACCACCGCCGTTGCCGTTGCCGGCAGCGTCAACACGTGCGTTGTTGGCGTTGACGTGGAACCAGCCACCGACCAGCTGGAATTGCGGGGTCACGTCATAGTTGGCGCCGATCCAGTAGTGGTTCGCGCGGTCCGGAGCACCGGCAGCGGCTGCGTTGGCACGCAGGTTTTCCCAGCCAGCGAACATCTTCAGCTTGTCGAACTTGTAGGTACCGCCGACGATCAGCTCCTTGGAATGGCTCCAGATGTCGCTGTAGTTGCCGTTGGCGTCGCGCACGGTGTCATAGATCACGCGCAGTTCCAGGCCGTTCTTCTGGTAGGCCAGCGAGATACCGTCCTTGCGGCCGTCGCTGCTACCCGCGTTGGGGACGCCGCCGCTGAACGAACCCGGCTTTTCGCCCAGGCTGGTCTGCAGGTTGACAGTGAAGCCAGCCATATCCGGGCTGTTGTACTCGATGATGTTGCTGGCACCGGGCCAGTTGCGGCCGTTGACCAGGCTGGCAGTGCCGATGGCCTGCTGGCCGGTCGGGTCGAGGAACCAGACATCATTGTTGATGAACAGGTTCTTACCGAACTTGACGGAACCGGCGGTGGCCGAGGACAGGCCGACGTAGGAACGGCGATTGAACAGCGCGTTACCATTGCTGGTGTCGGAACCGTTGAAGCTGCCCTTGGTCGAGTTGAAACCGGACTCCAGCAGGAAGAAGGCATTGGTACCGCCGCCCAGGTCTTCCGTGCCCTTGAAGCCGATCATGCTGGTGCCCCATTGGTTGTTCGCAGCGCTCCAGCGCGTACCTTGGCCGTTGGTGCCAGCATTGGTCAGGAAATCAACACCGGCCACGACGCGACCGTAGATGGTGACACTGCTTTGCGCCTGCGCCTGTGCCGAGAACGCTCCCATCAGCGCGAGCGCGCACAGGGTCTTTGCTCCAATAAAGGATGGCTTCACTTGCTTCATGAATAGTCTCCGTGGATATTGCCGTTTAAATTTTTGTCGTCGGTGGGCTTGGTCGTGCAGCTTTGCACTTCAGACCCCTTGAATCCTGACGGACTCCTGACGGTCTCCCAACTTTTTGTTTTGATGCTGCCCGACCTTCTCTTCTTTCATTCCGGCCCTTTGGTCGTTGTCCTGTACAGTCCGGAATGTGGCTAGATACTAAGTATTCGGTTCATGTCTTTCCAATGAAATCTTTAGCAATTCCGATATGCGATTTGATATCATGAATTTCTAATAAAAAAATCATTGAAAAAATTGAGAACACCGTCCCCGGAGACTTATGAAAAACAGTGACCCGAACTGGTTTCTGCGGGCGCGATTGAAGACACGCCAACTCCTTCTGCTCATCGCCCTCGACGACACCCGCAACATCCATCGCGCCGCCAGCGAGCTCAACATGACGCAGCCGGCCGCCTCCAAGCAGTTGAAGGACCTCGAAGACATGCTGGGCGTGTCCCTCTTCGAGCGCCTGCCGCGCGGCATGCGGCCCACCATCTATGGCGAGGCCATGATCCGCCATGCGCGCATGGCCCTGACCAGCCTGTCCAAGGCGCATGAAGACATCGTGGCACTGAAGTCCGGCCTGTCCGGCCAGGTCGATGTGGGCGTGATTCTCTCGCCCGGCATGGCATTGTTGCCGCCAGCCATCGCCCGCGTGAAGGAACAGGCGCCGATGTTGCGTATCGGCGTCGAAGTGGAAAGCAGCAACATCCTGCTGTCGCGTCTGCTGCATGGCGAACTGGACTTCATCATCGGCCGCATCCTCGACGAGGAAGCCCGCAGCGGCCTGCTCTATGAAGAGCTGGCCGACGAGCCGGTGTGCGCCGTGGCGCGGGTGGGACATCCCTTCCACACCCGCACCGACCTGAGCCTGGCCGACCTCGCCGGCGAAGCCTGGATCATGGCGCCCAAGGGCAGCATCCTGCGTGCGCGCTGCGACCAGATGTTCCGCGAACAAGGCCTGGCGCCGCCCTCCAACGTGGTCGACACCACGGCCATCCTGTTCATCACCAGCCTGTTGCAGCAGACCGATTTCATCTACGCCATGCCCACCGAAGTGGCACGCTATTACACCCAGGCGCGCCTGATGGACATCCTGCCCATCGAACTGCCCTGCCGCATGGCCGGCTTCGGCATCATCACGCGCCAGGACAACCTGCTCTCGCCGGGTGCCAATCTGGTGCTGCAGGCCATCCGCGAAGTGGCCAAGATGATCTACTGATCCCTTCCCTCGCCAACCCGCGCATGATGCGATCACGGGGTGGCGGAACTGCGCCGAGTTTTATTAAGAAATGTAAGGAAGAGTAAGCCGATCTGAAAATTCAAAAATAGGGCTGCTCGAAACAATTCCAGGCGCACCAATTCATTAAAAAATCGCAGCAAAAAAACAACACTACAAACCGGCTAAAAACTAAGTTTTTTCCGAGTTGTATGACAGCCCTGCCTCCTCCACAAAAAAGTGGCACTGCACAAGAAGAAAGAGTCGCCAAATGGCGACTCCTTTCACGATCCGCGCCGAGAGGGGTTCGGGCGGTCAATGCGGCATCACACCCAGCCAGCATCGACGATGAATTCCTGCGCGGTACACATCGCACTGTCGTCAGCGGCCAGGAACAGCACCATGCGCGCCAGGTGCCAGGGCAGCAGGTCCTCCTGCAGGCACTGGTTGCGGGCAATGGCCTTCTTGCCTTCTTCATCCAGCCACAGCTTGATCTGACGCTCGGTCATGACCCACCCCGGCGTGACCGTGTTGACGCGGATCTTGTGCGGACCGAGGTCGCGCGCCAGACCGCGGGTCAGGCCCAGGGTCGAGGCCTTGGCCGTGGTGTACACCGGGAATCCGCCGCTGGACTGATGCCAGCTGATGGAACTGAAGTTGATGATGGAGCCACCGCCACGACGCTTCATGCCGTCCACCACCGCTTGCACGGCGAAGAAGGACGGGCGCTGGTTGATGGCGATGCGGTCGTTCCAGTAATCGAGGGTCACGTCTTCCAGCTTGTGACGTTCGTCATTGGCGGCGTTGTTGACCAGCACATCGAAGTCACCAAGCTCGCCCTGCAGCTCGGCAATGGTCTTCTGGAATGCCGGGATGTCGCGCAGGTCGCAGTGGCGGAACAAGGGCTTGGGATAGCCGGCGCTGGCCAGCTCGTTGCACAGTGTCTCGCTGGCTTCGCGGGCGATATCGACGAAGGCCACGTGCGCGCCCTGCTGCGCAAACGCCTCGACAATGGCCGCACCGATACCGGTGCCACCGCCGGTAATGAAGATGCGCTTGCCCTTCAGGCTGGGGAAAGTCGCCAGCTGCACGTTCTGGGGAGTGTTGCTCATGAGGTTTCCTTGCTGGCCGGTGTCATGCCGACACCGGCGCTGTCTTGTCGTGATGGATCAGTGCGAGTGCTTGGGAACGGCCGCGCCACGGCAACCGACCAGGAAGTCGAAGTCGCAGCCTTCGTCGGCCTGCAGCACGCGGTCCACATACAGGGACTGGTAGCCGCCGACCATTTCCGGCTTGCGTTCGGCCAGCACCTTGGCGCGTTCGGCCAGCCGACGCTGCATTTCCTCGTCGCTGATGTCGAGCTGCAACTTGCCGGCATAGGCGTCCAGTTCGATGAAGTCACCGTCCTGGACGATGCCCAGCGGCCCACCAGCAGCCGCTTCCGGCGCCACGTGCAGGATCACGGTGCCATAGGCGGTTCCGCTCATGCGGGCGTCCGAGATGCGCACCATGTCCTTCACACCCGTGGCCAGCACCTTGGGCGGCAAGCCCATGTTGCCCACTTCGGCCATGCCGGGGTAGCCCTTGGGGCCGACGTTCTTCATCACCAGCACGCAGGAGGCATCGACATCCAGGTCGGGATCGTTGATGCGTTCCTTGTAGTGGTTGAAGTCTTCGAATACCACGGCACGGCCGCGATGCTTCATCAACTCAGGGGTAGCCGCCGAGGGCTTCAAGACCGCGCCGCGTGGCGCCAGGTTGCCGCGCAGGATGCAGATGCCGCCATCCTCGATCAGCGGCTTGGCCAGCGGCCGCATCGAGCCCAGGTTGAGCGAGGGCAGGATGAACCCCAGCCCGATGCGCCCGATGATCGCGAACGCCACCAGCAGCCACAGCGCGCTGTCCAGCCGCAGCACCATCATCAGCGCGAACGACGCGGCCAGCAGCGCCAGCCCGATGGTCACCAGCACCCAGGTCGGATGCCGGTCGGCCAGCCGGCCCACGCCGGCGATGGTCAGCGCCAGCACGATGCCCGCCGGCAGCAGGATGGTGCCCACGTGCGAGGCCGACAGGTGCAGCCCGACCTGCATGTAAACCGGCAGCAGGTAGGTCGAGCCGAACAGCGCCGTGCCGTAGATGAACGCCACCACGCTGCCCATCGCGAACTGCCGGTACTGGAACAGCGCCAGGTTCATCAGCGGCGTGCCGCCCGAGGCCGCCAGCCGCCGCTGCCACCACACGAAGGCGCCGAACGCCGCCAGCGCGCCGGCCAGCAGCAGCCCTGCCTGCAGGGGCGAATCTCCGCGCAGCGCCACCAGCCCGTTCAGCAGGCACAGCGTGCCGATGGTGCCCAGTGCCAGCCCGCGCCCGTCGAGCCCGCCGCCGCGCACCGCCGCCACGCCGCCGGGCGCCGTGGTCGGCACGAACTTGTAGGCCAGCCAGAGCGAGGCCAGGCAGAACGGCACCACC
>PJUA01000332.1_pt1 | contig 31871 bp, 28 predicted proteins | sample 1512151 | NCBI WGS metagenome assembly PJUA01 (sample SAMN08177678, study PRJNA422409) | Soil metagenome, whole genome shotgun sequencing project. | isolation source: Soil enriched on filter paper: beechwood xylan treatment | place: USA: Madison | collected 2015-01-15
AAGCGGCCGTTCACGGCGACGACAAGCTGCTGCGGCAAGCTTTTATGATGGACCCGCTAGTGGGCGCCGTCTGCAATCCTAAGGAAATTTGGCAAATGGTCGACGAAATGCTGGTCGCCGGAAGCCAGTGGCTGCCGCAATACGGCGCGGCTATTGCAGCGGCAAAGCAGCGTCTTGAGACTGGCCCTCTGCTTCCTACCAAGGATTACAAGGGAGCCGCGCGTCTTAAAGTCAAATCGGTTGAGGAAATGCAGCAGGACCGCGATGCCGCCAACCGCAATGCGGGCGAATCCGACAAGGGCAAGGACCGGGCAAAGCAATAAAATGGTATGTTTAGCCGCCAGGAGCAGGGTTTCAAAAACACAGCTATCTGTTTGGGCTAGTCATTCAAGTGAAAAAGAACCTTCAGAACCACTTATAGGTGGTTTTGAAGGCTCTTTGATTTTGAAGGCTCTTTGGTTTGGAGGCTCCCTTCACAATCAGACTTGATATGCGCGATTAGCCTCAGGCTTGTTTAGGCGCATATTTCAGCTCAATCGGCAGCAGCTTGGCCGTTGGCGGGCTCCATTTTGGCGGGCCGTATTTTTTTAAATAACCCAGTGTATTCAAGCTGTCTCCTAAAGACAAATCCTTGTCCATTTCGCGCAGCAGCTCCCATGTAGCCGTTACGTCGTTTAAAGCGCGATGGCCTCCCACAAGGGAGATGCCGTATTTTTCGCACATATCGCCTAACGTATGAGGGTAAACATGATTCAGTCTGCTGATGGTCAACGTGTCGATGTAATCGTTGCTGAAGGAGCGGCCCGCGATTCGCAGCAGGGAATGATGCAGGAAGCCCAGATCAAACAAGGCGTTATGCGCAACCAATATGTGATCGCCAAGCATGCGGTTCAGAATACGGAAGGCTGTATCCTCGTCCATGCCTGTAGCGGTCATTTCATCCGTTATTCCCGTAATCTCGGTAATTTTGGGCGCAAGCTTGCCGTCATATTTGACAAGCGTGCTGAATTCGCTGGCAACAACGCCGTTAACGATACGAACCGCAGCCATCTCAATAACCCGATCCTTGGCGGGATCAAGCCCGCTGGTTTCAAAATCAAACACTGTAAAGGAATTGCCTGAAATAAAGCTCATTTGAATGTCACCGTCTTTGCAGTTGGTTTTGTCGTTCTCATCTTTAACCTATTCTGCAAAAAAAGCGGATTCCCTCCCTGGAGCAATGTCAATGTGATATACCTTTTACCCTCATTTTGCTGGAAAGGATATCGATTAAGGATAGTTGGTATGGTAGACTGTCACTGTATGCCGTCTTTGGAGCACGTAATCAAAAGCCGGAAGCGACTGGGGGATGTCAACCATGAATATGCCGCGAAGGCTGCTTAATGCCTGGAATTATGTAAAAGCTTCGCCTCTGCCGCCAGACCAGCGTCTGGGGCGTGATGCTGTAACTGCACTTATTATTCATAGCTGCTTTCAGTTTGGAGCATCGATGTCAGGTTTATTTCTCAATTTGTATCTATGGCGGCTGACGCAGGACTTAACGATTAATGCCGTCTATAATATTATTTCTTTTGCCATGACGCCGGCGGCATTTGCCCTGGGCGGGCTAATCGCCAAAAAACGCGACAGGATGTTAACCTACCGGATCGGTATCGTGATGATTGCTTTTTTCTACTTAATGGTTATTATCGCCCAGGAGCATGTGCCGGATTATTATATTTGGTTTGCCTTGTTTAACGGCATATCCAGCGGGTTTTATTGGACTGGTTATCTTGTGCTTCAATATGATGTATCGACAGATTCCAACCGAATCCGATTTTTGGCCATGAACATGGTTATGTTTAATACAGCGGGCCTTGCCGGACCGGCGCTTGCCGGTTTTATCATCCAGCGGAATGAAGGGCTGCAGGGATATATTTTTATTTTTACAATGGCGTTTATTATGTTTGTTATCGCAGCCATAGTCAGCTTCCGCATTCCGACGGTGCACACCCATCACAGAATTTATTATTTGAAAATGATGGGACTTGTCATGCAGCGCAATCGCCGCTGGCTTAAAGCGTTGTACGGCTTTTTGGTGATGGGGCTGTTCCAGGGGATTATGCTGTTTTTGCCCAATATCATATTGTTTCAGGCTGTCGGTCGAGAGGATTGGGTAGGTTACCTTGGCGTGTTTTTCTCCTCGCTTACCGTTGCGACGGGTTATGTTATTTCCCGCAAAGCGCAGAAGGAAAATGTGCGCGTGTACGTTTTTGCTTCCACAACAGGCGTCGTTATAGGTTCTGGCTTGCTGCTGCTGGGCGTTGAGATATGGTCTGTCGTTACCTTTATGATTCTTTTTTCCATATGCAACCCTCTTGCTATCAATACGTTAACCTCTTATTATTACCGGCTGATGGGGACGCTGCCGCTGAAGGGACAGCTGCGGATCGAATCCGTTGTGATGAGGGAGCTGTTCCTCAACATCGGACGTGTAATATCCATTTCATTGCTGGTGCTGCTGGTTGCCGATCTTCAATCCGCATGGATGCCGGTGGTGCTGTTCGGCATGGCGGTTATGCAATATTTGCTGGTGCTGTTAATTCGTGAAAAACCGGCCTCCGAAACGGAACACTGCGATTAGCGAAAGCGTTTTTTAAGAAGTGGTGTCTTTTGTGCCTTGTTTGACCTTAATAACGAGCCATAATACAGCCATAGATATGCCTTGTAAGGTGTTTTGCGCCTGCAAGGCATTTTTTTGTTAGCAATCAAATAAAGGCCGGGTCATCTTTTTTTGGAAGTATTGAAATGATTCTAGAAAAAACGGGGGATATTAAAGTCTGGAAATAAACAAATTCAGGAACGGAAAGGATAGTGTCTGATATGTTGGACTTTCATGATTCTGCGGGCAAACGCAAAAAGGCGATGTCCTTGGCGAAAAAAGCGGTTAAATACGGCAGTGTAACCCTAGCGGGCCTTGCGTTGACATTTAGTCTTCAGTATACGTCACACGGAATTGGCAAACACGCAAAAGGCCCTGATGTATATGTTATTCAGGGCATGCTGAAATCGCTGGGCAGCTATAGCGGTCCGATTGATGGATATTATGGACCGCAAACGGTCAAAGGCGTTAAATATTATCAGAAGACTCACGGACTTGCTGTAACCGGAGCTGTTGACGGCCAAACACTGCAGTCCATCGGCTATGCTTACTCCTCATTAAAAGCAGGCGACAGTAACACCAGCTCCCAAAGCAAAGGAAAAGCGGGCGCAAGCGGCAGCGGCACGGGCGGCGGAGCAGGAGGCGGCACAGGCGGCGGAGCAGGAGGCGGCACGGGCGGCGGAGCAGGAGGCGGCACGGGCGGCGGAGCAGGAGGCGGCACGGGCGGCGGAGCAGGAAGCGGCACAGGCGGCGGAGTAGGAAGCGGCACGGGCGGCGGAGCAGGAGGCGGTACGGGCGGCATTGAACAGGCCAAGCCTGGCAAGCCGATAAGTCCATCGGAAACAAGCCCGGCTCCGGTGAAGCCAGCCCCGGCTCAGCCTTCGCCACAAAAGCCGTCGCCGGTTAATCCGGCTCCAGCGCAACCGGCCCCTAAACCGGCTCCGGTGCAACCAGCGCCACAGAAACCGGCTCCGGTTAATCCGGCTCCCGTGAAGCCAGCGCCCGGAAGCGGCGCCGGGGACAGCGGTAAGTTGAGCAATCCCAGCAAAGGGAACACGATTCCTCCAAACGGAGCCAATAAAAGCAAAGGCCAATAAATAAACGGCTTTTAGCAAGCAAGGACTCTTTGCCTGCCTGGAGTTTCTCCCATCAAAAGAGGGAGCTAAAATTCGGGCAGGCGAGGGTCCTTTTTATGGCCGCAGCTTCCTAATGTTTCGGAGCATTCCTATTTTGTATCTGGCATCCCGCATAGTTCTATGCTACCATTTGACACAGGACATGCCCTCCAAGCAGTGCGGCTTTTGCCGGATTCAGAGAGGCGCAGAATGTCCTGTTTCTTTTAATAAAGACAAAACAACGAGAATAACGTTCAAAAAGGGGTAGGAGCATGTGGCTGACTTTATCGGTGCTTGCGGCGTTCAGCTTTGGCTTGCGCGGCATCCTTTATCACTGGACCAGCAAAAAACCGATTAATCGCAATTTGTTGTTATGCGGCACGTTTTGCACGGGAGCTATTATTCATGGCATATGCGCGATTGTTTTTTCGTCCAATTGGACATGGGCGGCTTTAATTGGCATTCAGATGGGGATTTTTTCGTTTGGCGCCAACGCCAGCATGTTTAAAGGCTTTGCGGTGGGCAAAGCGTCAATTGTTGCTGTTTTGACTGCGCTGCCGTCTGTTGTGGTTGTGCTGGTGGCGTATGGCTTGTGGGATGAAAGGCTTCATTTGCTGCAGATTGTGGCGTTTATGATCATAGTGGGCGGCGCGCTGCTGGTTCGTCTGTCCAACGAGCTTTCGCTCAAAAATTTGCAAGGGGCGCAGTGGGGGCTGCTGGCCATGCTGCTTTTTGCGGGGAACGATTTGTCAGGCAAATGGTCTACGCTGGAGGAGGCGGATTTGTTCGCCACCATGTTTTGCATGTTTGTCACCGGAGCGTTGTGCTTTGGCGTCTGGTGGCTGCGCGATAGAAAGATCGAGATGGGCGTACTGCTGCTTCATAAGCAGGCGCACGAGGAAACGGCCTCGGCTGGAGCCGTCACAGCTGACGGCAATCACAACCAGACCCCCGCCGATGGCGGGCGGCGCCCTGCAGTCACTACGGGCTGGAGCGGCAGGCGCACCTTTATTACGGGACTTGGAATCGGCATCACAAACGCTGTTGGCATGATGTTTATTGTTTCCGCCTTTTCTATCGGCAAAGCGGGGCTTGTTTCCGCCGTAACGGCGCTTAATGTACTTATCGTTCTACTGTATACCCGATTTGTTATCAAAGAAAAATTCAAGCCCGTTGAAATCGCAGGTATTTCGCTAGCGTTCCTTGGCATTATTTTGATGCGGCTTTTTGGGGCTTGAAAAAAGGTCGAGGTTTCTTCTCCTAGTCAAATCAAGGCGATTTTGTACGATCTTTCATACAAAGCGGTCATTCGTTAACGTCAATTTTTACGAGTTGTACGAAATATCGTATAAAACAAATGGAAAGTTGGCCTTAAACTCGTTTTTTGTATGATTGGTCGTACAAACAGACCAGAATAGAAGTTATGAATCCAGAGTTTGTACGAGGAATCGTACAAAAAGGTTTCTATCAAAGTTCGGCAGACAGTACCATCAGACAGTACCTCTGGCCGTTTGTTACAAAATAACCCGGTCGCCCCGGCTAGCCGGCTGGGAGATGACCAGAAACTCGGTGTCCTCCGCCGAATGGTTAAACATTTGATGCGGTACAGTCGGCGCGATTTCAATGCCCTCGTGCGCGTTCAATAGAATGGCTTCGCCGTTTACTTCCATCGTAGCCGTACCGGATAAAATAAAGAAAAACTGGCGAGACCGCTCGTGATAATGACGCACCTCGCTTGTATTGCCCGGCATTTTTTCATGAATGACGCTTAATCCCGGCTGCTGCACCAGCCGCCATCCGTCGCAATTGGCTCCCCATATATAATGATCTGCGTTTTCCTTGCACATTTTCATAGCTGCTGCGCCTCCTTTTTTATTAATTCATTATAGCGCCTTTGCTTAATTTCGCCAGCCATTATACAATTTTATATAACGAAAGCTCGACAACAGAGATAGGAGCAGATGGCGATGGGGAAAAGGGATATTCGAAAAACGGCAAACGGCATATTGGTTTTGTCGGGAGCTGGCATTTTGGCCGCTTTTCCGTTTCAGCAGCATTTTGCCGGCGGGCTTCTTTTTGCAGGTTTTAGCGCGGCCACGATAGGCGGGCTGGCGGATTCTTTTGCAATCAGCGCGTTGTTCGGCAATCCGCTGCGAATCAAATGGCCAAGCTGGATGGGTACCCGGATCATTGCGCGAAGACGGGAAAAGCTGATCGGCGAGCTTGCGGATATGGTGGAAAAAGAGCTGCTGACGGTTGACCATATCAAAACGACGCTGAAGGACTATAATCTGGGCGATACCATAGCGCGGTATTTGACCCGCCACGGAGGAGCCGAGGATGTAAAAGCTATTGCAACCAAGCTGGCTGCGGAGCTGCTTGGCAAAGCGGACCCCCGGGAGCTGGCCACCGGGATGCGGCGTTTTCTGATGGATCATGCCGATGCACTTCAAGCATCAGACCTGCTGGCGGATATCGGGGAGTGGAGCATCAAAAACGGCTACGACGAAAAAGCCGTTTCCTTTGCCGCGGCGCAGCTTGCCGGCCTGGCAGGGAGCGAAAAGGTCCGGCTCCTGATCCAGCAGTTTGCCGAAGCAGCCGTCAAGTCCTATGAGGGCGACAAATTTAGACGCCGTCTGGTTGATTTTACGGCCGGCCTTAATGCTTACGCCATAAGCGTCAAGGTGCAAAACTGGCTGGTTGCTTTCCTGGAAGGCATGGCCTCCCCCGATCATCCCGCGAGCCTGGCTCTGAAGGAGCAGCTTGCCGGTTTTGTGGAACGTTTGCGAAATGACGTGGAGTTGCGTCAGGAGGTCGAACGGATCAAAAGCAAGCTGCTGCAAGGCGCGGGAGACAGCCTGAAACTGGATCAATTTATTGCCAACAGGCTGGAGAAAGCCCGGGAGAAGCTGCTGGCGGCTAATGAGGCTGCTTCCCAGGGCTGGATTGCCGAGCAAATCAGCCGGGGCGTCGCCAAATTGTCGGAAAGCGCGGAGCTGCGGCAAACCGTGGACAGCGAAATCAAGCATGTATTGCTTGCTTGGCTTGAGCGGCATCATACCGTCATTGGAAAATTGGTCCGTGAAAAGCTGAACGCGTTTAGCGAAGAGGAGCTTTCGGACTTCGTGAAAGACAAGGCAGGCAAGGACCTGCAATATATTCGTCTGAACGGCATGATTGTAGGAGCCTTGGTAGGCATGGGGCTATATTTGCTGACGTTCTGGATTGGAGGGGCGCGGGCATGACGATGAAACAAAAAGCGAACGCCAGCTTAATCCTCCTCGCTCTTCTTTTTACGGGAGCGGCAGTTTGTCTTTATATGTATCCCGGTCAATGGTGGGCCAAAATGCTGCTATATACAGCGGAAGCGGGACTGGTTGGCGCGCTTGCGGATTTGTTTGCCGTAACGGCGCTGTTTCGAAGCCCTATGGGCATGAGATGGATTCCACATACTGGAATCATTCCCCGCAACCGGGATAAGCTGGTGGACGGCGTTGTCCTAATGGTGGAGGAGCAGCTTTTGAGCAAGCAGCTCCTTCGGGAACGGCTATCGCGGTTCAGGCTGGTGGAAACGCTGATTCATTGGGTTGACCATAAAAAAGGGCTCGAGGCTGTGGCCGCCCAGGTATGGAAGCTGGCGCTTTCCTTTTTGCGCAGAATGGACGCCAAGGAATGGTCGGAGCAGCTTGACGGGCATGCCCGCAAAGCGCTGGCCGGCGTCAATTTGGCCCCTTACAGCGGAGCTGCGCTTAAATGGGTGCTAAACAATAGCGACATCCAGAAATGGCTTGGCCATATCGTGGACTACGCTGCCGAAAAAACGGCGGGAGACGAAATCCGCCAAGCCATCACAGACATGCTTGCAGCGGAGAAAAATAAATTCGTAAACGAAGGCGGCTCCTTTACCCGCTGGCTTAAGCAAAAGCTGGTTGATTTTGCAGAAGCGGCGGATGCCATCAATCTGGAGGAGGCTGCTGAAACACTTCACCGCGATTTGCAGAGCTTTATGGAAAGCCTCAAAAATCCTCAGCATGAGCTTAGGATTATGCTGGTGGAGCGTCTGCACGAGCTGGCCGATCACTTGGAAAATAGCGATGACGCCGCCAAAACCATCGATGAGTGGAAGCGCGACGTGCTTCTCCATCTAAGCTTTCAGCCGGCCATCCAAGGTTTGCTTGAGGCGGTTGCGGGTATGCTTACGCCAGGCTCCGACATGAAATATATCGTAGCCGACAACCGGACGCTGCAGCCGGAGGATATTCAGCAATGGATGACGGGATTGTTTTCCTCTTATTGGGAAACCTTTAAGGCGGACAAAGAAATCCAGGAGCAGCTGGAGGGATACGCCGGACAATTTTTAGCGCAAACCATTGAAAGTGAACACGCCGTAATAGGTGTTATTGTACGCAAAACGCTGGATGATTTTACGGAGGAGCGGCTGGTTCATTTTATAGAAGATAAGGTGGATACCGATCTCCAGCGCATCCGTCTGAATGGGGCGCTGATCGGATCGGCCGTGGGGGCTTTGCTTTTCTTGTTCCTGCATGGCGTTTATCAGCCGCTGCTTGATTTGCTTTAGGGGCTGCTTAATATACGGCAGATGTATGCCCGGCTTGATATAACGGCTAACCGAATTTGTTATGCTGCCTCTCGCAAAAAAAGGATAGAATATGCAGTTATGAACCAATCGGCATGTTGCGGTTGGTTTTTTTTTTACGACATTGTTCTTTTTAAAGAACGACATTTATGATATAGTGAATGTGGAATCTGCTTCCAGATTCACTCACTTCGCTACTGGAGGATAAAGGATGAAAAAGCTGATTGGCTGCCTGCTTATCGTGCTGCAGCTGGGATTGCTGGCCCCGGCCGGCTATGGGACAGGAGCTGCTGCGCCGGCGATACCCGATTTGCCGAAGGGCAATCCGCTGGCCGGAGATTTTTTGTCGGGAGGATATAAAACAACGCCGGAAGGCGCTGAATTATTCAGCTATCAAGCAAAGCCGCATATGATCGATTTAAAGCGGTGGGGCATTTCAAGCAACGGAACAAAGCCGGTTCAAACGACTCAAGGCATCAACAAAGCGCTGCAATGGGCGGCCAAAAGCAAGATTACGGCCGTCACGCTGCCGTCGGGGACCTATCTGATCGACAAAAACAGCCGGATCAATATGGTTGGCAATATGCTGTTCCAGCTATCAGACGATACGATTCTGAAAAAACAGGATAACGGCAAGGAACATTATGAGCTGATGTATATAGGTTATGGCGCTAACAACGTTACGCTGCGCGGCGGCGCGTATGTTGGCGATAAGGACAGTCATGACTATAGTAAAAAAGACAATCCCCATACGCCGGGCACGCATGAGCGGGGGTACGGCATTACCGTTTTAGGGGCCAACAACATTACCATTGAAGGGGTAAAGGGCACACATTTTACGGGCGACGGTTTAATTATTGGGGCTCACGAAACACTGGTTCGGGATTTGTATCAAAATGATTTTGTGTCCGGCGGCTTTGATTACAAGGGCAAACCCGCAGCCGATAAAACCCGGATTCGAACCGTCAAGCCGCTCCGGTTTGACCATCCCATTTTTAAGGCGGAAAAGCAATTCGAGTTAACCAATCCCATTCATTTGGGCAAGGAGTTTGATCTTTTCTTTTTTGATGCCAAAAACAAGCTCGTCAAAGTCATGGCAAGCGTGAAGGTGAGGGAACTTGTGAGCTTGCCTGAAGGGGCCGCTTATGCGCATGTCGTCTTTCGCCAAGCCTCCGCCAAGGATGCCTACATCGAGTTCTGGAACCGGAAGGTAACGGAAAACATTGTCATCCGGGATTCCGAATTCGCTTATAACAGGCGTCAGGGTATAACGGTGGGCGGCGCAGACCGGGTATTGATCCTAAACAACAAGCTTCATAACATCAAAGGCATTGCGCCGCAATCCGGCATTGACGCGGAGGGCGGATATGGCGAAAACGGCAATCGGAACAGCCGCCTCCATATCAAGGACAATGTATTTTATAATAATGCCTCTTACGATGTCATATTGTACGACGGGAAGGAAGCGGTGGTGGATGGCAATCATCTTGGCTCCAAGGGTGCCATTGGCCTGGCGATTTCTCAGCCTTTTACCGGCGCTCTGGTGATCGACAACCACTTTGACGGAACACGGATCGTTGCGGCTCATGACGCTATTTTTCTGAACAATAAGCTGAATGATTCTTCGACCACGTTTGACGGGCCGCGCATTGCGATTGATGGAATGACGGTAACAAACGGAACCTTTTCCATAAGCGCCAAATCGCCCTATGGAGTGACGGCCAGAAATATAAACATTTACAGCAATGACAAGCGCAAGGAAGCGGGTCTTGCCCTATGGGGAAAACCTGTCGTCATATCGGATATTTATGTGGAGGGGGAATCCGCACTTCGGACGGTCACGGGGCGGCTTGACCCCGGCAGTGTTATTAACCGCCTCAAGGTTGTCGGATACAATTCCTTATCGGGGCTGGCCTTGCCCCAAGCGACGTATAATGATTGTTACTTTGAAGGAGCAAAGGGTTCGTCGGATGGAGCTATAGCGCTAAATCTGGCAGGGAAATATGTGTTCGACCGATGTACGTTCCAGACTAGCGAAACCGCAAGAATCGGACTGTTCGGCAACAACGCCGAGCTGGATTTAACAGTGAAAAACTCGCTTTTCAAGCTTGGAGGCAACACAACAGCCATTTCGGTTCAGGCCGCTGCAAAGCTTGATTTGCAACAAAATGTTTTTGAAGCAGAATCCATTACGCAGGAAGGCGTTGAGTTGATCAAGCTAGGCGATTACTGGAAGCGGAATGATCGTTTCGGCGTCAAGCAAGCCGTTATATCCGGCAATGAAATTAATGCCAATGCGGAAGTCGTCGGCATCTCAACCCAACATGCAGGTTCGGGAGCGCCGCCTTACATCATTGAGAACAACGAGCTGGAAGGGGCTGTGCTTGCGTTAAAAAGCAATGATAAAAGCAAAGGTAATCTGGAGGAGGCAATAGCCGGGGAGAAGAAGGAGAATGAAACAGATCCCCAGTTCCAGTGAATTCCAGAACCTTCGGTGTGTCCTGCCCTGCACGTCAGGTCTGCCCTGTCCGTAACGTCTGTTTTGCTTTTATGCTGTAATTGCATAGACAAGCGGTCTCTCGCGCATATTAATCCGGTTGAAGCTTAATGGACAGCCGGAGGTAATGAGGGATGGGATGGACTTGGATGCTGGCGGGAATGGTTGTTTTTTATAGCTCTTATAGCTTGATGTTTCTAACGGATGAGCCAGCCGCTGCGAATAATGAGCAAATACAGGAAGTGCAGCAAGTGCAGCAAGTGCAGGAAGTACAGCACGTACAAGTGCAGGAAGTACAGCAAGAGTCTGGGCCAAGCGCCGATAGCCCCCCGCTGCAATTAAAGCATGAAGGCCGTACAATAACCTCGGCGCTGCGTCAGCAGCTTATGCTGCCGATGCCCGGGGCCGTACCGCTTGTTAATGAGGAAGCGATCAGGAGGCTTGCTGCCCAATTGGAGAGGGAGGTCAAGCGCGAGCCGGTAAATGCAAGCTTGGACGGATACGGTTCTATCGTCCCGGAGCAGCCTGGCGCAACGCTGGATACCTTTGCTTTTAAAATTGCGCTGCTGAGCTACCTTTACGAGGGCGGGCCGGTCGTGCTGGAAATCCCGCTGCGACCTCTATACCCTCGGGTGGATAGTGAAATTTTGTCCGCAATCAAAATGAATGCCATCGGACGTTATACAACCTATTATAATTCCCGCAACGCCAACCGGGCCGCCAATATACAACTAGCGTCCAAGGCGCTTAACAATACCGTCCTGTTTCCGGGCGAACGTTTTTCCTTTAATGGAACTGTTGGTGAACGAACAACGGAAAAAGGATATCAGCGCGCGCCCGTCATTGTGCGGGGAGAGATGGATGAGGATATTGGAGGCGGCATTTGCCAGGTATCCTCGACCCTGTATAATGCAGCCGACCGGGCGGGGCTGACGATCACGGAGCGTTATTCTCACAGCAGGAACGTCACTTATGTGCCGTCGGGGCGTGATGCTACCGTTAGCTGGTACGGGCCCGACCTGGCATTTCGCAATCCCTATAATCATCCCGTTCTCATCCGCTCTTATGCGGGCAACGGGCAAATGTCCGTTTCCATCTATTCCTCGGACATGCTGGAGACGCAGAACCGTCCCGTGCCCCAGCCTTCTCCGGGGCTTCCAGAAGAGGAGGAGACCAAAAGTAACTAAAGGAGTCAGCCCTTAAGACCAGCAGGAGGATTGGCGCGATAAAGGGGTGTCTTTTAAGCAGGCAGAGGATTGGGGCGATATAGTGGGGCCTTTTAGGCAGGCAGGAGGACCGGCGGAGACAAAGGGGTGCCTCCTATTATGCGGGCAGGCATATAGGCGACGAGAAATGCCGTTAGTGCGGTGGGAACAGGCGCGCGTCAAGTGCGCGCCGTTTTTGCATCCTCTGACGGCAAGGAATCATACGTCCGCTTGTATAGCCGCGTAAAATAGTCCGGCTCCATGCCCACATAAGCGGCCACCTGCTTTACAGTAAGCTCCGGATATTCCAGCAGAAGCATTTGTGCCGCATTAAGGCGCAGCCGGTGCAAATATTGCAGCGGCGTGGTGCCGTAGCTTTGGCGGAACAGGCGCGTGAGCTGCTTTTGCGAATAGCCTACATGCTGCGCCAGCCGTTCAATCGTAAGCGGCCGGTTCAGGTGATCGTGCATAAACTGCACGGCGGCTTCCATGATCGTTTCCCGAAATACGCCCGGTACGAGCTGCGGTTGCTCTGCCGGTTTTGTTTTGCAATCGTTTTTTTGCAGGTCGAGCAGCAGCGACAGCAGCTGTTCCGATGCTGTCCACTCATCCTGCTCCTCGCCGAAGGTATCCCAGATGGTATAAATCCGCTCGACTAATGAATCCGTATGGGCAAAATGAAACAAACGGGGCGTCCCGCGAAGACCCCACTTGTCCATCATCCCCCCGAAGTTTTCCAGAAACGTAACATAGGCAACCTGCCATGGCTCCTGGCCTGTCGGCGTATATTCATGCATGCAGCCCGCTGGAATGTACAGTAAGCTGCCGCTCTCAAGGATGTCCCATTTGTCCTTATCGTTAGCCAATTTGCGAAATTTGCCCGTGCCGGACACCGTCAAAAACAATTGATGAGCCGAAAAGCCCTTCATTCGGGTTAAGGGTGGCTGTATCTCGGTGCCGACGGTATAGACGGCAAACGGAAAGATGTTTCTCAGACTGCCGGATAAATTGCTTTTCAAGCGTAAAAGCTTCATAAAGGAATTCTCCTTGTCCATTTTGTGCGGTTTAATGTCGTTTTTGTTCCTTCCTTCCGATCATAGCTCACCTCTATAATGAAATCAAATTGAGCTAAGGAGTGTTGGCAAAATGACGATCAGCCGTGAGTGGGAGCAGCTAGACTGTCTCCACATCAACCGCGAGCCGGCGCGGGCATCCTTTATTCCCTATGACAGCAAGGCAGCCGCAAAGTCGGGGCGTCGCGGAAGCTCGCCCCATTATCAAACCTTGAATGGCGCATGGAAATTCCGTTATCACAAAAGCGTGCAGGAGGTTGATCCCGCCTTTCATAGCGGGGATACTCTTCAAGGCGATTGGGACAGCCTAATCGTGCCTTCCTGCTGGCAAACCAACGGTTATGACCAAATGCATTATACCAACGTGAGCTATCCCATTCCTTACGATCCGCCGTTTGTACCGGACGAAAATCCGGCTGGCGCTTACGTGCGTGATTTTAATCTGCCTCCAAGCTGGGCGGGCAAAAAAACGTATGTTGTTTTTGAAGGCGTCAACGCCTGCTTCTATGTTTGGGTGAACGGGGCATTTGTCGGTTATAGCCAGGGCAGCCGCATTCCTTCGGAGTTTGATTTGTCGGCCCATGTAAAGGCCGGAAGCAACTCCATCGCGGTGCTGGTGCTTAAATGGTGTGACGGAACCTACCTGGAGGATCAGGATTTGTGGCGTTATTCCGGTATTTACCGCGATGTATATCTCGTCTCCCGGGATTCGGCGCATATCCGCGATGTGTTCGCCAAACCTCAGCTTGAGGCTGATTTTTCGTCCGGCGAGGTGAAAGTAGAGCTTGAAACAACCGCAGCGCTGGATGTATCTGCCGAGCTCCTGGACCCGCAAGGCGTAAAGGCAGGCGAAGTGTCGGGCAGCATTAACGGCAAGGGCGTTCTTAGTCTGAAGGTTAGCTGTCCTCAGCTTTGGAACGCGGAGCAGCCGCGTCTGTATGAGCTTTACTTGCAGGCCGGGGAAGAAGTGCTGCGGTTCCGCATCGGATTTAAAAGCGTGGAGATCAAGGACGGAGTTTTCACCATTAACGGACGTCCAGTCAAGCTGAAGGGCGTCAACCGCCATGACTCCCATCCCGTGTTGGGCCAAAGCATACCCGTTAACCATATGATCAAGGATTTAAACCTGATGAAGCAGCACAACGTCAATACGATTCGCACCTCTCATTACCCTAACGATCCGCGCTTCCTGGATTTGTGCGATGAATATGGCTTCTACGTGATTGACGAGGCTGATCTGGAATGCCATGGCGTCATTTACACCGGCAAAGAGGGGGAGGTAGCCTTCCATAAGCTGGCTACCGATCCGGCATGGAAGGAAGCCTTTGTTGATCGCGCTGTTCGGATGGTGGAGCGGGATAAAAACCATGCCTCCGTCATTATCTGGTCGCTGGGCAATGAATCCGGCTATGGCGCCAACCATATGGCTATGGCGGAATGGACAAAATTGCGAGATAATTCCCGGCCCGTTCATTATGAAGGAGCTGCGCCGCATTATTTGGGCGATGCCAATGTGGATTGTCTGGATATGGAAAGCCGGATGTACGCATCCACAACGGCTATTGCCGAATATGCCAGGGACGAAAAAAATACAAAACCGCTGTTTTTATGCGAATACAGCCATGCTATGGGCAACGGACCGGGCGATCTTCAGGATTATTGGGACGTTATCTACGCCGAGCCCAAGCTGATGGGGGGCTGCGTATGGGAGTGGAACGATCACGGCATCGCTGCCAAATCACCGTCCGGCGTTCCGTATTTCGCTTACGGCGGAGATTTTGGAGAAAAGCCGCATGACGGCAATTTCTGTATTGACGGACTTGTATCGCCGGACAGAAAAGCGCATATTGGCTTGCTGGAGCTTAAGCAGGTCATTGCTCCGGTATACGTGACAGCCGAGGATATCGGGGGCGGACTATTCAAGGTGAGCAACCGGTATGACTTTATCGATCTGTCCCATCTGTCGTTGCGGTGGAAGCTGGAATGCGACGGCGTAATGGTTGATCAGGGAATGACTGCGCCGTTGACGGCAGCAGCAGGCGAATCCCAGCTTGTGCAAATTCCTTACACCGTTCGAGGCAATGGAAATGAATGGCTGACGATATCCATTTGGGAGCATGGAGAAACCCGTTGGGCTCCTGCCGGGCATGAAATTGCCTTTGCTCAGTTCCAGGTTAACGGGGCGTCTGCCGGCAAAACTTCGGGTGCCGAAGTCGCTGTCGACACTGAGGCCAAGCGGCAGCGCGCTGCATTTATAAGCGCGAGCGAAGCAGGCAGCTTACTTACCGTCTCCGGCTTTGATTTCCGCCACGTATTCGACTTGCACAAGGGAACGCTTGTTGAAGCCTCCCGCCATGGCGTCGCCATGCTGAGCGAGCCGGCCAGATTCACGGTATGGCGCGCGCCTGCGGATAATGACATGAACATCCGTAAGGAATGGGAAAACGAAGGGTTTGACCGGGCAGTGATGAAGGTTTACGGCTCGTCATGGGAAACGCTGGAGAACGGCGCAGTACAAGCTTCTGTAGCCTTTTCACTGGGAAGCTATATAAAGTGTCCGCTGCTGCGAGGCGAATCCAGATGGACGTTCCAGACTGACGGCTCCATCACCTTGTCGGTCAATGTGGATGTTCGCGAGAATGTTCCTTACCTGCCGCGTTTCGGCGTAGAGCTGGTTATGCCAAAGGGCACGGAGGAAGTGGAGTATTACGGCTACGGTCCGCATGAAAGCTATATCGACAAGCGGATAAGCGCGCGCAAGGGCAAATACCTGCTTAGCGTGGACGAAATGGCCCGCACGTATGTAATGCCGCAGGAAACGGGCTCCAGATACGGCACGGAATGGGCGGCCGTAACGAGCGAGCTGGGTATGGGTCTGCGCTTTGATGCGCCAACGCCGTTTTCCTTCCAGGCGCTGCATTATACGGCAGCGGACTTGACCGCGGCGACGCACACGCATGAACTGGCTCCGCGCGAGGAAACAATCGTGACGGTTGATTACAAAATGAGCGGCGTAGGCTCCAACTCCTGCGGTCCTCAGCTGCTCGACAAATATCGCCTGAATGAAAAGCAATTTGCGTTTGAATTAACGCTTACGCCGATTTTTAAAGAGGACTAAGCGGGACAACATCCCGGGTTCATCCCGGGTTTCCATCATACCCGGTCCTCAAAAAAAGATGACCTCAAACCACTATAAAAGTGGGATGGGGTCATCTTTTTGTGCATCAATAGCATTAATAGCATAGCATCAATAATGCTACCACATTCATCAATAACATCGACACTGGTCGCCGTTCTCGCATTGGTCACAGTTCCCGCCCTGGTCACCGTTCCCGAGCTGATCGCCGTTCCTCGCCCTGGACGCCAATCGCCATCCCCGGCTAACGGTCACTTTTGACCGCCAGAACCTCAAATGGTTGGATTCGTTTCAGCCAACGGCCACTTATGTCCTTTAAACACTCAGAAGTTACATTTAGAGGGCAAAAATAAGCTTTTACGGACACCGGTGTCCTTTAGTTTTGGTTTTTCATCAAAAAAGGGGTTCTAACGGTCATGAATGTCCGAACGGACGCGTCCCTGTTAGTTCGCTAAATGGAATTGATCGTTAGTTAGTTGAAAGACTCCTTTTAGCCCGCTGGTCAAATAGACGTTGCGCTCGGTTGTTACAAATATTGCTTCCGCATTTTCCTGTTCCTCGATAAATTGCATTCCTTTTTCGACTCCGTAAGCAAATGCGGCGGTGGACATAGCGTCGGCATTCATAGACACATCAGTGATAACCGTGACGCTCAGCAAGTCCTTATCGACGGGGTAGCCCGTTCTTCCGTCCATTAAATGATGATACATTTTCCCGTTTTCTTCAAAATAACGCTCGTAAACGCCCGAGGTGACAATCGTTTTGTCCTTGACGGGCAGCACGCCCAAATGGTTTCCGCGCGCTTCCTCCGGCGTTTGAATGCCGATCCGCCAATCGCCTCCTCCGGGCTTGGCTCCCATGGCGAGCACGTTGCCGCCAAGATCGATAATGGCGCTTTTGAATCCTTTTTCCTTTAAATATGCCGCCATTACGTCTGCCGCATATCCCTTGGCAATTGCCCCTAAATCGATAATCATGCCATGCTTCTCTAGCTTGATGGTGCTGTTGGCTTCGTCTATAGTAATATCCTTATAGTTGACCAGAGCCTTGCGCTCATTAATGGCCTCCTGCGACGGAACGGCGGCGCGGTCGCTGCCCACGCCCCATAAATCAACGATGGGACCGATGGAAGGATCAAACATGGCATCGCTGATGGAAGCGTAATAAACCGCTCTTTTGACCACCTTCATCGTTTGCGGCGAAACCTTTACCGGGGCGATCCCTGCATTTTTGTTAACCTGGCCGATTTCGCTGTTTTCCTGCTGGCGATTCATCTGGCCGTCGATTTCCTGAAGCAGCGCTTTTACCTCGTCGAAATGAGTTTTGGTCATCTTGTCATCATAAACACGCAATGTTACGATGGTATCGAAGATAAAATACGTTTCGGCCTTCGGCGTCAACGTTTCTGTGGCAGATTGCGCCTCCTTATTTCCCCCCGAACAGCCGGCAGCGGCGATCATAATGGCCAGCATAACAATGAACAACGGCATTCGTGTTCTTTTGCCCATACCGAAATCCCTCTTTCGTCGTCCTTATAGTGTTGTCTTAACAGTATCAAATGACACAACATCCATATGTGACGAATGTCATAGTGCCCCCGAAGCGCTGAAATCATAATGAAATTATAGAGCAAAATGTCCGCAAACGCACCAGGGCGAACAGATGGCAGCAGACTTCGATAAGCTTGTCTGTATGAGCGTCTGAGCTAAATGAGATCAGAGGAGGCGGCATAATGAAAAAGAAAAAGGTTAGAGCGGGCGATTTGATCATCTATGCGGTGCTGCTTGCCGTAATGGCATGGTTTATCGTTCCCCTTTTATTCAATAGTAAGGAAGATATGGCTTCTGCGGCATCAACAGCTGAAATATCGGTTAATGGGGAGCATTATCAGACGGTGGAGCTGACAGAGGAGACCCAGGATATCGAGATCCGCACCAGTCGCGGCTACAATTTGCTGCGTGTGTCGGAGCATGGAATAGAAATGGTGGAGGCGGATTGTCCCGACCAGCTTTGCCTCGGTTTTGGCCATATCGGACATAAAGGGCAAAATATCGTTTGTTTGCCCAATCGCATCTTTGTTGAAATAACGGGTCCTGCGGGAAGCGGGGATGAAGTCGATGCTTTCGTATCCTAAGGAAGACGAGCTTCGAAGAACAGTACTTATTGCTATTTTTGCATCGGTTGCGGTTGTGCTTGGCATTGTGGAGTCGCTGATCCCGTTTGCCGTCGCTATCCCTGGTGCCAAGCTGGGGCTGGGCAACATCATGGTGTTGACTTGTCTTTATGTGTTCAGCGCCAGGGACGCGCTTAGCCTTATTTTGCTCAAAACGGTGTTGACGTCGTTTATATTGGGCAGCTTTTCGACCTTTATATTCAGCTTGATGGGCGCTTTGGGCAGCTTTTTGATCATGCTGATTATGCTAAGGCTTGGAAGAGGCGCGTTTAGTCTGATAGCCGTCAGCGTAGTGGGCGGCGTAGCCCATAATCTGGGGCAGCTCGGCGCCGCGTCATTAGTGCTTGGCACCACAAAAATCTTTTATTATTTGCCTTTCCTGCTGGTTTCCGGCGTTGTTACAGGCGTATTTGTTGGCGTGGTTTGCGGCAAGCTGATTGATTCATTAAGCAGAGTGCAATGGCTGACAACGATGAAGGCGACAAGAGGAGAGACAGAGGCAGAAGCGGAGGGGAATGCGTCATGAATGATGTGCAAGGCAGGCCGCCCGCTATTGCGATGCGGCAGGTTGCATTTTGCCGGAGCGGGGAGGAAAACCCCGTTTTGAGCGGCATTGATCTGACTATTCCAGCCGGACAATGGGTTGCGATTGCTGGCGCCAACGGCTGCGGCAAGTCGACGCTGCTTCGTCTCATAAACGGATTGCTGAAGCCAACGTCCGGCGAAATTGCCATAAACGGTCATGACCTTGCTTCTGATCGCTCATGGGAGATCCGGATGGACATCGGAACCGTTTTTGCAAATCCGGACAATCAGTTTGTCGGGGCAACCGTCCGCGACGATATTGCTTTTGGCCTTGAGAATCGCCAGCTTGCCAGGGACGAGATGGTGCAGCGGGTTGAATATTACGCCGATATGCTGCATGTGACGCCACTATTGGACCGCCATCCCGCAATGCTGTCAGGCGGACAGAAGCAGCGTGTTGCGCTGGCTTCCGTGCTGGCGATGGAGCCCAGCCTTATTTTGTTTGACGAGGCGACCTCCATGCTGGACGAAGGCTCCAAAAATGAGCTGCTGGCGCTTATGAAAGAGATGCACAGCAGCAAGCGTTATACGATGGTATGCGTCAGCCATGATACCGACGAGCTGCTGGCTGCGGAGCGGCTAATTGCACTCGGCGGCGGGGCTATAATTGGCGATGGCGAGCCAGAGGAGCTATTCCGCGATGCTGAGCTGCTGCAAGCCTGCCGCCTTGGAACGCCTTATCTGCTGCAATTAAGCCGGGAGCTGAAGGCGCTTGGCCTTCCAATCAAGGAAGCGCTGACAGAGAGAGAGGTGCTGGAGCAACTATGGACATTAGGCTGGAAAATGTCTCCTACCGCTACGCCGATGCCGGCGGCAAGCCGGCCGTAGGGCTTGAGCAATTCAATTTGACTGTAAAACGAGGCAGCTTTACCGTCGTACTGGGAGCGCCGGGTTCCGGCAAGTCCACGCTGCTCCAGCATTTGAACGGCTTGCTCCTGCCGATGGAAGGCAAGGTGGCAAGCGGGGACGTGACGCTGGGCGCGGCGGCGGCAGAAAACGGCGGATTGCCTGAGGGAACGACACCCCGCAAGCGCACCAAAGCGGAAAAAAAGGAGCTGGATGCTTCGTTGCTGAAGCTGCGCAAAAAAACGGGGCTTGTTTTTCAATTTCCGGAGAAGCAGCTTTTTGAGGAAACGGTTCTTCAGGATTTGTCTTTTGGCCCGCTTAATTTCGGGTGCAGTCCGCAGGAAGCCGAGGCTGCCGCCCGAAACGCGGCCAAGGAGGTTGATCTGGACGCCGGGCTGCTGGACAAAAGCCCGTTTCAGCTTAGCGGAGGCCAGATGAGAAAAGCGGCCATTGCGTCAGTGCTGGCTTCGGGTCCGCAAGTCATCGCGCTGGATGAACCCACGGCATCGCTGGATCAGCAAAGCCGCGAGGAACTGCTGCTTCTGCTGAAGGCGCTTTGCCGGGACGAAGGAAAAACGATTTTGATTGTGACGCATCGGCTGGAGGAAGTATTGTCTTATGGCGATGACTTTGTCGTCATTAGCAAAGGCCGCCATGTATTTCAAGGTTCGGCGGGAGAGCTGCTGGGACGCCGCGATGTGCTAGAGGAAGCGGGCATCGTCGTGCCGCCATACCTTTCCATGCTGGAGGAGCTGGCGCGGAGCATGGAAGTGCCGCTCCCGATGGACGCGCTGTCTCCTAGGGAGGCTGCCCGCTGGATAGCGGAAACGCTGTCCGGCTCCAGGTAAGCCCGTATTGAGAGGAGAATGGGTATGCGATCCAGAATCGTGTTCGGTAAATATATAGAAGGCAGCTCCTGGGTGCACCGGCTGGACCCGCGCGCCAAAACAGCGTCCATGCTTTTGTTCATGGCCGCCGTCTTCGTAACGGATTCCTACGCCTCCATACTGGCGCTACTGCTTTTTGCCGCCGTCGTCATTATGAGCACTCGTATTCCGTTGGGTATGTTTGCAAGGGCGATTAAGCCGTTATTGTTCATTATCGTATTTATTTTTTTATTTCATGTTTTGTTCGAAACAAGCGGTCAAAGCTTTATTGATCTGGGGCCGTTTACGTTGTACGCGGGGGGACTGGAGCGGGGCATCGTATCCGCTTCCCGGATGATTTTGTTTATTGCTTTTGCGGCGATTTTGACCTTTACGACAAGGCCGGAGTCACTGGTTCAAGGTTTGGGCAGCTTGCTAATGCCATTGCGCTTTATAGGGCTTTCACCGGGGAAAATCGCGCTGATGGTCGGAATTGCGCTGCGTTTTATTCCAACCGTCTTTGAGGAAGCGGAGCGAATCTGGAAGGCACAGCTGGCGCGCGGCTTGAACCTGTCGGAAAAGCCGCTGGTCAAACGGGCGATGCTGCTATTGTCGCTGCTTGTGCCTGTTCTGGCAGGTTCGTTCAGGCGGGCGGTCGACCTGGCGGACTCCATGGAGGCCCGCGGGTACCGGCTGGGCGTGGCGCGTACCTCATATCGGGCGCTTCAATGGTCCTCAAGGGACACGTTATTCCTGCTATCCTTTGCTCTTCCCGTAACGGCAGGCATATTGTTATAGAGGGGGGCATTACGCCCCGGCAACCTAAAAAAGCAAACTCAAGGAACGCTGATCATACGGCATTCCCGGAGTTTGCTTTTTGTTCAACTTGTCCGAAGAAAATTTGCAGTGCGGTAAGTGTATCCGTTTTACTTTGCAAAATAGTGGATGAGTGTCGTCAAATGGACTCTTGCGGGATGCGATCCAAGGCGCTCAGCGGCTTGAGCTGCTTTGTCCGTATAGTCCTGCGCCAGCTTTAGCGAGCGCTCCAGCGCATCAGTGCCATTGATGGCGGCGATAACCCTGTCAAAGTCTTCCTGCGGGCTTTCGGCGCTCAAAGCAGCAATCTCATGGCGTATAGCGGGGGCTTCCATGGCGTAAAGCACCGGCAGCGTTATGATGCCATTACGCAAATCGGCTCCCGCTGGTTTGCCAATGGCCTCTTTTTTTTCGGCAAAATCAAGTACGTCGTCCTTGATCTGAAACGCCATACCCAATGCTTCGCCGAATTGAAACAGCAACTCCGAATGCTCGGCGTCCGCATAAGCGGCATCGGCGCCCGCTTTCAGGCAATGAGCCATTAAAAGAGCGGTTTTGTTTCTGGTTTTGGCCAAATAGTCGTCAAGGGAAAGGTCGAAGTTGAAACGATCTCTAAGCTGACTGTATTCGCCTAAACAAAGCTCCGTAATGACGGAGGCGAGGGAGGAGATGCGTTCAAGCTCTTCCTCCGAATGAGCTTGTCCCAAGGAATCAGCCTCCGGCGTTTCAGTAGCCCATTCAACCGCGCGCGCCATCATATAATTGGCGATCAGCACCGCCTTGGGCACGCCTGTCAAGGTATGTAGGGTAGGCTGGCCGCGGCGCAGGGGAGACTGGTCGATAATATCGTCATGAATGAGCGAAGCCGTATGGATGTATTCCAGCACGGCTGCTGCCTTCAGGACGTATGGGTAACGCTCCACCTGGCCAAAACGGCCGCCGATAATCGCCATAACGGGCCGCAGTCTTTTGCCGCCTGCCCGCACGAGTGAAAGTCCATGCTCTTTGACCGAAGACGCAGAAAAGGAGAGCGAGGAATCGCTCTCCAATACATTGCATAGCGTACGGTCAATCTCGTCCAGGTTGATTCCAAGCTGATCGTACAGCTTCATATGACCGTCCTCCTTATGCACATTGCTTGTTGAGATAGATACGAAGCATCTCGTTAAGCTCGGCCATCAATTGACGGGGATGCTGACCTTCCAGCAGCGCTAGCTGCAGCTTCTTGTAGAAGGGGGTCAAATGCTGCATGAGCATCAGCTCCTTGCGTCCCGATGCCAAGCGATACAGCATACCGTACAAATAATCGCCTTCAAGTATGCTTCGCGTTAATGCTTCGTTGTCAAGCAGCGCCAAATCCCGATGTTTCCTGACGGCGTGCCTGATCAGCATGTAGCAGCCAAGAACGGTCACTTTGCGGGAAGCGGCAAGACGATACGATTCTACCAGGGCGACGGCTTCCTGCACCAACTCGTCCATGGTGCCGTCTTCCATTGCGATTGACGTTCCTCTGTCGATATGCTGTCGCAGCATGGCAATCGTATCATTCAGAAGCGTTATCTTGGCTGTCATCTATACCACTCCCCATTATCTCGTAATCCCGGTTGAAAATCCAGTTTTTATTGCAAACCGGACAGTTGTGCTTTTAGTCCGTATACAGGTACCAGCGTTTAACGATCGGAAGCTTTTTCCAGATCTTTTTGAGTCTAGGATAAACATAGTAGTCCAGACCAAGCGTGCTGCCCGATCCGCCGATCAACGCCACGCCGCCTGCCATGTACCAGATCATGTCGCTTGGCGCCATGCCGGATACCCAAACCATAATAGCCATCGCAACGGATACAACCGCTGCAGGAGCCGTGAACAGGCCGAGGATGAGCAATGCGCCTACAATCAGCTCGGCGCAGACCATGCCGCCTTGGAACACATACGCCATCCAGGTATAGCCGCCGTCGCTATTGTAGAACATAAGATCCATGGACCAGTCAACCATCGACTTCATAAAGTCAGGCACGGGAAGCGCAGTTACGGCGCTTGCTGTATAATCCGAAGCTGCTGTTACCGCATCCGCAGCGCCTTCTGCCGCTAACGATGCCCCGGATACGCCGTCAGCCGCCTTTGCGGGAATCAGGAAGATATGATCCGGATTGTCGATGATTTTATGAATTTTATCCCAGCCTTGCTTGAACCACAGCCAGCCTGCCATAACGCGAAGCGGGAAAAGCCAGAAGTTTGGCGAACGTTTGGCGAAATGGCCGCCAACCAAACTGCGATTATTATGGACATGGAAGATTTCATGAAGCAAATAATGGTACACTTTGTTGAAGCCGCAAACCTGGAACAAATAAACCATATTGATCAGATGTTTAACCGCCATGGCGAAAATTCCGCTCATTTGGAACATTTTGCCCGGCATGCCTACGTTAGCTACGCCGTAGCGGCTGCCGATGCAAACCATGGTGCCGTGGAAAGTCGGCTTATACGATTTTTTCGCTGTTTTGCGAATGTCGGCCACAATGTTATGGGCGATAAGCGGTGCTGCCAGCTCGGCATTTTCAACCATTTGCGGCACAGGAGCCGTTGCGCCTTCCGGAATAAAGAAGATGTTGTCGCCTACGACATAAACCTCTTCGTGAGCCGGAACCTGCAGTTTATCGTTGGTCAGGATGCGTTTGCGTCCTTTTTGCTCAACATCCACGTTTCCTGCAAGATCGGAGCCTTCGACGCCGGCGGTCCAGATGACGGTTTTGGAGGCAATTTCCTTGCCGTTTAATACAACGCCGCTTTCTTTAACCTCAGTGATTTTGGAGCCCGTAATAATGTTTACGTTCATTTTGCGAAGGCGTTTCTCCGCCTTGCGGATTAATTTTTCAGGAAGAATCGGGAGGATCTTATCAACCATATCGGCTACGTGCAGGGAAACCTCGGAGCGGTCGATATAGTGTTCCTTAGCCAATTCCTCTGTATATTCGGCCAGCTCGCCAATCATTTCGACGCCTGTAAAACCGCCGCCTACAACTACGAAAGTCAGCAATTCCTTGCGGATAGATGCATCGCGCTCTTTGGCTGCCTTGCGGAACATTTCTTGCGTATGGTTTTTCAGACGGACGGCGTCATCGTAGGACCAGAGCGTAAAGGCATGCTCGTCGGCTCCAGGAATACCGAAGAAGGTAGGTTTGCTGCCCGTTCCGATTACCAGGTAGTCATATTCGTAGGTTTTGTCGCCTTGCAGTTTGCGAGCGTTAAAGTCGATGTTGGAGATATCGTCTATGACGACATCAACGTTTTTGAAGCCGGAAAAAATCTTTTTAAGGTCGATCTTGATGGAATCCTCTTCAACGCGGTTGGCTGCCACTTCATGCAGCTCGGTCAGCAGTGTATGGTAGGGCTTGCGGTCAATCAGCGTAATTCTGTAATCGGTTTGTTTTTTTAGCTTGTTGCCCAGCTTTTTGGCTGTTAATACTCCGCCGTAGCCGCCCCCAAGTACGATGATGCGTTTCATGTTCATGTCCCCTTTAGGGTTTTATTCCCACATTTTTTTATAGTGCAGGTGCGCCGTTTCTGCGAGACTGCCCGCTCAGGGAAGGACTCGCAGAAATGGATAGGACACCCGTTTTAAGTCCGTTATTATTTCGCGCCTTCAAGTGCTTTCGCAGCCAGGGTTGCAAAAGGACCTACTTTAATCGTTACGCCGGAAATGGCGTCAGTCGTTTGTTTTTCTTGATCGAATACGATGGCCGCCGGATCGTTTTTCTCGATGAGGAACTGCTCGGCGCGAGCGGCTTGAACGTGCCACTCGTCGATCGCTCCGCCTTTTTCCTTCATGCCGTATTCGCCATTTTTGGACAAGGTAAGCTTGTCGTCGCCGCCGTCTTTGTTTGTTGCGTTCCATTGCGCGGCGATGATGTTGCCGTTGGCTACTGTAATAGTAACGTTATATTTGAAGCCGGTTTGGGCGTCAAAGTCAGCTTCTTCTGCTTTGTAAGTGCCGTCTTTGTAAGGGCCGGCTTCTACTGGACCTGCATCCAGAGCTTTTTTGACCAGTTCTACAAAGCCGCCTACGCCGATGGAAACGCTGCTTACCGCATCGGTTTTTCCGTCGTCGGAAAGCGTCAGCTCATCAAGGGATTGCTTCTCAACCAGATATTTCTCCATATCGGCTGCTTGCACATGCCATTCGGCTTTAGCGCCGCCTGCAACCATGCCGTATTTGCCGGCTTCAGAAGATGCTTTTTTGTCGAGTCCGCCATCCTTGTTCAAGCCGTTCCAGTTTGCGCTTACGATTTTTCCGCCTTCAACCTTCAGGGAAACGATTTCTTTCCAGCCGGATTTTTCATTCATTTCGCCTTCGGCATAATAAACGCCGTCTGCATAGCCGTTTTCAGCGCCTTGAGAAACCCCCGGATCTTGAGTTGCCGCCGCTTCTGTTTGTGCGGGAGCCGATGCGCTTGGAGAAGGAGTGGCGCTGTTTCCTCCGCCGCAACCTGCAAGCAGACCCATAAGCAGAGCAAGAGTGGATAAAATCATGGCTGTTTTCTTCATTACAAATTCCTCCTGAGCATTCTGTTTTGTGAATCCTATCACTTACTAATCCTGATTTAATAATAACGTATTGGAAAAGAGTTGTACGTGACATTTATCACACTAGGGTAGTCCCTATATAACTCCACGGATTTCCTCCAGCGATTCAATACGCTCTTTCTTCATTAATTGGGTTACCTCTCCGGCCAAGGATGCTCCTGTGCGCGGATTCATAAAGTTGCCGGTTCCAATCTGAACGGCGGAAGCGCCGACCATAATAAACTCAAGTACGTCTTGCGCTGTTGTGATGCCGCCCATGCCAACAACGGGAAGCGAGGTGCTCTGGCATACCTGATGCACCATTCGCAGCGCAATCGGTTTAATTGCAGGGCCTGATAAACCTGCATAGGTTTGCTGGAAGGAGCTTCGTCTTGATTTGAGATCGACAGACATGGCAAGAAAGGTATTGACCAGGGAAATGGCATCCGCGCCTTCCTCTTCGCACATGGCCGCCATTCCGGTCAAGTCGTAAGCGTTAGGCGACAGCTTGATCATCAGCGGCAAATCCGTAATCCGCCTTACGATGCGTACCGCTTCGCGAGCCTTCTCTGTATGCAAACCGAACTGCATGCCGCCTTGCTTGACATTAGGACAGGAAATATTAAGCTCAATCATGTCGATGTCGCGTTTTCCTTCGGCGGCACGAGTTGCGGCGGCCTGTTGAAGCATGGACGCACCCATTTCGTATTCTTCCAGCGAACCTCCGCCAAGATTGACGATAATGGCGGTGTCGTATTGACTCATCATATCCAGCTCATGCTGGAGAAAATGGGAAAGCCCCGGATTTTCAAGACCGATGCTGTTCATTAGACCGGAGGCCGTCTCGATCAGGCGGGTACCGCGGTTTCCGGCGCGCGGCTCCACGGTCAGCCCTTTAGTGGAAATGCCGCCTAGCGAGTCGAGCGGATAAAGCTTGGCGTACGGCGCGCCAAATGCAAAGGTGCCGGAAGCCATGATGATGGGATTTCTTAAGCGCATCGGGCCCACCTTACAACAAAGCGAGGTCATGGAAATTCACCTCCTCCGCCGGAAATACAGGACCGTCCACGCAAGCCTTTTTGATCCCGGTTGCGGTTTCCACCGCGCAGCCGTTGCATGCTCCGATGCCGCAGGCCATTCTTTTTTCCACGGATACGTAGAGAGAAGCGCCGCTTCCGGCACAGCGCCGTGCCAGCTCCTCCATCATCGGCACGGGACCGCAGGTCATGATTGTATCGTATCGATGCGGCTCCAGGCTGTCCAGAATGGTTCCTCCGCTGATGACGGTTAGTCCGCCGCTGCTGCGTAGGTCGCGAAAGGAAGACTCAGAGAAGGTTTCTCCGGAATACCCCAGATAAACGTCCGCTTCCGGCATTTCTTTGGCCGCCAGCAGCAGTGGAGCAATGCCCATGCCTCCGCCAACTAGCGCTGTTCGGCCTTGAGGAGGCGGAAAGCCATTGCCATAGGGACCTTCAAGCGTTAGGCTATTGCCCGGCAGCAGCTTGGCGAGCAGCTCGGTGCCTCCGCCATGAACCCGATAAAGAAAGGTTATGCCGTCTTCACTCAAGTCATGAATACTGATTGGACGTGAGAGAAGCGGGAAGCTGTCCCAGCAGCGAAGCATGTAAAATTGTCCGGCATTGCCCCCGTGCCGGCCTTTCAGGGTCAATCTATAAATTCCTTCCATTAATGGCTCGTTTTTCACAACAATGGCTTGCATAGTCTCACTTCCCTTGTGGATAGATACCCATGTACATTAGCATAGCGATGAAAAAATGCCTGTGAGAATTGTCATTTTTCCGGTCATTTATTAGCTGATACACTGTATATGCGAGTTCAAAAAGGCGGTTTTCAGTATCGAGAAGATGGGATGAAGCTAGAAACGGAGTAGCGCTTATTGAAGTAAAGACGAGGGGAAAGGTGACACACAATGGGATTTTTAAAACCGGAGGAAACCGCGTTGGCCGCGCTGCAGGCCGGGTACAAGAAAGCCAATATGGGATTGTCCGAGCAAATACCGCTTGGTTTTGCCGCAGGCGCATTTGTTGCGTTGGGTTATATGCTGGCGCTCCGATCCACGGCAGCGCTGCCGCCAGGCTGGGAAGGGTTGTCCTCTTTGATAGCGGGAGCCGTTTTTCCAATTGGGCTGATCCTGGTTATGATTGCGGGCGGCGAATTATTGACGGGCAATATGATGGGGTTGTCGATGGCTGTTTTCCACAAAAAAGCATCTGTTTTCCAGCTGGCCAAAAACTGGACCATTATTACGCTTTGTAATTTTGCCGGAGCTATATTTGTAGCTTACTTATTTTCTCATGTGCTTGGCATGCTGGAGAGCGGACCTTATCTGGATAAAATGATTGCCACAGCGGAGCATAAAATGGAGGATTCTTTTCTTCATGCGTTTATTTCAGGGATTGGCTGCAACTGGCTTGTATCGCTTGGGGTTTGGCTGGCTTACGGGGCCAAAGACGGAGCAGGCAAAGTACTGGGCGTTTGGTTTCCGACCATGACGTTTGTGGCGCTTGGTTTTCAGCATATCGTGGCGAACATGTTTGTTATTCCAGCCGCCATTTTTGCCGGACATGCAACATGGGCGGGTTATTTCACTAATTTTGTTCCCGTATTCTTAGGCAACGCGGTAGGCGGAGGTATTTTTGTTGCAGGCCTTTATTATGCGGCATTCAGGAAAAAACAACAGAAAAGCGCCAAGGCTGAAGCGTCTGCAAGCATCCATACCGGTGAATTGAAGCAAGACGCTGTTTTGTAAAAAGGCAATACATGTTCAGAAGCAAATGTTCCACAAAAAGTTAAAAATCCGAATTATTTCATAAAAATTTGTGAATTCTATCACATAGTTTTGTCCCGTTTTTTTATATGATAATGACGTAATCTTTATATGAAAAAGGGAGAGAGACAACATGAAGAAAATCGCTGTATTGGCTATGGCTTTTCTGCTGGCGGCTGGTTTGGTAACAGGCTGCGGCGGCAAAGAGGATGGGAACAAAGGCAAGGATGCACCTGATGTGGTAACAAGCGCATCTGTCGTTGACAACAACGAGGCGTTTCAGAAAGCAATCAGCAAGGATGGTACATGGATTGCCGCTACGCTGAACGATTTGACGTTTGACAAAGAGCTTGTGGTTGAAGGTGAGTTTACGAATAAAGATGCTATTGCTCGTAAAATCGCGCTGTACACACAAGATGCCGATCACAACATTACGGCATCGTTTAAGCTGACAGCTCCAAAGCTTATTATTAAAAGCGAAAATACACGTCTGCAAGGCGGCACGTTTGTAGGCGACGTCTATGTGGAAGCTAACGGCTTTGTTGTAACAAAAGCTACCGTTGAAGGCAATGTATACTTTGCTAATGACGAATACAAAGCATCGTTTGATGCTTCCAACGAAGGCAAGGTTACCGGCGTAACCGAAGTAAAAGCTCAATAATTGAAAAGCATACACAGAAGCATTTTCCGCAGGTTGACCAGCGGGGAATGCTTCTTTTTGTTAGCATCGGCTGATTCGGCTTTTCATTACATTTTCACCTCTCTATAATAGACATTATGACAGCAGCAGGAATAGCGCGCGGACGGCTGTTGAATGAGCTTAAGCTAATTTGCGGTTCAGGAGGGGCATCTATGAATAATGCTAGCGGTGCTGCCAAGCTAAAAGAGATGGTGGAGCAAAGCCGCTATATTGTGTTTTTTGGCGGAGCCGGCGTATCGACGGAAAGCGGAATTCCGGATTTTCGATCTGCGGAAGGGCTCTTTCGGAAGGTGGAGAATCGGCGTGTATCGCCGGAGGAAATATTGAGCCGCGATTTTTTTAGAAGGTATCCGGAGGAATTTTATAGCTTTTATACCTCCAGCCTGATCCATGCGGAGGCTCGTCCCAATGCCGCTCATCTTGCACTCGCCGAGCTGGAGAAACAAGGCAAGCTGAAGGCTGTTATTACACAAAATATCGACGGTTTACATGGGATGGCCGGGAGCGTTAACGTGCTGGAGCTGCATGGTTCTGTCCAGAGGAATTATTGCATGGACTGCCGGGAGGCGCATCCAATGTCCCTCATTGTGGAAAGCAGGGGAGAGGTGCCTCGCTGCACGTTATGCGGAGGCATCATTAAACCGGATGTTGTGCTTTATCAGGAAAGCCTGGATATGACGCTGTTGGAGAGCGCAGCCCAATATATTGCCAAAGCCGACATGTTGATCGTCGCCGGCACTTCGTTGTCGGTTCAGCCGGCTGCCGGACTGGTCAAGCTATACCGGGGCGACAGACTTGTGCTGATTAATAAAGCGCCAACGCCTATGGATCGTTATGCCGATTTGCTGCTGAATGAAAAAGTCGGACAAGCGTTGGAGCCTTTTCTATGATCCTGCGGCAAGCACTGGTTTATTGAATGGCATGTTCCAGTGCTTGCTTCATGGATTGGCCAATTAAAAAACGTTTACCCTGGGAAAGCCAAGGCGTTTTCATCATTAGCATCAAATTTCCGAATACCCATTGAAATGCCATTATAATACGTGTAAACATCACCGGTATATTTGTCTACCCACACATCGTACATAAGAGGTATGACGTAATACCGGTCATTCTCGGCCTGAACGGCCATATTGGCAATAAGGTAACGCAGGTTTTCCTTATCGTCGGAGCTATCGGGTTTTTTGTCCTCTGTTGGCGGAGAAAAAGCTCCGAATTTTTTTTCATAGGCTTTTATAAGCAGGCTCTTTGCTAGTTCAACGGCATTGTCTTTAGAAAGAGGGTCGAGCTGCTTGGGATAATAGCTGATCATGATATGAGGCATGCGGTCCACGATATGCGCCAAACGGCTGTCAGTCCCGTCAAAATAGCTCACCGACCCCTGAAGCAGCGTTTCCACAAAGCTGACGGGCATATACAGCTCATTGTTTATAATAACAGGAGCGCTCTCCAGTTGAATGTCCTGTTTGCCGGATCGGACAACGGGATTGCCTGCAGTTATTATACCCCGCATACCGTTCCCTGTAATGGTTGCCTGCTCTATATCCCTTTCCCATAACGTTTGAAACTCCAACGGGCCGGATAATTTAGATAAAGGTGCAAAAAATTGTTCATTAACAAGCAACACTTTCGCATTTTTAATGATGGACCCGTTAATAAACAGGCCTATATACTCCTCGCCAATATCTTCGATACTTTCATCGCCATATTGAATATAGGACTCCGCCGCGCGTTCTCCTTCGTATAAAGCAATGTCTACCTTGTCCAGATTGGTCTGGGACAGCCGGTACGGTGAGTCATCATTGGGCTTTGGTATAAATGAGCAGCCGCCCAATACCAGCAGTGCAATCCCCATCCCGACAGCTCCCAATAAAAACTTGCGCATTACAAATCTACTCCTCTTCAAAATAATCAAATAAATGCTTTTCTCAATTGGAAAAAATAACACAACTATAGTAATTGACGGAATTGGTTGAATTTAGGTTGCGTTGTAATAGAATCGTCAAATTTTTAAAGGATACAAGCACGTATAGGCCATTGCCCACATACACTATAAAACTGATGTTCTTCTCCGCGGGGACTGTGATGTGTTCTCGCCAATACAGCATGGGGGTGGCCGGACGATGGGATTGTTTGCAACGATTGCTTTGTTTATTAAGCAGTTGTCACTGCTCGTTTCATATGTCAAAAATAATGCGTTTCCTCAACCATTGAAGGAAGAGGAGGAAGCAAAGCATTTGGCGCTGATGGCGGAAGGAAACGCCAATTCGCGCAAC
>PJUA01000333.1_pt1 | contig 31823 bp, 30 predicted proteins | sample 1512151 | NCBI WGS metagenome assembly PJUA01 (sample SAMN08177678, study PRJNA422409) | Soil metagenome, whole genome shotgun sequencing project. | isolation source: Soil enriched on filter paper: beechwood xylan treatment | place: USA: Madison | collected 2015-01-15
GATTGCGGGATGGCAATGGAGGCTGTCACGGTTTCACACGATCACAATGTCGTCGTCGCCGTAGGGGGTGCTCGTCTCGTCCATCGAACCGGGTGGCCCAAACACCCCTCCCCGCCCGGCATCGAGGTAACGACGCACCAGCATGGGTCCGTCCATCGTGCCGTTGGTGACCAGCGCCATCGGCGGCTGACCGCCAAAGGATGGCCCATCGTGCGGGCCGGTCAACCAGTCCATCGCCGCCGACTCCGAGCCGAATAGGATCATCAGCGCCTTGTGGATGCCGAGGACGGCGGAGATGCGCAACAGCACGTCGACCGGCAAGGTCAACTCCTGACCATCGCGCGCCTTGGCGACCCAGCCGAAATAGGTCGAACGGCCGGGCGAACCCAGCACCAGCAGACGCTCGGCCTCCGTCAAACGCCAAAGGTCGGCGATGGCCAGAAAGGCCCGCAGCCCCGGCCCGCTGAGTTGCCGGCGCTTGGTCGGGGAGAACCGATCCGGCAGGAGGAGCGAAGGTCCGGCAGCGATAGGATCGGCGGCGCGGTGAGCACGAGCGGGCATGGCTGGTATCCCTTTTGTCCATAACGGGACTATATAGTCCAGATATGGACATGGTCAATCCCGCCGCCTGAACCTTCACGCAGCCTGTACAGCGCCGACAGCCGCGACACACTGCCGCACCCCATCCCTGCGCCTGCGGCTTCGCTGTAGCGTGGTGGCGGGAGCGGCGCTATAACCAAGCAGCGTTGACGGGTATTGGCAGCGCATCAGCCATGCAAACCCGCCAAACCGGCAGAAACCCTGCACTCTAATCGACAAACGCCCCTTGCCCCCCGGAGCAATCAGGACTAAATTGGTCCTGTATTCGAAACCGGGGTGAAACGGGGTGTGGGCATGATCCGGCTGAGCAAGCTGACCGACTATGCCATCGTCGTGTTGAGCGAGATGGCGCGCCAGGTCGGCACGGTCCACACCGTCGCCCATCTTGCCGACCGCACCGGCGTTCCCGCTCCCACCGTCGCCAAGCTGATGAAGACGATGACGCCGGCGGGGCTCACCACCTCGCAACGCGGCGCTGCCGGCGGTTATGCGCTGAGCCGGCCGGCCGATGCAATCTCCATCGCGGAAATCATCACGGCGCTCGATGGTCCCATCGCGCTGACCGCCTGCGTCGACGGTGCCGACAGCCAATGCGGGGTGGAGCAACTTTGCCCCATGCGCGGCGGTTGGGAAAAGGTGAACCGCGCCATTCGCGGCGCGCTGGAGGAGGTGACGCTGGCCGACATGATGGCCCCCATCACCTTCCCCGCCCCGGCAGCCGCAACGAACTCCACAGCCGCCCAGCCGGCCCGCCCTGCGCACTGAACGGCGCGCACCGAACAGCATTCTTGAGAAGGACGAGGCAAAGCCATGGCCGCCCAACCGGAAACCGTCGAGCAGGTCCGCGCCGTCACGGAGCAGAAGTACAAGTACGGCTTCACGACCGACATCGAGGCCGACGTCGCGCCGAAGGGCCTGAACGAGGATATCGTCCGCTTCATCTCCGCCAAGAAGGAGGAGCCGGAGTGGCTGCTGGAATGGCGCCTGAAGGCTTTCCGCGTCTGGCAGACGATGGAGGAGCCGCAGTGGGCCGCCGTCAGCTTCCCGCCGATCGACTATCAGGACGCGCATTACTATGCCGCGCCGAAGAAGAAGGCCGGCCCGAAGTCGCTGGACGAGGTCGATCCGGAACTGCTCAAAACCTACGAGAAGCTGGGCATCCCGCTGCGTGAGCAGGAAATCCTGGCCGGCGTCGAGGGGTCGGAGGGCAAGAGCCCGGCCATCGCCGTGGACGCCGTGTTCGACAGCGTGTCGGTCGCCACCACCTTCAAGGCGAAGCTGGAGGAGATGGGCATCATCTTCTGCGCGATCTCCGAGGCGGTGCAGAAGCATCCGGATCTCGTGAAGAAGTATCTCGGCTCGGTGGTGCCCTACACCGACAACTATTATGCGACGCTGAATTGCGCGGTCTTCACCGACGGCAGCTTCGTCTACATCCCCAAGGGCGTGCGCTGCCCAATGGAGCTGTCGACCTACTTCCGCATCAACCAGGCCAACACCGGCCAGTTCGAGCGGACGCTGATCATCGCCGACGAGGGCGCCTACGTCAGCTATCTGGAAGGCTGCACGGCGCCGAAGCGCGACGAGAACCAGCTCCATGCCGCGGTGGTCGAGCTGGTGGCGATGGACGACGCGACCATCAAGTATTCGACCGTCCAGAACTGGTACCCGGGCAACGAGGAAGGTGTCGGCGGTATCTACAACTTCGTCACCAAGCGTGGCGCCTGCCGCGGCAGGAACTCCAAGATCTCCTGGACGCAGGTGGAAACCGGTTCGGCGATCACCTGGAAATATCCGAGCTGCATCCTGCAGGGCGACAATTCGGTGGGCGAGTTCTATTCGGTCGCCATCACCAACAACTTCCAGCAGGCCGACACCGGCACCAAGATGATCCACATCGGCAAGAACACCCGCTCGACGATCGTGTCGAAGGGCATCTCGGCCGGCAAGGCGCAGCAGACCTACCGCGGGCTGGTGAAGATCCTGCCCAGGGCGGAGGGGGCGCGCAACCACACCCAGTGCGACAGCCTGCTGATCGGCGACAAGTGCGGCGCCCACACGGTCCCCTACATCGAGAGCCGCAACCGCTCCGCCCGCATCGAGCATGAGGCGACGACGGCCAAGATCAGCGAGGACCAGCTCTTCTACTGCCGCCAGCGCGGCATCTCGGAGGAGGACGCCGTGTCCCTGATCGTCAACGGCTTCTGCAAGGAGGTCCTGAAGGAACTCCCCATGGAGTTCGCCGTGGAGGCGCAGAAGCTGGTGGGCATCAGCCTGGAAGGCAGCGTGGGCTAAAGCCCCCGCCCCCAGAGGAAAACCGACAGAACGTGAAGACCGGACGGCGTGCCGGCGGCCTGAAGAAGACAACGAGGCGAAGACGATGATCGAAATCAAGAACCTGCACGCCACCGTGGACGGCAAGGAAATCCTCAAGGGCGTCGACCTGACCATCCGCCCGGGCGAGGTCCACGCCATCATGGGGCCGAACGGCGCCGGCAAGAGCACGATGTCCTACGTCCTCGCCGGCCGCGACGGCTACGAGGTCACGGAAGGGTCGGTCACCTACTACGGCAAGGACCTGCTGGCGATGGAGCCGGAAGAGCGGGCGGCCGAGGGCGTCTTCCTGGCCTTCCAGTATCCGGTCGAAATCCCCGGCGTCGGCAACACCACCTTCCTGAAGACCGCGATCAACGCCATCCGCAAGCATCGCGGCGAGAAGGAACTGGACGCCATGCAGTTCCTCAAGCTGATCCGCGCCAAGACCAAGGCGCTCGGCATGAACGACGAGATGCTGAAGCGCGCGGTCAATGTCGGCTTCTCCGGTGGTGAGAAGAAGCGCAACGAGACCCTGCAGATGGCGGTGCTGGAACCGAAATTCGCCATCCTCGACGAAACCGACAGCGGCCTCGACATCGACGCGCTGAAGATCGTCGCCGAGGGCGTCAACGCGCTGCGTTCGCCGGAGCGGTCGATGCTGGTCATCACCCACTACCAGCGCCTGCTCGACTACATCGTTCCCGACTATGTCCATGTGCTGGCCGCCGGCCGCATCGTGAAGTCGGGCGGCAAGGAACTGGCGCTGGAGCTGGAAAAGAACGGCTACCGCGACTTCGGCGCGAGCGAGGCGGCGTGATGACGGCGCAACATCCCTCCCCCCTTCACCCCATGACTTACTCGACGCGCGGCGCCGATCCGGCGACGGCGCCGGCCTTCCTGGCGCCCCTCGACCATATGGGTTCCGGCCTGCCCGGCAGCGGGTTGTCCTGGCTGAACGAACTGCGCGCCGCCGGGCGTGAGCGCTTCGCCGCCGTCGGCCTGCCGACGATCAAGAACGAGAGCTGGCGCTACACCAACCTGCGCGACCTCGCCAAGGTCAGCTTCCAGCCGGCCGCCCCCGCCGCGGCGGCCATCGACCTGCTGCCGACCGTGCGGGCCGAGGGGCAGGACGGCCCGCGCATGGTCTTCGTCGACGGCCGCTTCCGTGCCGACCTGTCGTCGGTCGACGGGCTGCCGCCGCGTGTCGATCTGCTGAGCCTCGACGCCGCGCTGAGCACCCATTCCGGCCTGCTGGCCGACCACCTCGGCCGCCTCGCCGCAGCGGACGACCGTCCGCTGGTGGCGCTGAACAGCGCCTATCTCGCCGATGGTGCGGTCCTGCACGTGCCGGCCAACGTCCAGGTCGAGCGTCCCATTGAGCTGGTCTTCGTCTCGGTCGGGTCGGAATCGCAGGCGACCACCTGCCATCCGCGTATGCTGCTGATCGCGGAGGCCGGGTCGAAGGCGGTGGTGGTCGAACACCATGTCGGCCGCGGCGCCGGCACCACGCTGTCGAACCACGTCACCGAGGTCTACGTCGGCGAAGGCGCCACCCTGCACCATTACAAGTCGCAGCGCGAAGGCGCCGGCGCCATCCACCTGTCGCACATCGCGGCGACGGTGGCGACCGGCGGCTGCTACGACAACTTCATCCTGACGACGGGTGCGAAGCTGTCGCGCAATGAGGTGGTCAGCCGCCTCGACGGCACCGACGCCCGCACCCATGTCAGCGGCGGCTATCTGGTCCGCGGCACCCAGCACGCCGACACCACCACGCTGATCGTCCACGCCCAGCCCAACGGCACCAGCCGCGAGGTCTACAAGGGCGTCATCGACGACACGGCGCGCGCGGTGTTCCAGGGCAAGATCACCGTCTGCCCGGATGCGCAGAAGACCGACGGCTATCAGCTGAACCGCGCCCTGCTGCTGTCCGACGGGGCCGAGATCGACAGCAAGCCGGAACTGGAAATCCACGCCGACGACGTGAAGTGCAGCCACGGCTGCACCGCGGGCGAGCTGGACGACGACGCGCTGTTCTACCTGCGCGCCCGCGGCATCGACCGCGACACCGCCCAGGGCTTGCTGATCGGCGCGTTCCTGTCGGAATCCCTTGAGGAGATCGCCGAGGAGTCGATCCGCGACGCCTTCCAGGAAATCGTGGCCGGCTGGCTGGAGGAGCAGAAGTAACCATGTCCGATGCCATCCTGAACCAAGCCTACGACGTGCAGCGGGTGCGGGAGGATTTCCCGATCCTCGCCCGCAGCGTCCACGCCAGGAAGGGAAAGCCCGGCAAGCCGCTGGTCTATCTGGACAGCGGGGCATCCGCCCAGAAGCCGCGTCAGGTCATCCAGGCCATGACCCGCTTCCTGGAGGAGGACTATTCCAACATCCACCGCGGCGTTCATTTCCTGTCGCAGACCGCGACCGACCAGTTCGAGGCGGTGCGCACCAAGGTCGCGCGCTTCCTGAACGCGCCCAACGACCGCTGCATCGTCTTCACCCGCAGCTCGACCGAGGCGATCAACCTCGTCGCATCCAGCTATGGCCGCACCTTCCTGAACGAAGGCGACGAGGTCATCCTGTCGATCATGGAGCACCACGCGAACATCGTTCCGTGGCAGCTGCTCCAGGCCGAGAAGAAGATCGTCATCAAGGTCGTGCCCTGCGACGAGGACGGCGTCCTCGACATGGACGCCTACAAGGACCTGCTGTCCGACCGCACGAAGCTGGTGGCGATCACCCACTGCTCCAACGTGCTGGGCACCGTCACCCCGGCCAAGGCCATCGCCAGGCTGGCGCATGAGCGCGGCGTGCCCGTCCTGTTCGACGGCAGCCAGGCGGTGGTGCACGGGACGGTCGACGTGCAGGACATCGACGCCGATTTCTACGTCTTCACCGCGCACAAGCTCTATGGCCCGACCGGCCTCGGCGTGCTGTACGGCAAGTACGACCTGCTGAAGAAGATGCCTCCCTACCAGGGCGGCGGCGACATGATCGAGAGTGTCACCTTCGAAGGCACCACCTTCAAGGCGCCGCCCTCGCGCTTCGAGGCCGGCACGCCACCGATCACCGAGGTCATCGGCCTGGGCGCCGCCATCGACTATGTAGAGGCTCTCGGCCGCGACGCCATCGCCGCGCACGAGCACGACCTGCTGCAATACGCCACCCAGCAGTTGTCACAGATCGACGGCCTGCGCATCGTCGGCACCGCGCCCGGCAAGGGACCGATCATCTCCTTCGCACTGGAGGGCGTGCACCCGCACGATGTCGGCACCATCGTCGATCAGTATGGCGTCGCCGTGCGGGTCGGCCGCCATTGCGCCGAGCCGCTGGCCGAGCGGTTCGGCGTCGGACCGACCGTCCGCGCCTCTTTCGGCCTGTACAACACGCGGGAGGAAGCCGACGCCCTCGTCCAGTCCCTCCAGGCGGTCAAGGAGTTCTTCGGAGCATGATGGACGATCTGCGCGAGCTGTATCAGGAAGTGATCCTGGACCACGGCAAGAATCCCCGCAATTTCCGCCATCCCGACGACGCCAATCGCGAAGCGAAGGGCGAGAACCCGATGTGCGGTGACCGTTTCATGGTCTATCTGACCCTGAAGGACGGGGTGGTGGACGATGTGGCCTTCCAGGGCCGCGGCTGCGCCATCTCCACTGCCAGCGCCTCGATGATGACGGAACTGGTGCGCGGCAAGACGGCGGCAGAGGCGGAAAAGCTGTTCCACGCCTTCCACGAGCTGTGCACCCAGGACGAGCCCGACATCCCCGAGGGTGTCGATGACGAGACCATGGAAAAGCTGATGGTGATGTCCGGTGTGCGCCAGTTCCCGGTGCGGGTGAAGTGCGCGACGCTGGCCTGGCACGCCATGAACGCGGCACTCCACGGCGAGGCTGCGGCCTCCAGCGACCAGTATTGAGGGAAGGGGGATCGAAATGCCCGATGAAGCACTGACGCAGCGCCCGATCGCCCCGAACCCGGCCGAAGCCGAGGCGCAGTTGAAGGCCGACGCGGCGAATGAGGGCTCCGAGTCCAAGGACTTCGCGCCGATGCCCAAGCCGCCCGAGGGTTACGACCCGCGGGAGGAGATCATGGATCGCGTCGTGGCGGCCATCAAGACCTGCTACGACCCCGAAATCCCGGTCGACATCTGGGAACTCGGCCTGATCTACCGTGTGGACATGGATGGCCAGCGCAATGTCGAGATTGATATGACGCTGACCAGCCCCATGTGTCCGGTGGCCGGCGAACTGCCCGAGCAGGTCCGTCAGGCCGTTCTGGGAGTCGAGGACGTCAACGAGGTCAAGATCGAGCTGGTGTGGGAGCCGCCCTGGCACCAGGGCATGATGTCCGAAGAAGCCCGCCTTCAACTGGATATGTTCTGAGCAGTATTTAGGAGACCGTCACCATGGCCCGTTCCCTGCCCAAGGCGCTCACGATCACCGACGCCGCCGCGGATCGCGTCAAGGCGCTGATGTCCAAGGCCAACGACGAAGTCGTCGGCCTGCGCATCGGCGTGAAGGCGCGCGGCTGCTCCGGCCTCAGCTATGACGTTCAGTATGCCAAGGAAAAGCTGAAGTTCGACGAGGTGGTGGAGGACAAGGGCGTCACCGTCCTGATCGACCCGGCCGCCGTCATGTTCCTGATCGGCAGCGAGATGGACTATGTCGACGACAAGTTCCAGACCGGCTTCGTTTTCAAGAATCCGAACGAGAAGGGCCGCTGCGGCTGCGGCGAGAGCTTCCACGTTTGAGGCCCGGCGCACCTCCACCGCTGCTCGCGGCGGTGGAGGAAACATCATTTTAAATGCCGCGTAATTTTGACTCATACCCGCGCTTGCGCTATGGTGATTGTATCGCCACGCAAGGTTGGGGGTGCGAGATGGTGCAGAGCGTTTACAGCAATGCCTGGGCGTCGCTGACAACCAAGACTGGGACCATCGCCGCAACTGGCCAAACCTTCGTCGGCAAAGCCGCACCCTCCTCTCCGCCCGCCGTGTCAGCGGCATCGGGCGGCGACACCGTTTCGGTCAGCAAGCTCGGCAAAGCCCTGACCGGACTGGCGGCGAAGGCTTTCGAGCATCTCGACACCGACAGCAAGAAGCAGTTGGAAGGTCTTGTCGAATCAGGCCGCGTTTCCGCCGACGACGCGGTGAAGGGGCTGCGATCCCTGGCAAAGAGCGCGCTGTTCAATCGGTTTATTGGGGAAGCTCCTGTAACCGCCGAAGAGGCGGAAGCCGGTGCAAAAGGCAAAGCCATCAGCGAGCGGCGCCTTGCCGCAATGAAGGCTGGCCCCCCGCAGGACATGCGGGACGCTATGAGAGATCTGGTCCAGCTGACCGATGCGAAAAACAATGGCACCGTCAGCAAGGAAGATGCCGATGCGAGTTTGGTCGAAATCGGCAAACGCCTGCGGGCTGGCAGCGCGCAAATGGCTCAAGCGGTCAGCCAGGAAGACAGCGAAGAGGAGCATCGACTGCTGAACGTCGTGTTCGGAAGCAAGGCCAATCGCTTCGCTGATGTCGATTTTGGCGAAGACGACCACGAAACCCGTACGACAACCAGCAAGATACAGAGCAAAGACGAACTTGATGCGGAGGAGCGGCTCTTCGCAGCCGGCTTCGACCTCCGCACAAATGCATTGTCCCGCTTCGCCGCCGACTATGACATTCCTGGCCTCGGGAAAAAAGCCATGCCTCCATGGAAATACATGGGTCCCATCAGCAAGTAATGCATCAGCCTCACGACATCGGATTGGCCGGCTTCGGCATCTCCGGCAGCGGAATGAATTCGCCGTCGTCCAGGTCCGGCAGCTTCATGCGCCCGGCCCGCCAGTCGGCCTTGGCCTGTTCGATGCGCTCCTTCGATGAAGACACAAAGTTCCAGTCGATGAAGCGCTGCCCCAGCGGCTCGCCGCCGATCGCCATGACGATCGACTGCGTGGCGGCGGTCAGTTGCGCCGGCTGCCCGGGGGCGAAGACGATCATCCGCCCGGCTTCGACGTGCTGACCCTCGGCCTCCACGCTACCGGCCACCACATAGGCCGCGCGCTCCCACCCGTCTTCCGGCAAGGACACGCGGGCGCCGGGGGCGAGATCCCAGTGGATGTAGAACAGCGGCGAATGAGTCTTCACCCCCGCTTTGGAACCGAAGGCCTCCCCCGCCACCAGCCGGCCGCGCACGCCACCCTCCTCGAATACCGGCAGGTCGCCTGTTCCGTAATGGCTGAAGGCCGGATCGGTCTCCTCGTCCGCTTCGGGCAGGGCGACCCAGGCCTGGATTCCATGCATCCGCCCGCCTTCCATCCGGGCGCGCTCGAAGCGTTCGGAATGGGTGATGCCGCGCCCGGCGGTCATCCAGTTCACCTCGCCCGGCCGGATCGCCTGTTCGGAGCCCACGCTGTCGCGGTGCATGATCTCGCCCTCGAACAGGTAGGTAACGGTCGACAGCCCGATGTGCGGGTGGGGGCGCACGTCGACGTCGCGGGGCAGGCCCGGCTCGAAATCGACCGGCCCCATATGGTCGAAGAAAACGAAGGGGCCGACCATCCGCCGCTGAACGAAGGGCAGAATCCGCCCCACTTCGAATCCGCCGAGGCTCTTTCGCCGCTGCTCGATCACCAGCTCCAGCATGGGTCTTCCTCCCGTCGGTTCAAATGTTTTGGGGTCAGGCGTTCGGATCGCGCGGCACGGTCTGGATCACTTCGAACTCTTCGAACTCCGGCGGCCCGACATACAGCGGCTTGCGCGCGCCGGCGTTGCCATGAGCGTTGCGGAAGGCCTCCGACCGCGTCCAGGCCTGGAAAGCGGCTTCCGAGTCCCACACGGTGTGGGAGGAATAGAGCCGGTACTCTTCGCGGTCCGGCCCGCGCAGCATATGGAATTCGACGAAGCCCGGCACCTTGTGCAGATGGACCTCGCGGTTCAGCCAGACCTCTTCGAATTCCTGCTCGGCCCCGTGGCGGACCTTGAAACGGTTCATCGCGATGAACATGCGCATTCCTTCCCGATTGGTCGACGGGCCTGACCCGGTTCGAGGATAAGGGTGGAAGGCCAGACCGGCAATCGACCTGACGCCGCTCCCCCATATGCCCGATCAGAACCGGGGCCGGGGCAATGGCTCACCGCCGAGCAGTCGACATTTTTCCTTATATTCCAGTAGCTTGCGACGGATTTTCTCTGCCGCTCCCGCAGACCGTCCCCGGCTGGGGTAAAATGCCCTCCCCCTCACCTGCCCCGAAGGCCCCCGCATGCACAGCATCCGCCAAGCCCCGACCTCCCCAGCCGATCCCGGCGGATGAAACATTGAACAGTCGCCACGGAGATGTTTCACGGTGTTTCAAACCTTCGGAACGGCGGGAGGCGGCGGAGCATGGACTGCCGATACCGTTAAGCTCTAATATACGCAAAAGAGGTATAAACACCGCAAACCGGGCGACCGACCAAGCGGCCAGGGGGGACGGAATGACTTCAACAGGTCCGGCGAAGACGGGGGCGCTGCAGGGTCGCACGAAGCCGCCCGGCGCCATCGCGACGCTCATCATCCTCTCCATTCCCTTCCTGCTGGTCCTTCAGGCCGCCCGTCTCCCCGGTTCGATGGAAATCGCGCATTACCTGCCGCTGCATACCTTCTTCGAAACCTTCGCGATCGCCGTCGCCGCCCTGATCTTCGCCATCGGCTGGCATTCCCACACCGCCGAGACTCCGCCGGCCCTGCTGGCCCTGTCCACCGGCTTCCTCGGCGTGGCGCTGCTCGATTTCGGTCATCTGCTGTCCTATGCGGGAATGCCCGACTTCGTAACGCCGTCGGGGCCGGAGAAAGCCATCGCCTTCTGGCTCGGCGCCCGGCTGATGGCGGCGATCGCCCTGCTGATGGCGGCGACCCTGCCCTGGCGCCCGGGATCGGCGGCGCTGCGCTATCCGCTGATCGTCGGGGTGCTGCTGGCCACCGCCGCGCTGTTCTTCGCCATCCTGTGGTACCCGGACCTGCTGCCGCGCACCTATCTGCCCGGCCAGGGGCTGACGCCGCTGAAGGTGGCGGCCGAATATGCGCTGGTTCTTCTCTATGCCGGCGCCGCCCTGATTTTCCACCGCCGCCGGCGCGCGGCGCAGACTCTGGACGTCTATCGCCTTGTCATCGCCGCCGTCGCCATCGCGATCAGCGAGATGTGCTTCACGCTCTATCTCAGCGTCTACGACCTCGCCAATGTGGCCGGGCACATCTACAAGGTCATCGGCTATTGGTATCTGTACCGGGCCGTGTTCGTCACCGCCGTGCACCATCCCTATGACGCCCTGCACAGTTCCCAGCGCGACCTGTGGCGGGAGAAGGAGCGGGCGCGCGTCACGCTGCTGTCGATCGGCGACGGGCTGATCGCCACCGACACCGCCGGCCGCGTTGCCCTGATGAACCCGGTGGCGGAACGCCTGACAGGCTGGACGGTGGCCGAAGCGGTCGGCCGACCGGTCGCCGAGGTGTTCGATATCGAGAATGCCGAGACGGGGCAACGGGTGCCGGTGCCGGTCCAGCAGGTGCTGGAGAACGGCCAGATGGTCGGCCTGGCCAACCACACGGTGCTGGTGGCGCGCGACGGCAGCCGCAGCCACATCGCCGACATGGCGTCCCCCATCCGCGACCACGACGGCGCGCTGCACGGCGTCGTCATGGTCTTCCAGGACGTGACCGAGACCTATGCCAGCCGCGAGGCGTTGAAGGACAGCCTGTCGCTGAACACCGGCATCCTGGAGAGCGCGGCCTGCGGCATCATCGCCACCACGCTTGACGGCGTCGTCCGCGTCTTCAACCGCGAGGCGGAGCGGATCTTCGGTTATCCGTCGGAGGAGATCGTCGGCACAACCGACCTGCCGCGCCTGTACGACCAGGACGAACTGCGCGCCCATGCCGACATCCTTTCCGCGGAACTGGGCCGGCCGGTGCGGGCGGGTTTCGATGCGCTGGTCGCCCGCACCCGTGATCGCGGCCAGCCCGAACCCGGCGAATGGACCGGACTGCGCAGGGATGGCGCGCGCATTTCCGTTTCCACCCTGACCAGCATGCTGCGCGACAGCGGCGGCTCGGTGCGCGGCTACCTGACCGTGGTGATGGACGTCACCGAACGGAAGCGGACGGAGCGGCAGATCGAAAAGCTCGCCTACTACGACCCGCTGACCGACCTGCCGAACCGCCGCCTGCTGCTGGAGTATCTCGACGGTCATCTGCGGGCTGCGCGCCAGACCGGCCGCTATGGCGCGCTGATGTTCCTCGACCTCGACGATTTCAAGGGACTGAACGACGCCCGCGGCCACATCGTCGGCGACATGCTGCTGCGCGAACTGGCGGCGCGGCTGAACGCCACCCTGCGCAAGGGCGATCTGGTCAGCCGGCTGAGCGGCGACGAGTTCGTCATCCTTCTGCCCGACCTGGGTGCGACGGCGGACGAGGGGGCGGAGATCGCCCGGCGGGTGGCGGAAAAGCTGCGGTTGGCGGTCGCCCAGCCCTTCCAGCTCGACCGTTGCGAACACAGCATCTTCGCCAGCATCGGCCTGACCGTCTTCCCCAAGTCGCCGGACGAATCGGTGGAGGACCTGCTGAAACAGGCGGACACCGCCATGTATGCCGCCAAGGACGGCGGACGGAACACCATCCGCGACTATGACCCCACCATGCTGGTGGACGCCCAGGCGCGTCTGCTGTTGCAGCAGGATTTGCGCAAGGCGGTCGATGCCGGGGAATTCACCCTGTTCCTGCAGCCGCAGACCCGGGCTGACGGCACGCTGGTGGCGGCGGAGGCGCTGATCCGCTGGCAGCATCCGCAGCGCGGCTTCGTCGCCCCCGGCGCCTTCATTGCGGTGGCGGAGGAGTCCGGTCTGATCCTGCCGCTGGGCGACTGGATCCTGCTGGAGGCCTGTCATGTGCTGCGCCGTCTGGCCGATGCCGGCAGCGACTGCCACCTGTCGGTCAACATCAGCCCGCGCCAGTTCCGTCAGCAGACCTTCTGCGCGGGCGTCATCGCCGCCCTGCGCGCCACCCGCACCGACCCGCGCCGTCTGACGCTGGAGATCACCGAGGGCATCGCCGTCAGCGACTGCGCCGACACCGTCGCCAAGATGTCGGAACTGGCGGCCTTCGGGATTGCCTTCTCACTGGACGATTTCGGCACCGGCTTCTCGTCGCTGTCCTACCTGAAACAGTTGCCGGTGGGGGAAATCAAGATCGACCGCTCCTTCGTCCAGGATGTCAACCACAACAGCCACAATGCCGTGCTGGTGGAGACGATGCTGTCGATTGCCAGCCGGCTCGGCCTGAAGGCGGTGGCGGAGGGGGTGGAGACGGCAGCCGAACGGGACTTCCTGGAAGACCGCGGTTGCACGATCTTCCAGGGTTATTATTTCGATCGGCCGATGCCTGTCGAAGACTTCATCCGCAAATACGTGACGAAGTCGGAACTCACAGTCATGGAAGAGCCGGCCCATGCCTGAGGCCGGGCCGGCTCTGGAACCCTGTTACTTCTGGGCAATCATCTTGGGCTGGCCGTTGCTCCAGACATACATGACGTAGTTCGGCTTGGTGATGTCACCCTTCTTGTCGAACTCCACCGGGCCGACAACAGTGTCGAAGCTGTTGGCGTGCAGGGCCTTCGCCAACTTCCCGCTGTCGGTGCCGCCGGACTTCTGCAGGCCCTCGGCAATGACCTGGACCGCGGCGTAGCTGTAGAAGGCGAAGTTGCCCGGCTCCGGCAGGCCGGCCTTCTTGAAGGAGGCGATCAGTTCCTGCGCCTTGGGATCGCTGGCCGCCGACGCGCTGTCGGTGTAGAGCGTGCCCTCGCCGGCCGGACCGGTGATCGACCAGTATTCCTGGTTGTTCAGGCCGTCACCGGCGATGAACTGCGGCTTCAGCCCCTGCTCCTGCGCCTGACGGACGATCAGACCCAGTTCCGGATGGTAACCGCCGTAATAGACGGCATCGATGTTCTTGTCCTTCAGGCTGGTGATCAGCGCCGAGAAGTCCTTCTCGCCGGCCGTCACCGACCCGCGATAGGCGACCTTGCCACCCGCCTTCTCCAGCGTCTGCACCACGACGTCGGCCAGCCCCTTGCCATAGGCCTGCTTGTCGTCCAGCACGGCGATGTTCTTGCCCTTGAAGTGCTCAGCCAGATAATTGCCGGCAACCACGCCCTGCTGGTCGTCACGGCCGCAGACGCGGAAGATGTTCGGATGGCCCTTGGCGGTCAGCAGCGGGTTGGTGGCGGTCGGGGTGACCATCACCACGCCTTCCTCCTGGTAGACGTCGGCCGCCGGGATGCTGGCGCCGGAGCAGAGATGGCCGACCACGGCGGTAACCTGATCGCGCACGAACTGGTTGGCGACGGCCACCGCCTGCCGCGGGTCGCAGGCGTCGTCGCCCACCTTCAGCACCAGCTTCTGGCCCAGCACGCCGCCCTTGGCGTTGATGTCCGCGACCGCCTGCTTGGCGCCATACACCGACTGCTCACCCAGTGCCGCCACCGGCCCCGTGGTCGCCGTGCCGAGTCCGATCACGATGTCGGCCTGCGCCGTGCCGAAGCCGGCCAGCAGCGCCGTCGCGCTGACGAAGGAAAGGACGGTGAGACGCATGGTTGGTTCTCCCAGGATTGCTGTTTTGTACGGGACCATATCCGCCGGTCCCGGCATGTTTCCTTTTCTGACCGATACGACAGGAATTTGAAAGCGCGATCATGGGTTTCGCAGCGCTTCGAAGGGAGCCGCGACCGTTCGTCGCCGTTATGAGTGTCCCACTATTTGGTATCATGCAAAATTATTTGACACACTTTGGCGCATGCGCCAGCATCGGGGAAATCAATGGTGGTCAAACAAACCATGGGCGCGGAGATGGGAGCGACAGAGCAGGAGGCTGATGCCGGAAGGACCCAGGGCACCGGAACACAGACCTTGCTGCGCGGACTTGCGCTTCTGGAATGCGTGGCGGACAACATCGGCGACGTGAAGGGCATCGCAGCACGGCTCGGCACCCCGCGCAGCACCACCAACCGCATGCTCACCAGTCTGGTGGCGGAGGGCTATCTCCACCACATCCCCTACAAGGGCTACCTGCTGGGACCCAAGCTCATCCAACTCGGCATGAAGGCGCTGGAACAGCGCCCGCTGGTCGCCATCGCCCGCCCGCATATCGAGGCGCTGGCCCAGGCAACCGGCGACACCGTCCACCTCGGCGTCGAGGAGAATGGCGAGGTGTTCTACCTCGACAAGATCCCCGGCACCCGCGGGCTGGAAATGCGGTCGCGCACCGGACAGCGTATGCCGCTCGCCTCCACCGGACTGGGCAAGGCGCTGATGCTTGGGATGCCGCCGGCGCGCTGGCGGGTGCTCCATGCGATGACCTGTCCGGCAGAGTCGCCCGCCGGCCGCCCGCGTCCGGCGGACCTGCCGGTGTTCGAGGAACAACTGAACCGCTACGTCGCCCAGGGATGGGCGATGGATTTGGAAGAGAACGAACTCGGCATCCGCTGCGTCGCCGCACCGGTGCGCGACGGCCGGAATCTGGTGGTGGCGGCGGTCAGCGTCGCCAGCGCCGTCCCCTACATGCCTGACGACCGCATGGCGACGCTGGGCCCGCTGGTCCGCGCGACGGCGGAGGCAATTTCCAAGGATCTGGGATGGACCTCACCGTAACCTCCTCTGCCGGAACCACCTCCGACCGTCCCGCGCTGATCGCGCTGGATTGGGGCACGTCGAGCCTGCGCGGCTTCCTGCTGGACGGCTCCGCCCGCATTCTGGCCGAGCGGTCGAACGGACACGGCATTCAGAACCTACCGCAGCCCGGCGCCGCGGGTTTCGATGCGGCATTGACCCTTCTGTGCGGCGACTGGCTGGACACCCACCCCACCCTGCCGGTGGTGGCCGGCGGCATGGTCGGCAGCGCCCAGGGCTGGGTCGAGGCGCCCTATGTCACCACGCCGGCCGACGCAACGACGCTGGCCGACCAGGCGGCACGGGTCGAGACGGCGGCCGACCGCCAGATCCTGATTGCGCCGGGCGTCCTGCATGATCCCGGCACCGCGATTCCCGACGTGATGCGGGGCGAGGAAATCCAGATCGCCGGAGCGCTGGCCGAGAATGCCGGTTGGGCGCGCAACGCCTGCGTCGCCATGCCCGGCACCCACTCCAAATGGGTCCAGGTCGCCGACGGCCGCATCGCCGGCTTCTCCACCTACATGACGGGTGAACTGTTCGCGGTCCTGAAGACGCACTCCCTGCTCGGCCGCCTGATGCCGGCCGGGGTCGACGCGACGCCGGAGGATGAGGAGGCGGCCTTCACCATCGGCATCCGGGCGGCGCAATCGGCCGGGCCGGGCGACCTGCCGCACCAGCTGTTCGCCACCCGCACGCTGGGGCTGACCAAGCGCCTGCCGCCGGAAGCGCTGGCGCATTATCTGTCGGGCCTGCTGATCGGGCACGAGCTGCGGTCCGGACTGGCGCTTCTGGCAGAGATGCCGGCCGGCACGCCGCTGCTGCTGATCGGCGATCCGGCGCTTTGCCGCCGCTACAACCGCGGCCTCGCCGCCTTCGGCACCACGCCTGCCGCGCAGCTTGGCAATACCGCCCCCCGCGGCCTGTTCCAGTTCGCCGCGGCGGCCGGACTGCTGTCCTCCGCATCTGCCACGCCCTCCAGCATCAAGAGCGCACCATGACAGAGCTTTCGCTTTCCGCCCGCGTCGACGCCGCCTTCGCCGCCCTGCCGCTGGTCGCGATCCTGCGCGGCCTCACTCCGGCGGAGGCTGTGCCTGCGGCCAATGCGCTCTATGACGCCGGCTTCCGGCTGATCGAGGTGCCGCTGAACTCGCCCGATCCGTTCGACAGCATCGAGGCCATCCGTCGCGCCCTGCCGCGGGACGCGCTGGTTGGCGCCGGGACGGTCCTGGCGCTGGATCAGGTCGACAGGCTGGCCGCCATCGGCGCCGATCTGGTGGTGATGCCGCATGCGGACACCGCGATCATCCGCGCCGCCAAGTCGCGGTCGATGATCTGTGTTCCCGGCGTCGCCACCGCGACGGAGGCCTTTGCGGCGCTCGCCGCCGGCGCCGATGCGCTGAAGCTGTTCCCGGCGGAGCAGATCACCCCGCCGGTGGTGAAGGCTCTGCGCGCGGTGGTTCCGCACAGCGTGCGGCTGCTCCCCGTCGGCGGAATCACGCCCGATACCATGCAGCCTTACCGGGTTGCGGGTGCCGCCGGCTTCGGTCTTGGCTCCGCCCTCTACAGCCCGGGCTTGCCGGTTGCCGACTTGGCCGCCCGTGCGGCCCGCTTCGCCCAGGCTTGGGCGGAAGGGACCGCCGTCCGCTGAATTCACCTTCCATTTTCATCACCCAACGACCGGCGCACACGCCGGCGCACCTTAGAGGGAATCCCATGAAGGTTACCAATCGCCTTTCCCGCCGTGCACTGACGGTCGGCCTGTCCGCGGGCGTGCTGATCGCCGGAGCCGCGACCCTGCCCGGTGCGGCCTTTGCCGCCGACTATCCGACCAAGCCGATCGAGTTGATCGTCCCCTACGCCGCCGGCGGCGGCACCGACCTCGTCGCCCGCGCCTTCGCCGACGCGGCGAAGAAGCAACTGCCGCAGTCGATGGGCGTGGTCAACAAGACCGGCGGCGGCGGCGCCGTCGGCCTGACCGAGATCATGGCCGCCCGTCCCGACGGCTACAAGATCGGCATGGGCACGGTGGAGATCACCCTGCTGCCGCATATGGGTGTCGCCCGCTTCACCGTGGACGACTTCACGCCCATCGCCCGCCTGAATGCGGAGCCGAGCGCCATCACGGTCAAGGCCGACGCGCCCTGGAAGACGATCGAGGAGTTCCTGGACTACGCCAAGGCCAATCCCGGCAAGGTGCGCATCGGCAACTCCGGCACCGGCGCCATCTGGCACCTTGCTGCCGAAGCGATGCAGGAAAAGACCGGCACGACCTTCAACCATGTCCCCTTCGACGGCGCCAACCCGGCCGTCACCTCGCTGCTGGGCGGCCATATCGAGGCGGTTTCGGTCAGCCCGGCTGAGGTGTCGAGCCAGCTCGCCGCCGGCCAGCTCCGCATGTTGGCCGTCATGGCTGACCAGCGCCAGAAAGCCTTCCCCGACGTGCCCACGCTGAAGGAGAAGGGCATCGACCTGTCCGTCGCCACCTGGCGCGGCATCGTCGTGCCGAAGAAGACCCCGGCCGCGGTGGTCGAAACCCTGCGCACCGCCAGCAAGGCCGCGGCGGAGGACCAGGGCTTCCGTGACCAGCTGGCCAAGATGAACCTGACCTGGGCCTATGCCGACGGTCCGGAGTTCGGTCAGGTCATGCAGAAGGACAACGCCTTCTTCAAGGGCCTGATGACCAAGCTGGGCATGGCGAAGTAACGCCTGACCGACGCAGCCCCCGGCGGTTCGCCGCCGGGATTTCTTCATCGGTTGAGGAGACCGGACCATGAGCAACCCGCCCGCCGGGAGCGACCGCCCCGGCTCCAGCGACGATTCCGGCATCGCCATGCCGCTGACGACCAAGATCGCCAACCTGGTGATCTCCGTCGTTCTGATCGCGGTCGCCGCATCGGCCATCGCCGCGACATCCGATTTTCCGAAGAGCATGCTCGCCGCCGATGTCGGCGCCGCGCGCTTCCCCATCATCCATGCCGGCGCGCTGATCCTGCTGTGCCTGATCCTGATCGCCAACACGCTGCGTACACCCACCGCCCCCGCCGCCAATGGGCAGGGGCCGGTCGGCATTGCCGGCTATGCCGGCGTCGCGCTGGGGATGCTGGCGACCGGCGCCTGCATCGCCGCCATGGAGCAGGTCGGCTATGGTCCGGCCACCGCCATCTACATGGCGGTCATCATGGCGTTGATGGGACAACGCAGCCCGGTGTGGAATCCGGTGCTGGCGGTCGGCGTGACCGCGCTGGTCTACGGCGTTTTCCATTACCTGCTGCAGGTGCCGCTGCCGGTTGGGAGCCTGTTCGAATGACCAGCCGCCCCCTTCCCGTTACCACCCCTTGCCCGGTGGGAGACAGCCGCCATGCATGAACTCAATCTTCTGATGGGCGGCTTCGCCACGCTGGCGTCGAACCCGCTGGCGCTGCTTCTGGCACTGGTCGGCGTAGCGCTGGGCATCGTCATCGGCGCCCTTCCCGGCCTGACCGCGACCATGGGCGTCGCCATCCTGCTGCCCTTCACCTTCGGCATGGACCCGGTGTCCGGCCTGCTGATGATTTCCGGCGTCTTCTTCGGCGGCGTCTATGGCGGGTCGGTGACGGCGATCCTGCTGCGCATTCCCGGCACCCCGGCCGCCGCCGCCACGGCGATGGATGGCTTCGAGCTGACAAGAAAGGGCATGGCCGGCGTGGCGCTCGGCACGGCGACGCTGTCCTCCTTCCTGGGTGGCACCGCCAGCATCATCGTGCTGATCTTCATGGCCCCGATCCTGGCCGGCTTCGCCCTTGAGTTCAGCGCGCCGGAGAGCTTCGCGCTGGCCGTCTTCGGATTGAGCATCATCGCCAGCATCTCCGGCCGCTCGGTCATCAAGGGCCTGATCGCCGGCTTCCTCGGGCTGCTGATCGCCACGGTCGGCATGGACCCGATGGACGGCTTTCCCCGCTACACCGGCGGCTATACAGAGCTGTTCAACGTCCCCTTCATCCCGGTGATGATCGGCCTGTTCGCCGCGGCCGAAGCCTTCAAGACGCTGGAGGACCCGAAGGTCCGCCTGGGCATGGCGGCGGCGCTGGGCCGCATCCTGCCGGATTGGCCGACCTATCGCCGCATGCTGGGCACGGTGGCACGCTCCTCCGGCCTCGGCATCGTGATCGGCATCATTCCGGGTGCCGGCGCCGACATTGCCGCCTATGTCGCCTACAACGAGGCCAAGCGGTTCAGCCGGACGCCGGAGAATTACGGCAAGGGTGAACTGGCCGGTGTCGCCGCGTGCGAAGCCGGCGCCAACGGCTGCACCGGCGGCGCGCTGCTGACCATGCTGACGCTGGGCATTCCGGGTGACGCGGTGACGGCGGTGATGCTGGGCGCGCTGACGCTGCAGGGGCTGCAGCCGGGGCCGCTGCTGCTGAAGGAGCATGCGGATCTGGTCTTCACCCTGTTCGCCGGCATGCTGTTCTGCTACGTCGCCATGCTGGTGATCGGGCTGGGCTCCCTGCGCTTCATGGGCCGGGTCCTGCAAATGCCGAAGTCGGTGCTGACGCCGGTGATCCTGGTCCTGTGCATCGTCGGCACCTACGCCATCAACAACAGCCTGTTCGACATCTGGATCATGCTGGCGGCAGGTGTCGCCGGATACTTCATGCAGAAGTGGGACTTCCCGGCCTCCCCGGTGGTGCTGGCGCTGATCATGGGGCCGATGGCGGAGGCCAATTTCCGCCGGGCGCTGTCGCTGTCGGGCGGAAGCTACGACTTCCTCTACACCCGGCCGATCACTGTGGTCCTGCTGACCGTCGCCATCCTGACCCTGCTGCTGCCGCTGGTGAAGCGCTGGCGCGCTCACCGGACGGAGAGCCGGCGGGCCGGCACCGCTGGTCCCCTGAACCAAACCAGATGATTCAAGCCTGACGAAGGAAACCTGTCCATGTTCGACGATCTGAAGGGCCGCCGCGTCCTCATCACCGGCTCGACCCAGGGGATCGGGCTGGCCGCGGCTCAGGCTTTCGCCCGCTGCGGCGCCAAGGTCGGCATCAACGGCCGCAAGGCGCCGGCCAATCTCGACTCCACCCTGGCCGCGATGGAGCAGGCGGGCGGCGAAGCTGCCTTCTTCGCCGGCGACCTGAGCGACAGCGCTGCCTGCAAGGCGGTGGTGGACGCCTTCGTCGAACGGTTCGGCGGTATCGACGTGCTGATCAACAATGCCGGCGGGCTGGTCAGCCGCAAGCCGCTGGAGGAGATCGACGACGAGTTCTTCGACGCGGTGACCGACCTGAACGCCCGCTCCGCCCTGATGACCACCAAGCATGCCCTGCCGCATCTGCGGCAGTCGGCCAAGGACAGCGGGCAAACGTCCTCGGTGATCCTGGTGGGATCGGTCGCTGGATATACCGGCGGCGGGCCGGGCGCCGGGCTGTATGGGGCGGCCAAGGCGTGGCTGCATAACATCCAGAAGAATTGGGTCGCCTTCCACACCAAGGAGGGTATCCGGTTCAACACCGTGTCGCCGGGTACCTTCGATACCGCCTTCCATGCCGACAAGGACGAGGCGGCAAAAGCCCGCGTGTCGACCGGCATTCCAATGGGCCGCTTCGGCAAGCCGGAGGAATGCGCGCCGACCTTCCTGTTCTTCGCCTCCCACGCCTGCTCCGGATACATCACCGGGCAGGTGCTGGATGTGAATGGCGGCCAATTCATGCCGTAAAGAGGCTGGACCGGCAGGGGATCGCAGGACAAGCGCCGCTCCATGCTGTTGTCGTAAGACACGGGCAGGAGAGGAACGACCATGGCCAGGCAGATCCCCTTGTCGGAGGACAGCAGCGCGATCGATCCGGCACTCGACGCGCTGCGCAACGACCATACGCACGAGATTGCGCCCGACCTCGCCTATCGGCGGCTCGGCATCGTCAATGTGGTGTTCTGGGGTCCGCCGCGAGCCGGCGACCGCGAATGGGTGCTGATCGACACCGGACTGATCGGCACCAAGGGCTTCATCCGCAGCGCGGCGGCGGAGCGGTTCGGCCGCGATTCACGGCCGGCCGCCATCGTCATGACCCACGGCCATTTCGACCATGTCGGGGCGCTGGAGGATCTGGCGGAAGAGTGGGATACCCCGGTGTACGCCCACCCGCTGGAGCATCCCTATCTGAACGGGCAGGCCGCCTACCCGCCCGGTGATCCGTCGGTCGGCGGCGGCGCGATGGCGGCATTGGCGCGCTTCTATCCGCGCAAGCCGGTGGACGTCAGTTCCCGCTTGCGAGCCCTGCCCGAGGATGGATCGGTTCCGGTGATGCCCGGCTGGCGCTGGGTTCACACACCGGGGCACAGCGTCGGCCATGTCTCCTTCTGGCGGGAGCAAGACCGCTCGATGATCGTCGGCGACGCCTTCGTCACCACGGGGCAGGAGTCGGCCTATGCAGTGGCGGTTCAGCGGGCGGAAATGCACGGACCGCCCATGTACTTCACCGTCGAATGGGACAAGGCCAAGGATTCAGTCGCCCGGCTGGCGGCCCTGGAACCGGAACTGGTCATCACCGGCCATGGCGAACCAATGCACGGAGCCGAGATGCGAACCGCGCTGCACCGGCTGGCCGACGAGTTCGACGGTATCGCCATCCCACGCCGGGGGATCTATCTGGAAAAGCCGGCACGGGCGGAGGATGGAACCGCCTATTGCGGGCCAGAGGAATAGTGAAACACAGTCATAAGGGCGATGTCGACGTTGGTGAGCGTCACGCTGCGCGGGGATGGACGTCGCGTTCGATCTCCGCGCCATGCTCGCTGGCGGCAACCGACAGGTCATAGTCGGACTGCAGGTTCAGCCAGAATTGTGGCGTGGTGCCGAAGTAACGGGCAAGGCGTAAGGCGGTGTCGGCACTGATGCCCCGACGTTCGTTGACGATCTCGCCAATCCGGGTGGCGGGAACACGCAGAGCAATGGACAGCGCATTGGCCGTCAGCCCCAGCGGCTCCATGAATTCCTCCCGCAGGACTTCGCCGGGATGTGTTTTGACGCGCATCGTCTGATCCCCCCTCCTAATGGTAATCAACGATCTCCACCTCGTAGACGCCGTCCTCGCGCCAGACGAAGCAGACACGCCATTGGTCGTTGATGCGGATGCTATGCTGCCCAGCTCGATCTCCTCTGAGCGCTTCCAGTCGGTTCCCCGGTGGCGAACGCAAATCCTCCAACACTGCCGCAGCGTTCAGCATGTCCAGTCTCCGAACAGCGACTTTGGAGATGGCACCGAACTGACGGACGGCTTCGCCGTCATACAGCGCCTTGGTTCGCCGATCACGGAAACTGCGTATCATTCAAACACCATATAACGGAAAACGTTAAACGTCAAGCATTTCCTCGGAAGAGGGAATGGCAACAAAAAAACCCCCGCCGGATCGCTCCGACGGGGGTTTTCGTTAGCGACCGCTGTGTCCGGCTATCAGGCCGGGACGGCGACCTTGTCCGCGACTTCCTGGAAGGCCGGGATCTGGTCGAAGTTCATGTAGCGGTAGATGTCGGCGGCGGCCTGGTTCACCACGCCGACCTGGGCCAGATACTCCTCGGTGGTCGGGATCTTGCCCAGCAGCGCCGCGACGGCGGCCAGTTCGGCCGACGACAGGTAGACGCGGGTGTCAATACCCAGACGGTTCGGGAAGTTGCGGGTCGAGGTCGAGATGGCGGTCGAACCCTTGCGGACCTGCGCCTGGTTGCCCATGCACAGCGAGCAGCCCGGCATCTCCATGCGGGCGCCGGCCTTGCCGAGGGTGGCGTAATAGCCTTCCTCGGTCAGCATCATCGCGTCCATCTTCGTCGGCGGGGCGATCCACAGGCGGGTCGGGATGTCCGACTTGCCGTTCAGGATCTTACCGGCGGCGCGGAAGTGGCCGATGTTGGTCATGCAGGAACCGATGAACACCTCGTCGATCTTGTCGCCGGCGACCTCGGACAGCGTCTTCACGTCGTCCGGATCGTTCGGGCAGGCCAGGATCGGCTCCTTGATGTCGGCCAGATCGATCTCGATCACCGCGGCATACTCAGCGTCGGCATCGGGCTTCAGCAGCTGCGGATCGGCGATCCAAGCCTCCATCGCCTTGATGCGGCGCTCCAGGGTGCGCGCATCGGCGTACCCGTTGGCGATCATCCACTTCATCAGCGTGATGTTGGAGGTCATGTACTCGATGATCGGCTCTTTGCTGAGCTGCACGGTGCAGCCCGCCGCCGACCGCTCGGCCGAAGCATCGGACAGCTCGAATGCCTGCTCGACCTTCAGATCCGGCAGACCCTCGATCTCCAGGATGCGGCCGGAGAAGATGTTCTTCTTGCCCTTCTTCTCGACCGTCAGCAGACCGGCCTTGATCGCGTAGAGCGGGATGGCGTTGACGAGGTCACGCAGGGTGACGCCCGGCTGCATCGTGCCCTTGAAGCGGACCAGGACCGATTCCGGCATGTCCAGCGGCATGACGCCGGTGGCAGCGGCGAAGGCGACCAGACCGGAGCCGGCCGGGAAGCTGATGCCGATCGGGAAGCGGGTGTGGCTGTCGCCGCCGGTGCCGACGGTGTCCGGCAGCAGCAGGCGGTTCAGCCAGGAGTGGATGACGCCGTCGCCCGGACGCAGCGCGACGCCGCCGCGGGTGGAGATGAAGTCCGGCAGCTCATGGTGCATCTTCACGTCCACCAGCTTCGGATAAGCGGCGGTGTGGCAGAAGGACTGCATCACGAGGTCGGCCGAGAAGCCCAGGCAGGCCAGGTCCTTCAGCTCGTCGCGGGTCATCGGGCCGGTGGTGTCCTGCGACCCGACCGTGGTCATCTTCGGTTCGCAATAGGTGCCCGGACGGACGCCCTTGCCTTCGGCCAAGCCACAGGCGCGGCCGACCATCTTCTGGGCCAGCGTGAAGCCCTTGCCGGTGTCGGCCGGGGCGGCGGACTGGCGGAACAGGGTCGAGGGAGCCAGACCCAGCGCCTCGCGGGCGCGGGCGGTCAGGCCGCGGCCGATGATCAGCGGGATGCGGCCGCCGGCACGCACCTCGTCGAAGATCACCTCGGACTTCACGGTGAACTCGGCGATGACCTCGCCGTTCTTCAGGGCCTTGCCTTCATAGGGGCGCAGCTCGATGACGTCGCCCATCTCCATCTTGTTGACGTCCAACTCGATGGGCAGGGCGCCGGCGTCTTCCATCGTGTTGTAGAAGATCGGGGCGATCTTGGTGCCGAGGCAGACGCCGCCGAAACGCTTGTTCGGGACGAACGGGATGTCCTCGCCGGTAAACCACAGCACCGAGTTGGTGGCGGACTTGCGCGAGGAGCCGGTGCCGACCACGTCGCCGACATAGGCGATCAGGTTGCCCTTCTGCTTCAGCGCTTCCAGCTGCTTGGTCGGGCCGCGCTGGCCCGGCTCGTCGGCCTCGATGCCCGGACGCGGGTTCTTCAGCATGGCGAGCGCGTGCAGCGGGATGTCCGGACGGCTCCAGGCATCCGGGGCCGGCGACAGGTCGTCGGTGTTGGTCTCGCCCGACACCTTGAAGACGGTCAGCGTCATCGACGCCGGGACTTCCGGACGCGAGGTGAACCACTCGGCATCGGCCCAGGACTGCAGCACCGCCTTGGCGTTGGCGTTGCCCTTGTCGGCCAGTTCCTTGACGTCATGGAAGAAGTCGAAGACCAGCAGGGTCTTCTTCAGGCCTTCCGCGGCGGCGGCGCCGCATTCGGCGTCCGACAGCAGGTCGATCAGCGGCTGGACGTTGAAGCCGCCGAGCATGGTGCCCAGCAGTTCGGTGGCCTTGACCTTGGAGATCAGCGGCGAGCTGTCGTTGCCCTTGGCGACGGCGGCCAGGAAGCCGGCCTTGACGCGGGCGGCGTCATCGACGCCGGCCGGAACGCGGTGGGTGATGAGGTCGAGGAGGAAGGCCTCCTCGCCCGCCGGCGGGGCCTTCAGCAGGTCGATCAGCTCCGACGTCTGCTTCGCGGTCAGGGGCAGAGCCGGGATTCCGAGGGCGGCGCGTTCGGCCGCGTGCTGGCGATAGGCTTCGAGCACGGCAGGGTTCCTCATAAATGAAAGGCCGGCCCTTGGATGGGAACCGTGAGACGGCCCGCTTGAACTCAGGTCGGGTTTATATGCCCGCTTAAATGAAAGTGCAAGGGGGCGCCCCGCTTACGTGAAGCGGGCAGGATGAAGCAGCCATTCTTTTTGCACTGGTATTACCGGCGCTTGGTATGACCACTTTGCCAACCCCGCTTTACTTCAGCGCTGTGGCCTGCTCCGGCGTCAGCAGGACGATGCCGTCCTCGTCAGCGAACAGGATGTCGCCGGGACGGACCGCCGCACCGGGCAGTTCCACCGCCACGTCGACCAGCCCCTGGTCGCGGCGGGTGGAGGCGCGCGGGATCGACGCCAGCGCCTTGATGCCGAGCGGCAGGGTCGCCAGTTCCGCCACGTCGCGGACGCAGCCCCAGATCACCACGCCGGCCCAGCCGTTCTTGACGGCGGACGCGGCGATCATATCGCCCATCAGGGCGCAGCGCAGGCTGCCGGCGCCGTCAACCACCAGGACGCGGCCGGCGCCGGGGGTGGCCAGCAGTTCCTTGACGCGGGAATTGTCCTCCAGGCACTTCACGGTGACGACCTCGCCGGTGAAGCGGGTGACGGCGCCGAAGTCGCGGAAGCCCGGCAGGACGTAGCGGGCATCGTCCTTGAAACGGTCGAACAGGTCGCAGGTCGGGGTGAAGGCGGTGGTGATCTGATCTGTGCTCATGGCGATTGGGGCTCCGCAGCGTGAACGGTGCAGGGACTTTCTCCCGTCACCTCTTGCGCCAAAGGCGGGCGGGAGGCAAGGGCGGCGCGGCGCGACGACGGCAGGTCGGCGAACATGACGCAGGAGGCCTGCCGAACGTGCAGTCGACGCCGCAGCGACCCGCGCCCATATTTCCGGAAAGACGAGAAGAACCCGTGGTGTCCTCCATGACCATGCCGAAGATTGCCGCCGCCGGCGCGGCCGGTGCGCTGACCCTTCTGGTCTCGGCCTGCGCCTCCGTCATCTCGCCCCCGCCGGTGGCGCAGCCCGACCCGGCGGTGCTGAGCGCGCTGGAGCGCTACTCCGCGGGCGAGTGCAACCCGCAGACCGCGGCGGTGCTGACGGGGATGCATGTTCCGGCCGGTGATATCCGCGGCCTGAGCTACGGCCTCTACCGCGACGAGTTCCGCGACGCAATCGTCCGCTGGGACGCCTGGGTCTATCTGAAGGACCAGCCCGGCTCCCTGGTTGTCACGCTGGACGAGGATTGCCGGCCGATCCAAGTCTATGCCCGCGGCGGGGCGACGCTGCCGGGAAGCCGCTGAACCCGCCGCCCGATTGGGTAGAGGGCCGGGCGGATGGAACAGCGTGGAACAGGATCCCGGCAGTCGTTCCATGTCGCAGCGACCTGTCCTTCCGAAAGGAAGGGTGTCCGGTGGATGGAACATGGTGAAACATGATGCCTGATGCTGTTCCATCTGACCGGCCTCCGCATGCGGATGAGAAGGCCGGATTTTATAGGATTTCGCTCCTTTTTGGCGCGTTTGTTGAAAAGGACGCGGCCTGCGGCCCGTCCATGCGAACCTCTGACCTGTCTTAACTATCGCCGGCCCGCGCCGACACGGTCTCCGACACATGAGCGTCAACGGCGCGGTCGTGGCGCTTCAGCCGTTCCTGCAACGTGTCGCCCATGCGCAACGCCACGGCGATCGACAGGATGTCGCCCAGGACCAGATGGGCGATGCGGACGGTCATCGGCGAATGGATGTCGAAATCGTCGGCGATGTCGGCGACGAGGCTGACCGTCGCCATCTCCGCCAGCGGCGAGCCGGAGCGGGTCAGCGCCACCACGTCGGCGCCGGCCTTGCGGGCGTTCCGCACGGCATCGAGGATGTCACGGGTGCGGCCGGTGCTGGACACCGCGACCACCGCGTCACCCTTCGCCAGAGTCAGGGCGGAGGCGAAATAAACGTGGGAGTCGGTGTAGGCGACCGTCGGCATGCCCAGCCGGAAGAACTTGCGCTGGATATCCTCCGCCACCGTGCCGGAATTGCCGGAACCGTAGAATTCGATCCGCCGGGCGGAGGCCAGAACGTCGGCGGCGCGGTCCACCGCGTCGGCCGGCAGATTGTTGCGCACCTGCATCAGCGTGGCGATGGTGCGGTCGAACAGCTTGCCGGCCAGCACCGCTCCCGGCACCCCGCCCTCGGCATTCAACTCCCCGCCCGCCGACAGGTCCTGGTGCAGGAAGGGCATGCCGCCGGCGATGTCCTGCGCCAGCTTGATCTTGAATTCGCGAAAGCCGCGGCAGCCGAGAGCCGCGCAGAAACGCGCCACCGTCGGCTCGCTCACCCCGACCCGGTCGGCCAGTTCGGCCATCGACAGGTTGATGACGTCGCCCGGATGGGCCATCGCATAGTCGGCCAGCTTGCGTTCCGAGGGCCGGATCTGGTCGCGGACGGCGGCGATTCTCGCCAGCATTTGGGGGCTCTCCCTTCTGATTGTGGGTCAGCCTAGCACATGTAGCAAAGCTACATATACAGCGCTGCGAACGACCGATTCCATCACCCGGCCGAAGCGTCCTTTCCAAGCGTTTCCAAGCTGTCAGACTTGGCCCTGCGACAAAATGTCGAGCCGGTTCGCCTTGTCCGGAAGCCCGTCCGGGAGTATGTAGTAAAACTACAGAGCGGGCGCAAATCACGGCATCCAACCATGGCATCTGCCGTCCACCGCCCGCTCTGAAAATATGACGTGTATCAACGAATCCGGCGCCCATCGCGCCTATGCTTCCAATCGTCCCGCGCGGTTCGCGGGCACCACGAGACTGCCGACACGGCCTATGATCCGCGCCGACGTCTGAATCTCTGAGGAGTCATCATGGACACCCTGCTGATGGACGGACTTGCCCAGACAACGGAGCAGCAGTCCGCCGCCGACCCCTGGCGCGGTTTCGCCCCGGGCGTCTGGCGCCGCTCGGTCGACGTCCGCGATTTCATCCAGCGCAACCTGTGCCCTTATGAAGGCGACGCGGGCTTCGTCGCCGGTCCCACCGCCCGCACCACCGCGCTGTTCGCCAAGGTCACCGACCTGCTGAAGCAGGAACGCGCCGCCAAGGGCGGCGTACTGGACGCCGACACCGAAGTCTTCGCCTCCATCACCTCGCACGCCGCCGGCTACATCGACCAGGAACTGGAGGTCATCGTCGGCCTGCAGACCGAAAAGCCGCTGAAGCGCGCGATCATGCCGTTCGGCGGCTGGCGCATGGTCAAGACGGGCCTGGAAGCCTACGGCTTCACCCCGTCGCCGAAGCTGGAAGAGATCTTCCCGGCCCTGCGCAAGACGCACAATGACGGCGTGTTCGACGTGTACACGCCCGAGATGCTGCGCTGCCGCAAGTCCGGCGTCATCACCGGCCTGCCCGACGCCTACGGCCGCGGCCGCATCATCGGCGACTATCGCCGGCTGGCTCTCTACGGCGCCGATTTCCTGATCAAGGACAAGAAGGCCCAGCTCGCCTCGCTGGAGGTCAGCCGCATCGACGAGGACGTCCTGCGCCTGCGCGAGGAAATCTCCGAGCAGATCCGCGCGCTGAAGGAGCTGGTCGAGATGGCCGCCTCCTACGGCTTCGACGTCAAGCATCCGGCCGCGACGGCGCGGGAAGCGGTGCAGTGGACCTATCTGGCCTATCTGGCGGCGGTGAAGGAAGCCAACGGCGCGGCGATGTCGCTGGGCCGGGTGTCCAGCTTCCTCGACATCTACATCGAGCGCGACCTGCGCGACGGCGTCATCACCGAGGCGGAAGCCCAGGAGATGATCGACCATTTCGTGATGAAGCTGCGCATGGTCCGCTTCCTGCGCACGCCGGAATACGACCAGCTGTTCTCGGGCGACCCGACCTGGGTCACGGAATGCCTGGGCGGCATGGGGCTGGACGGCCGGACGCTGGTCACCAAGACCAACTTCCGCATGCTGCAGACCCTGCACAATCTGGGTCCGGCGCCGGAACCGAACCTGACGGTCCTGTGGTCGGAACAGCTGCCGGACGGCTTCAAGCGCTTCTGCGCCGACACCTCGATCAAGACCTGCTCGGTCCAGTACGAGAACGACGACCTGATGCGCGGCTATTGGGGCGACGATTACGGCATCGCCTGCTGCGTGTCGGCGATGCGCATCGGCAAGCAGATGCAGTTCTTCGGCGCCCGCGCCAATCTGGCCAAGACGCTGCTGTACGCCATCAACGGCGGCAAGGACGAGGTTTCGGGCGAGCAGATCGGCCCGGCCTTCGCGCCCATCACCGGCGACGTGCTGGACTATGACGAGGTCATGGCCCGCTTCGAGCCGATGATGGAGTGGTTGGCCAAGGTCTACATGAACGCGCTGAACGCCATCCACTACATGCATGACAAGTACATGTACGAGCGGATGGAGATGGCCCTGCACGACCGCGACATCCTGCGCACCATGGCCTGCGGCATCGCCGGCCTGAGCGTGGTGGCGGACAGCCTGTCGGCGATCAAGTTTGCCAAGGTGAAGGTCATCCGCGACGCCAGCGGCCTCGCCACCGACTTCGAGATCGAGGGCGACTATCCGGCCTTCGGCAACAACGACGCCCGGGTGGACGACATCGCGGTGTGGGCGGTCGAGCGCTTCATGACGGCGCTGCGCAAGCAGAAGGCCTACCGGAACGCGATGCCGACGCAGTCGGTGCTGACGATCACCTCCAACGTGGTCTATGGCAAGAAGACCGGCAACACGCCGGACGGCCGCAAGGCCGGCCAGCCCTTCGCGCCGGGTGCCAACCCGATGCACGGGCGGGACAGGAAGGGCGCCATCGCGTCGATGGCCAGCGTGGCGAAGCTGCCCTATTCGCACGCGCAGGACGGCATCAGCTACACCTTCACCATCGTCCCGGGTGCGTTGGGCCGCACCGAGGACGAGCGGGTGAGCAATCTGGTCGGCATGCTGGACGGCTATGCCCACCAGGGTGGCCACCACATCAACGTCAACGTCTTCGACCGTGAAACGCTGCTTCATGCCATGGACCATCCGGAGCTGTATCCGCAGCTGACCATCCGGGTGTCCGGCTACGCGGTGAACTTCATCAAGCTGACGCGCGAGCAGCAGCTCGACGTGATCAGCCGGACGTTCCACGACAAGCATTGAGGAGCGACCAACTCACCCTTGTAAAATCCCCTCTCCCCCCTGGGGAGAGGGTTAGGGTGAGGGGGCAGCACAGGCGCCAGCCTGTGCCAGGGGATTGCCAAGGGGCAGTATGCCCCTTGGCGGCGCGCTAAGCGCGCCGGCCCCCTCACCCTCCCCACGCCTTCGGCGTGGGTCCCCTCCCTCTCCCCGGGGGAGAGAGGGCGAGGCGGTCCGATTTTTTTAAAGAGCAAGCTCCCATGACACAGCCTCCCACCCTCCCCCAAGCCCGCCCCGGCTCCGTTTCCGGCTGGGTCCATTCGGTCGAGACCGGGGGCACGGTGGATGGGCCGGGGATCCGCTATGTGCTGTTCATGTCAGGCTGTCCGCTGCGCTGCCTGTACTGCCACAACCCCGACACCCAGCACATGCATGACGGGACGCGGACGACCTCGACCGAAGTCCTCGACGACATTGCTCTCTATGCCGAATTCCTGAAGCGCGCCCATGGCGGGCTGACGCTGAGCGGCGGCGAGCCGCTGGTGCAGCCGGAGTTCGCCGCCGCCATCCTGCGCGGGGCGAAGGCGCTGGGCATGCACACCGCGCTCGACACTTCCGGCTTCCTCGGCAACCATGCCGACGATCATCTGCTGGAGGATGTCGATCTCGTCCTTCTCGACATCAAGGCGTTTTCCGAGAAGACCTATCGCCACCTGACCGGCGTTCCGCTGCGCCCGACGCTGGAGTTCGCGGAGCGGCTCGCCGGGATGAACAAGCGCATCTGGCTGCGCTATGTGCTGGTCCCCAACCTGACCGACGACGCGGCCGAGATCGACGGGCTGGCCGAGTTCGTCGCCGGACTGGGAGTGGTCGACCGGGTCGACGTGCTGCCCTTCCACAAGATGGGCGAGCATAAATGGAAGGCATTGGGGCGCAAATACATGCTGACCGACACCGAACCACCCTCGCGCGAGCTGGTGGAGCGGGTGCGGGAGCAGTTCCAGGCGCGGGGGCTGCGGGCGGACTGAACCCGCAGCCTTTCCGCCGTGATTACGCCGGGCGAATCGCCTGGGCGAAAGTGAAGAGC
>PJUA01000334.1_pt1 | contig 31806 bp, 30 predicted proteins | sample 1512151 | NCBI WGS metagenome assembly PJUA01 (sample SAMN08177678, study PRJNA422409) | Soil metagenome, whole genome shotgun sequencing project. | isolation source: Soil enriched on filter paper: beechwood xylan treatment | place: USA: Madison | collected 2015-01-15
CTCCGGATCCCACGTCGCGGCGTCGGCGGCCAGCACCTCGGCCTCCAGACGCAGGCGCTTCAGGTTCTCCGTCACCCGCTCCAGCCGGCGGGCCGAGCGGTCGATGGCGGTGACCTGCGCGCCCTGCACCACCAGTTGCGCCGTCTTCCCACCGGGGGCGGCGCACAGGTCGAACACCCGCTTACCCCGAAGATCGCCGAACAGCTTGGCCGGCAGCGAGGCGGCGAGGTCCTGGATCCACCACTCCCCCTCATCGAAGCCGGGAAGCTCGGTCACCGACCCGCCCGGCGGACGGCGCAGCGAGCCGGTCGGCAGCAGGGTCGCGCCCAGCCGCTCGGCCCAGCCCTCCGGATCCGACTTTACCGTGATGTCGAGCGGCGCTTCGTGCAGGTGCGCCTCGACGATGCCGCGGGTGCGGGCGGTGCCATAGGCGGAACGCCAGGACAGCCACAGCCAGTCCGGCGTGTTCAGCCGCCCGGCATCCTGCCGCGCCGCCATCTCCGCCCCTTCGCGCCCGATGCGGCGCAGCACGGCGTTGATCAGCCCCTTGTAGGGAGCGGCGTTGCGCGCGGCGGCCAACTCTACCGCGGTGTCGACCGCGGCATGGGCGGGGGTGTTCAGGAACACCAGCTGCGCCGTGCCCAGCCGCAGCATGTCGTGGATGGCGGCCTTGGGCAGGCCCGGCTTGGCGAGGCTGGCCTGGATCATCTCGTCGATCTGGCCCAGCCGGCGCAGGACGGTGGCGACCAGCAGGCGGACGAAGCCGCGGTCGCGCGGCTGCAGCGCCGCCAGATCGGGATGCGCGTCGAACGCGTCGTCGAAGGGAACGGACTTGCGCAGCACGTCGCGCAGCAAGTCGAGCGCAACGCCGCGGGCGGCGAGGGAAGTGTCGGTCATGACTATGGATCTAGCGCGCCGGACGGCCAGTGTCGATAAGGGATGCCCGGTGTTTCCGGACAATGAAGACCAAAAAGCGGAGGTCGGAAAAGCGAAGGGCCGGTGCGTTGCCGCCCGGCCCTTAGGTCTTCGCTTCTCTACCGGAGAACTGGAGCGGGCGAAGGGATTCGAACCCTCGACCCCAACCTTGGCAAGGTTGTGCTCTACCCCTGAGCTACGCCCGCGCTCCCGTCGTCCGGGAGCCGCTTTCTACGGAAACGCGGCCTCCGCCGCAAGAGGAAAATTCACCCTCCCCTCACTTTTTTCGCGACGGCTTTCCCCTCCCCTGCTGCGCTGCGGCACCGGGCGTCTTGCGTCCCGGCGGAGGCGCGCTATGGTACGCAACCATACGGCAACGGATGGAGATTGCGGCATGGCCGGCACCATCACCCTGACCCGCGATGGAGCGGTCGCGACCCTGACCCTGTCCAACCCGGACAAGCTGAACGCCTTCGACAAGCCGATGTGGCATGCCCTGATCGGCCACCTGACAGCGCTTGAGGCCGACGAGGGAACCCGCGTCGTCGTGATGCGCGGCGGCCCCAGCTCCAACGGGTCGCGCACCTTCTCCCCGGGCGCCGACATCTCGGAGTTCGAGAGCGAGCGAAACAGCCCCGAACAGGGCGCCAGCTACGGCGACCTGATGGACGAGGGGCTGGACGGCCTGCGCGCCCTGCGCCACCCGGTTCTGGCCGCCATTGACGGTCCCTGCTGCGGCATCGGGCTGGCGGTGGCGCTGGCCTGCGACCTCAGGGTCTGTTCGGAGAGCAGCCGCTTCGGCGTGCCGGTCAGCCGGCTCGGCATCTCCATGGGACCGACGGAGCTGAAGCTGGTCGCCGACGTCGCCGGCGGCCCGGCGGCGCTGGAGATCCTGCTCGAGGGCCGCGTCTTCGGCGCGGCGGAGGCCAAGGACAAGAATCTCGTCCACCGGGTCGTCGCGGATGAGGGCTTCGAGGCGGAGATCGCCGCCACGATCCAGCGCATCGCCACCGGCGCGCCGCTGGCCGCCACCCTGCACAAGCGCTATGTCCGCCGCCTGTCCGACCCGGCGCCGCTGACCGAGGCCGAAATCGCCGAATGCTACCACTGCTTCGGCACCGAAGACTTCCGCGAGGGCTACCGCGCCTTCCTGGAGAAGCGGAAGCCGGTATTTACGGGACATTGATCTTTGGAAAGAGTGTAGTTGCGGCAGGCAAGATTTACACGGATTTAGACACGGATTACACGGATTTTTTCTTGCTCGTGGCAACGCCTTGACCTCTCCCGGCAAGCAAGGACCTGGGCAATGCCATATCCGTGAAATCCGTGCTTCAATCCGTGACATCCGTGTCGATCTTGCCCGCCGATCCAGCGCGCCCCAAGAATCACCTCCCCGACCTCGCTTACGCATGGCAGGGCTTTCGCATGTGCGATGGTCAATGCGGCGGAACGTCTCACATTCGTAGGGCTCCGTTCCCTGCCTGACGGTCCGTCATGTCGCGCGTCACCCCGCTAATCATCGCCTGCGCCCTGTTCATGGAGAACCTCGACTCGACGGTGATCGCCACGGCGCTGCCGGCGATCGCGCGGTCGATGGGCGAGGATCCCCTGCGGCTCAGCCTGGCGATGACCTCCTACATGCTGGCGCTGGCGGTGTTCCTGCCGGTCAGCGGCTGGGCGGCCGACCGCTATGGCGCGCGCACCGTCTTCGCCAGCGCCATCGCCGTCTTCATGGCGGGGTCGATCGCCTGCGGCCTGTCGAACGGGCTGGTGGAACTGGTGGCTGCCCGCATCCTCCAGGGCATCGGCGGCGCGATGATGGTCCCGGTCGGCCGGCTGATCCTGCTGCGCACGGTGCCGAAGGACCAGCTGGTGACGGCGATGGCGCGGATGACCCTGCCGGCGCTGATCGGGCCGGCGCTGGGGCCGCTGGTGGGCGGCGCGATCACCACCTATGCCTCCTGGCGCTGGATCTTCTTTATCAACGTGCCGATCGGGCTGGTCGGCATCGCGCTGGTGCTGGCGCTGATCCCCAACCTGAAGGAGGAGCAGCGCGACCCCTTCGACGCCCGCGGCTTCCTGTGGAGCGCGATTGCGCTGGCGGCCTTCATGTTCGGTTTCGAGAATATCGGGCGCGACCTGCTGCCGGCCAGCGCGGTGGCGATCCTGCTGGTGGTGGCGCTGCTGGCGACGCTGGCCTACCTGCGCCATGCCCGCCGGGTGGTGCGGCCGGTGCTCGACCCGTCGCTGTTCCGGCTGCCGACCTATCGCGCCTCGGTCCTGGGCGGCACGCTGTTCCGCGTCGGCAACGGCGCGGTGCCCTTCCTGATGCCGGTGATGCTGCAGATCGGCTTCGGCCTGACCGCCTTCGAGTCGGGAGCGCTGACCTTCGCCGGTGCGGCGGGGGCGCTGACCATGAAGGCGCTGGCCGGCCCGATCCTGCGGCGCTTCGGCTTCCGTCTGGTGCTGACCCTCAATTCGCTGGTCAGCGGTGCGATCCTGGCCAGCTACGGCGCCTTCCGTCCCGACACGCCGCATCTGGTGATCCTGGGCGCGCTGCTGGTGGGCGGCTTCTTCCGCTCGCTGCAGTTCACCGGGATGAACACGCTGAGCTATGCCGAGGTGCCGCAGCCGATGACCAGCCGCGCCAACACGCTGGCCAGCGTGATGCAGCAGCTGTCGCTGAGCCTGGGCGTCGCCGTCGGCGCCACCGCGCTGCACCTGACCACCCAGTGGAGCGGCGGCGCCCTGACCCCCGCCACCTTCGTTCCCGCCTTCCTGACGGTGGGGCTGATGGCCTGCGCCTCCAGCCTGCCCTTCTGGCGCCTGCCCGCCGATGCCGGCAACGAGATCAGCGGGCATATCGGCAGCGCCCGCCCTGAAACACGCCCCGAAACGCGGCATGACGCTGCCCGCAACGCGACGGTCAAGACCGCCGCCCTGACCGACGCCGCGGATTAGCAAAGATGGGGGCGAATGGCCGCCGTCCCATTTCCGAGCATCGCAAACACCCCTATCCATTATACGGATATGCCCGGATCGCTGTGACTTCGGATGAGAATAATTCCGGCGATCATGATTAATTTTCGTGCGAGTCGCTTTTACTAGCGCGTGCGTTCCGGGCGCGTTCCCGCTATAAACATGCATGGCGGCCATGCGCCGTCCTCAAGATAAACGGGAGGCTCCGGGCGGCTGCGCATCGGGGCGGGACAGCATGATGGATTGGGACAAGCTGCGGGTATTCCACGCGGTGGCCGAAGCCGGCAGCTTCACGCATGCCGGCGAGACGTTGAACCTCAGCCAGTCGGCGGTCAGCCGCCAGATCAGCGCGCTCGAGGAAAGCCTGGGCGTTCCGCTGTTTCACCGCCACGCCCGCGGGCTGATCCTGACCGAACAGGGCGAGTTGCTTCACCGCACCGCCCGCGACGTGTTCGCCAAGCTGTCGATGACCGAAGCGATGCTGACCGAAAGCCGGGAGCATCCCAAGGGACCGCTGCGGGTGACGACGACCGTCGCCTTCGGATCGACCTGGCTGACGCCGCGCATCAACGAGTTCATGTCGATCTACCCCGACATCCAGCTGACGCTGCTGATCGACGACGACGAGCTGGACCTGGCGATGCGCGAGGCGGATATCGCCATCCGCATGAACACGCCGCGCCAGCCGGACCTGATCCAGCGGCACCTGATGTCGATCCGCTTCCACCTCTATGCCAGCCAGAGCTACCTGAAGAAAAAGGGCACGCCCAAGACGGCGGCCGAGCTGGACAATCACGACCTGATCACCTATCCGCCCGACGTGCGGGCGCCGATTCCGAACGTCAACTGGATCATGGAGGTCGGCGACCCCTCGCCCAACCGGAAGCCGATCCTGCAGGTCAACAGCGTCTACGCCATCTATCGCGCGGTGGAGAGCGGGCTCGGCATCGGCGCGCTGCCGGACTTCCTGGTCGACAGCTTCTCCAAGGACGTGACCCGGATCCTGCCGGACGTCGACGGGCCGAAGGTCGACGCCTACTTCGTCTATGCCGAAGAATTGCGCCATTCCAAGCGCATCGCGGTCTTCCGCGACTTCCTGGTTAAAAAAGTGGCAGAAACTCCGTTCTGACCTCAAACAATTTTCAATGATCCCGTAAGAGAATTGCCGAAATCGACGATGTCTTTCCGACTTTCCGGAGCGGCATCGTCGATTTCGGCATTTTTATTAGCCTTCTAAGGATATTTTGAAGCCATGCGCGTCTTGCATGGTAGATTTATATATTTGTGCCTGGAAAGTTGGCAGCAGAATGGTCAAATTTTGATCGTTGGATGTTGCGACGCAGCATCCGATGTTTCGTCCCGGAGGTCTCCCCTCCGGGGTTGGGTCCTCGGACCCAGCGTCTCCCAGACGTGAAGCCTCCCTGTTCAACTCGCCGCTAATCCAATGGGTTAGCGGCGGTTTTTTTATGTGCGCAGGGTCTGGGCCACTCCGGGGGAACGGTCAAACCGCATTTCCGCTCCCCTACGGCGACGGACACCTCATGGCCAAGCTGTCGACGCACAAAGGGCCGCCCCATGGGACGGCCCCCTGTTCACGCTCGACAGCCTGCCCCTCAAGCCATCTCGGCCAGCTGGATCTGCTCGGCGCGGTCGTTCACCTTGGTGCGGATCCGCTCCAGCGCAGCCAGCGGAATGTCGATCTTCACGCAGGGTTCCTGAACGCGCGGATCGTCTCCCGGATACAGCGCCTCATACTCGGCGGCATTGTCGTAGGCTTGGCGGTTGTCCGCTTCGAGATAGGTCTCGACCGGCAGCCCCTCGGCATACATGCCGTCATGGCTGTCGAGTTCGATGTGGAAATATTCGATCTCCTCCATCGCATCGACCTGCCGGATCGACGAGCCGTTGATCAGCAGGCGGGCCGATACACCATACTCGCCGATCAGCAGCGCATGGCTGGGGGAGATGTAGAGGTCGCGGGCGGGCAGGTCCCGGGCGATGGCGCCGCGGGCGATCCGGACCGGCAGGTGAACCTTGCGCAGATGCTCGGTGTCTAAGGACGACCCCGCCAGCAGGCGGCGGCCGATCCAGCGGATCGAACGGAACTCGCCGGTCACAGACGACTGGATCAGATCGCCGATCTTCAGGCTGTCGACAGGCACGTCGCCAAACATGGAACGGACGTAGGTGCCGCGGAGAATGCAGGTCGGAGTGGGAAGGGGAGTCATTGTATTGAAAAGCCCCATGTCATTTCGATGAGTCTTCCACCGGCCGTGCCAAGCTTCACGATGCCCGGCACGGCGGTGGCGTACTCCGAAAAGGTTACTCCGTTAAGCAATCCGCGGGGCGGCGAAGTTGTGCGGATTTATGACTGCCGGTGACCAATTGTCGCAGATGCGCCGGCGGACGACTGCGGCATTTCGTCCGGTTCCTGCTCTTCCAGCGCCGCCCGAGCAAGGGCGAGGATATTGTCCAGCCGGATCACCAGCTCGTTCTCGCACAGGGCTGAACGTGCTGATGCGGCTTCGTTTATGATCGCCCGCAAGGCGTCGCATTGTGTCATGTCGACCTCCGATCCCGTGGTACCCGCTTGTCCGTTTGATAGAACTCCACCCGACAGGTCCCCATTCCCTGTGAAAAACTTCACAGCACGCATCCCGCCGTTTCACATACCCATTTATGCATCGGCAACGGAGGGCTCCCCCATGCACATGCGCAATATCAGGGTGAACGGCAAGCGGACCAGCATGAAGCTGATGCCGGTCGAGTGGGAGTCGCTCGAGGAAATCTGCGCCCGCGAGAACATGACGATGAGCGAACTGGTGTCGAAGATCGATGCCGAACGCCAGGACTGCGACAACCTCACCGGCTGTGTCCGCGTCTATGCGCTGTGTTATTTCCGCAAGGCCGCCAGCCTGTCGGAGCCGATGCCCCGCCACCGCGCGCCCGCAGCCGTGGCCTTCGCGGCGGAATAACCACCCGGCCCATCCCGCATAAGCAGTTTGCCGAAGTACCGGCCGCCGGGGTCCGACCATCGGACAGGACCCGTGGCGCTGCCGCGGCCGGCACACCATGTTCGACGCAGGCCCCGTTCCGGCGGCCATCCTCCTTGCGTCGACCGAGATGGTGTGCCGATGCCGGATGCCGATCAGTTTCCCGTCTACAGCGCCGCCGAGCGGCGGGCGGATGCGGCCGTTCATGCCATCGGGGTAACGGCGGGCGTCGCCGGCTTCGTCTGGCTGCTGAATGCCGGCGTGTTCTCCGGGGCGGTTCCGGTCCACACGGCGCTGGCGCTGGTCATCTACGGATTGGGGTTGGTGGGGATGCTGACGGCGTCCGCCGCCTACAACCTCGCCCCGCCCGGCCTGGGCAAGGCGCTGCTGCGGCGGATCGACCATGCCATGATCTTCGTGATGATCGCCGGCACCTACACGCCCTTCACGCTGGGGCTGGGCCAGGGGATCGGGCTGGGCGGCGCCGTGTGGGGCGGGGCAGCCGTCGGCGCGACGCTGAAGCTGCGCTTTCCGGGCCGCTTCAACCGGCTGGGGCTGGCGCTCTATCTCGGGCTCGGCTGGGCGGTCGTCACCGCGCTGGAACCCTTGGGCACGGCATTGTCGACCCCCGCCCTGTGGCTGCTGATCGCCGGCGGGCTGGTCTACACCATCGGCGTCGTCTTTCACCTGATGGAGCGGATGCCCTACAACAACGCGGTCTGGCACCTGCTGGTGCTGGCCGCCGCCAGTTGCCACTTCGCCGCGATCACAGTGGCGTTTCTCTGATTGGCGTTCCTCTGAAATGCCGGGGCCGCAGAGGACAAGCGGCCGCCGATTCCGTATCTTCCGCGGATCACGATCCAAGGGAGACATGATGGCCAACATGGGACCATCCTTCCGCCTGTCGCCGGCCAGCGCGGCACTGGCCTTAGTGACCGCGGTTCTCATGACCGGCACGGTCGGCACCGCGCGGGCCGAGCCGTCCTTCGATTGCAAGGCGGCCGCCACGCCGGTTGAAAAGGCGATCTGCGCCGATTCCAAACTGGCCGATGCCGACCGCGAGATCGCCGACGCCTACAAAACCTTGCAGGATCTGTCGGGCACCGCCGATCGCGAGCGGCTGCGCACGGAGCAGCGGGCATGGCTGGCCCAGCGCAACCAGTGTGCGACGGCGCCCTCCCCCGGCACCTGCCTTGGCCCGGTGCTGGACGCCCGGCGCACGGCCCTGTCCGAGTCGGTGCCCAAGGCGGTCGCCGCGGTGACCACCATCATCGACGGCATCGCCGCCGACCCGGCCGGTGCCGCCAAGCGGCTGGCCGAGATCCGCGGCGGGCTGGGCAAGGGATGGAGCGCCTATCTGCTGCGCTTCGGCCCCTCCCCCGACCGCGCCAAGGCGGATACGCTGCTGCGCGACGCCATCGCGGGCATCGACGATTCCTATGCCCGCGAAACCGCGTCCGGCGTCGATCTCGCCACCGACGACGGCTTCCTCACCGCACTCCGCGTCGTCAGCGACGATGTGGAGATGGCCTGGCCCTGCTCGGTGATGGAAAAGCGGGGGGCGGCGGCCTGGAAGGCGATGGAGCCGCTATACGGCAGCAACCGCGACAATTTCGGCGCCTATCCTGCCTGCCCCGACGACAACGCCCTGCTCGCCTCTCCGGATTGGAAGGCGCTGGACGAGCTGTTCGCGCCGATGCTGGAGGCGGCCTCCAACCGCACCGGCACCATCCGCTTCGCGGCCTACCGCCAGATGGGCATCGATCGCATGAAGTCGGCGGTCGATCCGCGTCTGTTCGTCGCCGACGCACCGGAACTGGCAACGCTGGTGAAGGACACCGCCGGCTGGTCCAACCCGCGCTGGATCGCGCCCGGCTGGGGCGATCGCCTGCGCAAGGCGGTGGACGCGGCGGTCACGGCCTGGACGCCGCAGATCGCCGCCCGCTACGGCATGACCAAGCCGGAGGCCCGCCGGGTGGCCGAGGCGGTGGCCGCGCAGGGGCTGAGCGGCAGCGTCGGCCTGATCACCGACAATCTGGAACTCCAGAAGGACACCCGCCTCCCCGACTGGCTGCGCGGCAGCTGGAGCTGGAACGGCGGCGGGTCCGAGGACACGCCCTTCACCGGTCCCGCCGGAAAGGCGCGCATCGACGAGACCTCCATCTGCGTCGGCAGCGAGTGCGGCGGCTATGACGTCGCCGGCCAGGGGGAGGACGCGCCTTTCGACCCCAAGGAGATGCCGAAGGACGTCAAGCCCGCCCCGAACGCCGCCCGCCAAGCGGTCAGCCTTGCTCCGGTGTCGGCCGGCTCCAGCCTGACCATCGTCCCGCTCGCCGGCGGCAATCTGCTGGTCACCGGTACGGCCAAGCCGGTGGTGCTGAAACGCGAGGGGAAATAGACCGACTCCGGCGCCGGCTGTTCTTCCCCCAGGATCGCGAAAGTCTCGAACGCGAAAGTCTTGCCTGCATCGTTCGGGTAGGCGACACTTCGCGGCGCGTGCTGCGGTTGCGGAACCGGGCGCGGCTTTCCGGGGGGAGGCATGGCACGGAACCTCAAGGCGCTCGGGTTGTGGCGCACCGCGCTGGTCGCCAGCGTCCGCAAGGACGCGCCGGACCTGTCGGCGCGGCAGCTGGCGATCCTTCTCCAGGTCTATCTGACCGACCCGCCGCACACGGTGCGCGGTCTGGCATCCCTGCTGAACATTTCGAAGCCGGCGGTGACCCGCGCGCTCGACCGCCTGTCGGTACTGGGCTTCGTCAAGCGCAAGCGCGATGCGGAGGACAAGCGCAACGTGCTGGTCCAGCGCACCGTGAAGGGCAGCGTCTATCTGTCCGATTTCGCCGAGCTGGTGATCGCCGCCGGCGCCGTCGCGCCGGAGGACATGGCCCGCATCCAGGCCGACGAGGAACTGGCCGCCGCCGCCAAGGCAAGGCTGGAGGCGGCATTGCAGGATGTACCGACGCGGGAGGCCGCCGCACTGGAAGCCTCCGCATCCTGAGCGGTCCCAGGTCAGCCCATGACAACTGGCACGTCTTCGCTGAAGCCATCATCCCCGCGAAGGCGGGGATCCAGGCACTCCATCAAGGAAACCAAAGGGCAAGCTGAATTCCCGCCTTCGCGGGAATGACGGACGATAAGGCGCCGATTGCCCCATTTCTTCCTTACAGCAGCGCTTCCAGCACGCGGTCGGGCGGGGCGTGGCCGTCGGTGAAGGTCTTGATGTTGATCACCACCTTCTCGCCCATGTCGATGCGGCCCTCGATGGTGGCGGAGCCCATGTGCGGCAGCAGGACGACATTGTCCAGCCGCAGGAGCTTCGGGTTGACCGCCGGCTCATGCTCGAACACGTCCAGGCCGGCACCGGCGATCTCGCCCTTCGACAGCATGCGGGTCAGCGCCACCTCGTCGATCACCTCGCCGCGCGAGGTGTTGACGATGTAGCAGTGCGGGCGCAGCAGCTTCAGCCGGCGTTCCGACAGCAGGTGATAGGTGGCCGGCGTGTGCGGGCAGTTGATCGACACGATGTCCATCCGCGCCAGCATCTGATCCAGGCTGGACCAGTAGGTCGCCTCCAGCTCCTGCTCCAGCTCCGGATGGACGCGGCGGCGGTTGTGGTAATGGATCGACATGCCGAAGGCGCGCGCCCGCTTGGCCAGCGCCGAGCCGATGCGGCCCATGCCCAGGATGCCCAGCCGCTTGCCGCTGATGCGGTGGCCCAGCATGGTGGTCGGCCCCCAGCCGGTCCATTGGCCGGAGCGGACCAGACGCTCGCCCTCCGCCACGCGGCGCGCGGTGGCCAGCAGCAGCGCCATGGTCATGTCGGCGGTGTCCTCGGTCAGGACGCCGGGGGTGTTGGTCACGACGATGCCGCGCTCGCGCGCCGCCTTCAGGTCGATGTGGTCGACGCCGGTGCCGAAGGAGGCGATCAGCCGCAGCTGCGGCCCGGCGGCTTCGATCAGCGCGCGGTCGATGCGGTCGGTGACGGTGGGCACCAGCACCTCGGCGATGTTCATCGCATCCTGCATCTGGGCCGGGGTGAGCGGCACGTCGTCCGGATTGAGCCGGGTGTCGAACAGCTCCATCATCCGCGTCTCGATGACGTCCGGCAGCTTGCGGGTGACGACAACGAGCGGCTTCTTCTTGTCGGTCATCGGTGCTGGTCCTCCCTTGCCCCGGCCCGCCCGCATCGAGGTCCCGGCACGGGCTGCTCCGGTCCATGGTTGCCATACCAAGCGGTCGTGGGACTGTCCAGAAGTCCGTCGCGAAAGACCGGCCTGCGAGAGGGAGATTGCAGCCTTGGATTGGGGTGGCGGACCGGGGGTGGCGGCGCTTGCCCAATCGAACGGGTGGTCTCTATAGTGCGGCCCGGTTTTTCCCTCGTCAGCTCCGGTGCCGCCATGCCTGTCCGCCGCTCCGTCCTCGCCTCCCTGGCCCTGATTCTGGGGGTGGGCATGGGGCTTGCCGCGGGCGGCGCAGTTACCGGCGCGGGCGCGGCGTTCGCCGCGGAAAGCAAGGATCCGACCCATGCGTCGGGCCTGCCGATCCCCCGCTTCGTCACCGTGCGCGTCGGCGAGGTGAACCTGCGCTCCGGCCCCAACGGCAGCTATCCCATCGAATGGGTCTTCAAGCGCAAGGACATGCCGGTTGAGATCATCCAGGAATTCGACACCTGGCGCCGCATCCGCGACTGGGAGGGGGCGGAAGGCTGGGTTCACCAGAGCGCGCTGTCCGGCCGCCGCGGCATCCTGATCGTCGGCCAGACCCGCGCGATCTTTGAGTCGCCGCGCGGCGACAGCGCCGTGGTGGCGCGGGCCGAGCCCGGCGTCGTCGGGTCGCTGAAGAAGTGCCGCGACGAGTGGTGCGAGGTCGAGGTGAAGGGCTATCGCGGCTGGATGAAGCGTACCGATTTCTGGGGCACCTATCCCGGCGAGAAGATCGAGTAGTCGACCGCATCGTTCGGTAATCATCGCGTCGGCAGACCGGTATCCTGCACCGATACCAGCGTTGACAGCAACCGGTTACAGGATCACCAGTCTAGAGATGCACAGATCCGTGCTTCTCGCGATTCCGGCGATGCGATGCTGAAGCTTGCGTTTCTGCTGATCGGCCCTCGGGCCTTTCGGTCCCACTGGTATGTGATCGCCGTGCTCGGCCTGCTGTCGATGGGGTTGGGGCTGGCGTTGGCACTGAATGCTTCCGTCGGGCTGACCCAGGTGATCTACAGCTTCCTGGGACTGGTCTTCACGGCGGCCGGTGCCGTAAGCCTGCTGATGGCCCTCTCCGCGTCCTTGGGGGCAAACCGGCGCTTCGCCCTGGCACGGTCGGTGCTGGCGATCCTTGCCGGCGGATTGCTGCTGGCCTCGCCGCTGTTGAACGGCTGGGCGCTGGCCTTGCCTCTCGCCATCGTCCTGGCGCTCGACGGGGCGAACCGGGCGGCGGCGGCGGCAGTGTTCCGCGTGCGGAACTGGCGGCTCCTGATCCTCTGCGGGCTGGCGGAACTGGCGCTGGCGGCGATGATGATGACGGAATGGCCGCTGCCCTCCGACCGCAACACGCCACTGTGCATCGGACTGTTCATCGGCCTGTCGGGCTGGCTTCTGCTGCGGCTGGGGGTGATGCTGCGCAACCTGGAGGACGAGGCGGCAATCCTCAACCTGCCGCTCTTTTCCGGCCGGGGCTGGTACGACAATGCCCCCGTTCTGGTGGGCGACAGTCCGGAACCGGCCGGCCGTCACGACCGGCCGCTGGTGGTGCGGGTGTGGACCCCGGTCGCCTCCGCCACCGCGCCGCTGGACAGGCGGCTGGTGATCGACCGCTACATCGCCGCCATCGACCGCAACGGCGTGGTGTCCACCGGCCACTCCGCATTGGAATTGGCGCCCGACCTGTATATCAGCCACTATCCGGCCAACGAGATCGACCAGTCCGGCGTCAGCTTCGTGACCGCGTTGCGCAGCGGCACCGAAAACGACGTGCCCGGCCGCTTCCTGCCGTCCTACGAGGAAGAGATCGCCGACTGGTGCCCCGCCGATTCGACCGTGGAGCTGTGGACCTACGATCGCTGGCGTCTGCGGGCATTCTGGGCCGGATACCGGCAGGACAGCACCTACAACCTCTCCAACCGGAACTGTTCGGTCGTCGTCGCCGCCGCATTGGACGCGACGCTGGAAGGTGCCTTGGCCAGCCGCTTCCCCTGGGTGCGTCTGCTGCGCCTGCTGATGGATCCCGATATCTGGGTCGCCTCCCTGATCCGCAGCCGTGCCGATGCGATGAGTTGGACGCCGGGCTTCGTGCTGGACTATGCGGCGGCGTTGGCCCGCGTCGTCGACCGCCCCGACCGGTCCTGGCACCGCCGGCTCGGCGGCTTTCTCGGACAGCTGCGCGGCACCGCCCGTCCGCCGGAAGGCGGCATGGAGGGCCGGCCGGATACGCAGCCGTCATGACCGATACCCATCACCTTATTGAAAAAGGAGCAGGCATGACATCGGAGCCGACAGCGGATGACGGCGGCCTGCTGTCGCGCGCCGCGGTGATCGCCACGGCGATGATGTTCGGGCTGACCTACAGCCTCAGCGCCGCCCTGATCGCGCTGGATCTGTCGCGGCAGAACCTGAGCGACCTGACCATCGGCGCCAACGCGGCGATGCATGCGCTGGGCGTGCTGGCGATGGCGGTGCTGCTGCCGCGGATCGTGGCGCGGCTGGGCATCCGCCGGCTGGTCATCCTGGCACTGGCGGGGGCGGCGGTTCTGCTGGCCCTGTTCCCCGCCACCCCGATCTGGATCTGGTTTCCCCTGCGCATCCTGCTGGGCGCCGCGTCGGAAACCCTGTTCGTCCTGTCGGAGACCTGGACCAACAGCCTGAGCAGCGAGGGCAGCCGCGCCCGCGCCATGGCGGTCTACACCGCGGCGCTGTCCTCCGGCTTCGCGCTGGGGCCGCTGATGCTGTCGCTGCTGGGCTCCGGCGGGGCTCTGCCCTATCTGGCCGGCGCCGGTGTCGCCTCCGCCGCGGCGCTGCTGGTCGCCTCCCCCCGCATCCGGGCGCCGGAGTTCGAGCGGCCGTCGCGCGAGGGGCCGTTGCACTTCATCCGGCTGGCCCCGGTCGCCATCGGCGCCATCGTGCTGAATGCCGCCATCGAGACGGCCGGGCTGTCCTTCCTGGCGATCTACGCCACCAAACTCGGCTGGTCGGAGACCGGAGCGACCAGCCTGATGTCCTGCATGATGATCGGCGCCATCCTGCTGCAGCTTCCCATCGGCTGGCTGGGCGACAAGATGGACCGGCTGACGCTGGTGATCGGGCTGGCGGTCTGCGCCGCGCTGGGGGCGCTGGTCTGGCCGGTCGCGCTGATGAGCGAGGTCGCGACCTACGCGCTGCTGTTCGTCTGGGGCGGCGCTTTCGTCGGCGTCTACACCATCATGCTGGCCATCGTCGGCAGCCGGTTCCAGGGATCGGAACTGGTGGGGATCTATGCCGCGATGGGGCTGATGTGGGGCGTCGGCGCGCTGGCTGGGCCGGTGCTGGCCGGGGCGGCGATGGAGCTGACCCGGCACGGGCTGGCCTTCTTCGCCGCTGGCGCCTGTCTGGCCTTCGCCGCGTCGGCGCTGCGCCATAGGACGGCGGAAGGCCGCCCGGATGGCACCCAACCGGGCACGGGGGCTTGAAGGCGGGCGGGAAAGGCCGTACGGTCGCCACCTTACCTTTCTCTACTGCAAGAGCAGTCCAATGAGCGGCGCGTCCGGCAAACAGATCAAGAAAGTGGTGCTCGCCTATTCGGGCGGCCTCGACACCTCGGTCATCCTGAAGTGGCTGCAGGAAACCTATTCCTGCGAGGTGGTGACCTTCACCGCCGACCTCGGCCAGGGCGAGGAGTTGGAGCCCGCCCGCAAGAAGGCCGAGCTTCTGGGCATCAAGCCGGAAAACATCTTCATCGACGACCTGCGCGAGGAATTCGTGCGGGACTTCGTCTTCCCGATGTTCCGCGCCAACACGCTCTATGAGGGCACCTACCTGCTCGGCACCTCGATCGCCCGGCCGCTGATCGCCAAGCGCCAGATCGAGATCGCCAATATGGTCGGCGCCGACGCCGTCGCCCATGGCGCCACCGGCAAGGGCAACGATCAGGTCCGTTTCGAGTTGGGCTATTACGCCCTGCGCCCGGACATCACGGTCATCGCGCCGTGGCGCGAATGGACCCTGAACAGCCGCACCACGCTGCTGGACTACGCCGAGAAGAACCAGATTCCGATCGCGAAGGACAAGCGCGGCGAGGCGCCCTACTCCACCGACGCCAACCTCCTGCACATCTCGTACGAGGGCAAGGCGCTGGAGGACCCGTGGGTCGAGCCGGACGAGGACATGTACACCCGCTCCGTCGCCCCGGAAAAGGCGCCGGACACCCCGACCTACATCGAGGTCGAGTTCAAGAACGGTGACGCGGTCGCCATCGACGGCAAGGCGCTGTCGCCGGCGGCCCTGCTGACCGAGCTGAACCGGCTCGGCGGCGAGAACGGCATCGGCCGCCTCGATCTGGTCGAGAACCGCTATGTCGGCATGAAGTCGCGCGGCGTCTACGAGACCCCGGGCGGCAGCATCCTGCTGGTGGCGCATCGCGCGATGGAGAGCATTACCCTCGACCGCGGTGCCGGGCACCTGAAGGACGAGCTGATGCCGCGCTACGCCGAGCTGATCTATTGCGGCTATTGGTGGAGCCCGGAGCGTCTGGCCATCCAGGCGCTGATCGACCAGACCCAGTCGCTGGTCAACGGCACCGTCCGTCTGAAGCTGTTCAAGGGCAACGTCACGGTCGTCGGCCGCAAGTCGCCGAACTCGCTGTACCGCATGGACTATGTGACCTTCGAGCAGGACAGCGTCTACAACCAGAAGGACGCGGAAGGCTTCATCAAGCTGAACGCGCTCCGCCTGCGTCTGGGCGCGATGGCCAAGCAGAAGATCGGCTGATCCATCGGCTGATCCAGGGACCGGCTCCACCGCCCGCCAGCCGGGCGGTGGAGCGTTCCTCCGTTTACTGTACCGCCAGCATGTCGCGGCGGATTTCCACGGCACGGTCGGCCGCCTTGCCGACCACCTCCTGAAGCCGTTCGAACTCGGCGCTGTAGCTGCCGACGCCGAAGGTCAGCGACCGCAGCTCCACGATCAGATCCTGCATGTCAGCCTGCGGCATGCACGCCTTCACCTCGTCCCAGCCGGGCCAGCCCGGCCGCGCATCGAAGCCCAGAAGCTGGCCGCGCCGGCCGCTGACCAGACGCTGCACCTTGGGCGTGAAGGCGCTGGGCACCGCGATGGTGACGGTCAGGATCGGTTCCAGCAGCACCGGCTCGCAGGTCGGCAGCGAGTCGGCCATCGCCTGCCGCGCCACCGTCTTGAACGCCATGTCGGAGCTGTCGACGGCGTGGAACTGGCCGCCGGTCAGCGTCACCGCGAAGTCGACCACCGGGAAACCCAGCGGCCCGCGCACCGCCGCCTCGCGCACGCCGGTCTCCACCGCCGGGATGTACTGGCGCGGCACGGCGCCGCCGACCACCGCATCCTCGAACTGGATGCCCGACCCGCGCGGCAGCGGCCGGACCTCGACATGGATGTCGGCGAACTGGCCGTGGCCGCCGGTCTGGCGCTTGAAGCGGGCGTGGTGGCTGGTGCCCTTGCGGATCGTTTCCTTATAGGGGACCTGCGGCGGCTGGCCTTTCACCGCCACATTGAAGCGGCTGCGCAGCCGGTCCATCGCCAGCTTCAAATGGACGTCGCCCTGCCCCCACAGCACCAGTTCGCCGGTCTCGGCCGACTGGTCGAGCGTCAGGGACGGGTCCTCCTCCTGCAGCTTCTGCAGGGCGGCGGACAGCTTCACCTCGTCGTTGCGGTTCTCGGCGCGCAGCGCCAGACCATGCACCGGCGGGGCGGCGGCCGGCCAGTCGGCGGGGGGGCCGAGGTTGGTCTTCTCGGTCAGCCGGTCGCCGGTCGCCGCCTTCTCCAACCGGCCGAGCGCCACCAGATCGCCGGCGACCGCCTGCGGCACCTTGGTCTGGTCGCGGCCGAACAGTTGGAAGATGCCGGACACCCGCTCGCCACCCAGCGTCATGCCGTCGGTGACGGTGCCGCGCCAGACGCGGGCGAGGCTGAGCTTCCCGGCATGGGAGCCCATCATCGTCTTCACCACCTGCGCCGCCACCGCCGTATTGGCGGGAATGTCGATGCGGGCCGCGGTGGTGTCGACCTCCGGTCCCTCGTGCCGCAGGGCCTTCAGCAGGCGGCGGATGCCGTTGTCGTTCTCCGCCGATCCGAAGAAGACGGGGACGATCAGGTCGTCGGCCAGTTCGTGCGCCAGCGTTTCGTACAGCTCGGCACTGTCGGGGGCCATGTCCTCCAGCAGCTTTTCCAGCAGGCCGTCGTCGAAATCGGCGGCCGATTCCAGCATCGCCTGCCGCGCCTCCGCCTCCCAGTCGCGGGCGCTGTCGGGCAGGGCCACCAGATCGGACGGCTTGTGCGGGTTGAAACGCCAGGCGCGTTCACTGACCAGATCGACCAGCCCGGTGATCTGGCCGTTCTCGCGCAGCGGCACCTCGCGCAACACCAGCTTGCGGGCCGAGACCTCCTGATAGGCGGCGACGACGTCGCGCACGCGCAGGTCGCCCAGCGAGTCGATCTTGTTGATGAACAGCAGATGCGGGATGCGGTGGTCGTCCAGCATCTTGAACAGCGGGGCCAGCAGCACCGCCTTCTCCGGCGCGGCCTCCGCCACCACGACGGCGATGTCGGCGGCCATCAGCGCCGCCTGCGCCTCCCCCGTCAGCTCCACCGAGCCGGGGCAGTCCAGGATCGACCAGCGTTCTCCCAGGTAGTCGAAGGAGGCGACGTTCAACTCGGTGCTCATCGACCGGGCCTTCGCCTCCGGCGAATTGTCGCCCACGGCGTTGCCGTCGCGCACGCTGCCCTTGCGGGTGACGGCCCCGGCGGCGAACAGCAGGCTTTCCAGCAGCGTCGTCTTGCCGGCGAGATAGGGGCCGACCAGCGCCGCGCAGCGCGCCGTCCGGATTTGCGTATGCGGCATTCACACCTCCCGTCGAAGCTTCGGGCTGTCGTGACCGGGGACGGAGCCTGGGCCGGAGATGGGCCGCCGGCGCCGGCCGCCGGGGCGGCCCGTTCGCGTGTGGCTCTTCAGACAAGTCCGTTTGAAAATGGCACTTCCAGAAAACTGGCACTTCCAGAAGACAGGCACGTCCGGATCGGGGGGCGGCGGACGCGTGGCGGAAACGCGCATCGGGTCCGGGGCCGGCGGAGCGCCCGCATCGGACCTCCGATGCTCCACCCGAACGGCGCGGCTGTCGATGGAAAAAAGGGGCGGCAAACCGTCACGCGCGAAGCGGCCGCCCGGCCAATGCGTCGATTGGCCGCATCGAACGGCGCCCGGCCTATTTGCCCGCCTCCGACATTACCAGCCCACCGTTTAAGGCGTTCAAACTGAACGGAATACCGCCTGCAGCTGCGTCATGCGATGAATCGTTCGTAATATTGTCATGTTGCAACGCAATATGAGCGCGTCGAAATGTGGCGGACAAATGCATGAAACCTTCTGCTAGTAGCCTCCGGTGATAATGGCCGCGCGATCAAGGCGATGACGGCCGGATAACAATCGATGGGGCGCCCGGCGTCCGCCGTCCGCCCCCCACTCCCTGGGGAAAGAGCACATGCGCCTGTGGTTTCGTTTGCTGGCGGTCGCCCTGATTGCCGTCGGGACTGTCGTTACGGTCCCTCTGTCCACCCCCGCCGTCGCCCAGGATGCCAAGCCGACGCAGGAGGACGCCAAGTCCATCACCCTGAAGGCGGCGGAACTGATCGCCGCCCAGGGCCTGGACGAGGCCGCCAAGGCCTTCAACGCCGAAGGCCCGTTCAAGCACGGCGAGATCTACGTCAACGTCATCGACTTTGCCGGCGTCTGGAAGGTCTATCCGCCGCGCCCGGCCGGCGTCGGCCAGAGCGTCATCAACGTCAAGGACCCGGACGGCCGCTTCATCGTCCAGGACGTGCTGGCTGTCGCCAAGGAGAAGGACGAGGGCTGGGTCGAGTATCGCTGGCTGAACCCGGCCAGCAACAAGATCGAACCGAAGATCACCTACGTGAAGCGCGTGCCCGGCCAGGAACTGGTCGCCTATGTCGGCATCTACAAGTGAATGCTGCCGCATAGGGCGGTGATCGACCGGTAGAGCTGTTGGGGGTGAGCATGAACGGCGGTGTCTTTGCGCGTCTGTCGGGCCTGTCGGTGGCGGGCCGGGTCTTTGCGGCTCCCCTGATGGGGATCGTCCTGACGGTGGCGGCGCTGGTGCTGGCCGACCGCCAGTCGGAGCAGGCGCTGGGTGCCGTGGACGGCATCCACCGCGAGGCGGCGGAGCGGCTGGGCCGGGTCGACCGGCTGGTCGCCATCGCCTATGTCATCCACAGCGACGTGTCGCGGCATCTGGCATTGTCCGGCTCCGGCATCGAAGAGGCGAAGCTGCAGGCCATGCGCGACGCCATCGCCGCCAACCTGGGCAAGGCGCGCACCGGCATCGCGGAACTGCGCGCCTTGCCGCTGGCCGAGGCGGAGCGGGCGATGCTGGACGAGGTGTCGGCGCGGATCGGCGCCTATGCCAAGGCGGTCGACGAGATGAACCAGATGGCGGCCATCGACCGCCTGATCGGCATCCCGATGATGGCCCACACCGACGACCAGTTCGCTGCCCTGACCGCCAAGGTGATGGAGACGCAGGAGTCCATCGGCCGCTCCACCGCCGCCGCCACCCAGGCCACCCGCGATGCCGCGGCCGCCGCCCGCCGCGATTTCGCGCTGGTGATGGCCGGGCTGCTGGCGGCGATGATGGCGGCCGGGCTTCTGCTGGCGCGGTCCATCACCCGGCCGCTGCAGCGACTGTCCAGCAACACGGCCGATCTGGCCGCCGGAAAGCTCGACACCGCGGTCGAGGGCGGCTGGATGCGCAACGAGATCGGCGCCATGGCCCGCGCGCTGGAGGTGTTCCAGACCAACGCGCGCGAGGTGGAGCGGCTGACCGCCGACCAGCAGCGCCAGAAGGCGGAGGCCGAGGCGGAAAAACACCGCGCCATCCGGGAGTTGGCCGATCTGTTCGAGGCCCGCGTGGCGGAGGTCGTGCAGCAGGTGGGGGCCGGCGCCCATCAGGTGCGCAGCAACGCCGCCGGCATGCTGGAACGCGCCAACAGCGCCAACCGGCAGGCCGCCACCGTCGCCGCCGCCAGCGCCCAGGCGGGGAGCAGCGTCCAGACGGCTGCCGCCGCGACGGAGGAGATGTCGGCCTCCATCGCCGAGATCGGCGGTCAGGTCCGCCGCTCCTTCGACATGGTGCGCGGCGCCGTGCGGGCGGTGGAGGAGACCAACGCCCATGTCGTCGGCCTGTCCGACGCCGCCAACCGCATCGGCGAGATCGTCGGCCTCATCAACTCCATCGCCGCCCAGACCAACCTGCTGGCGCTGAACGCGACCATCGAGGCGGCGCGGGCGGGCGAGGCGGGCAAGGGCTTCGCCGTGGTGGCGAGCGAGGTGAAGAGCCTCGCCACCCAGACCGCCAAGGCGACCGAGGAGATTGGCACCCAGATCACCTCCATGCAGCAGGTGACCGGGGCCGCCGTCGCCGCCATCAAGGGGGTGGGCGAGACGGTGGTCGGCATCGACGAGATCGTCGGCTCCATCGCCGGCGCCATGGAACAGCAGGCCGCCGCGACGGAGGAGATCACCCGCAACGTGCAGGAGGCCGCCGCCGGCACCGCCGAGGTCTCGCAGACCATCGCGACGGTGTCGACCAGCGCCGGGGAGACCGGCACCGCCGCCGGCGAGGTCCTGCGCGCCGCCGAACTGCTGGACGGTCAGGCATCGACGCTGAACCGCGAGGTGACGCACTTCATCGGCCGGCTGCGTGCGGGTTGAGGGGGAACTGGCCGGAGTCGCATCACCCATCCTCGACGATGGGGCGCGAAGTTTGGTCGCATCAGACTTGAAACGATCCGCCTGCGCCCAAGCTGTTGTCCCGGGACCGCGGGGCGGCGGCCGCCGACGGCTGCGCCAATGCCGGGGTATAATGCAGGACCCAACAAGAAGGATCGAAGAATGAAGATCGACATCGGGATCTCGGACGCAGACCGCAAATCCATCGCCGAAGGGCTGAACAAGGTTCTGGCCGACACCTTCGCGCTCTACATCAAGACCCATTCGTTCCACTGGAACGTCACCGGGCCGATGTTCAACACGCTCCACACCATGTTCATGACCCAGTACACGGAGCTGTGGACCGCGCTGGACGAGATCGCGGAGCGCATCCGCGCGCTGGGCTATCCGGCGCCGGGCAGCTTCTCGCAGTTCGCGCAGCTGGCCTCGATCAAGGAAGAGGCGGGCGTTCCCAAGGCGAACGACATGATCCGCCAGCTGGTCGAAGGCCACGAGGCCGCCGCCCGCACCATCCGCAGCGTCTTCCCGCTGGCCGAACAGGGCAGCGACGAGCCGACCGCCGACCTGCTGACCCAGCGCCTGCAAATCCACGACAAGACCGCCTGGATGCTGCGCAGCATGCTGGAGTAGTTGCGGGCACCGTCGCACGGTGGTTCACGACTGAGGTTCAGGGCCTCCCCGTCCGGCAGGATGGGGAGGCCCTTTCCATTTCAGGCGGGTATTTCCTCAGGCCGCCGTCTTGGCCCGCTGGCGGGCCGGCTGCTCGGGAATGGTCAGGGTGAAGATGGTGCCGCCGTCACGCTCGATCTTCAGCGTGGCGCCGGCCTGGTGGGACAGCGCCTGCACCAGATTCAGGCCGAGGCCGCTGCTGGAACCGCCGCGGCCGGGACGCTTGTGCTGGCTCGGCATGCCGGCGGGCAGCCCGACGCCGTCGTCGCGCACGATCAGCCGCATGCCGGCCTCGTCACGCTCCAGCATCACACGGACGGTGCCGGGATGCCCGTGCGGAAAAGCGTGCAGCAGCGCGTTCGACACCAGCTCGCTGGTGGCGATGGCCAGCGGCGTGGCGCGGTCGGCGTCGACGATCCAGTCCTGCGCCTCCAACTCCAGCCGGGCGGCGGTCGGATTGTCGGAGCGGACCAGCCCGTCGCACATCTGGCGCAGCGCGTCGGCGAAGTTGATGTGCGCCGGCTCGTCGGAGCGGTGGAGCAGCTCGTGCAGCAGGCTCATGGTCTGGATGCGGCGCAGGCTCTCGTCGAAGCCGCGGCGGGCCTGCTCGTCGATACGGGCCGCCTGCAGGCGCAGCAGGCTGCAGATGACCTGCAGGTTGTTCTTCACCCGATGCTGAACCTCCTTCAGCAGGACCTCCTTGTCGGTCACCGCCGCCTCCAGCTGGGCGTTGGCGCGCTCCAGCTGGGCGGTGCGCTGGTGGACATGCTCCTCCAGCGTGTCGTAGGCGTGCTGCAGGGCGTCCTCGGCTTCGCGCTCGCGCCGGGCGCGCTGGATGGCGAGGGCGCCGATCACCGCGACCGTGGCGCAAGCCGCAGCGGCGAAGGCCGCGTAGATCCACAGCCGCTCGCTCCAGCGGCGCAGAACACTGCCGGTGGCGATGGTCACCGTGGCCGACAGGCCGGTGTCGCCCACCGGGCGGGTGACGACGATGTCGTCGGCATGGCTGGCGGTGTCGTCTCCCGCATTGCCGCCTATGATGCCGCCGCCCTCCGGCTCGCGCAGCAGCGGAGTGCCATCCGGCTGCAGGATGGCGATGCTGTGACCATAGCCGACGTCGAGCGAGCGGTAGACGTCGCGGAAGGCCCGCGCGTCCAGTCCGGCCACCGCCCAGCCCCGCGGTGCGCCGCCTGCCGCACCCGGCAGGGGGCGCGCCAGGGTGATGACCGACCGTCCGCCCGACCCCCCGCCCATCTGCCCGCCCATCCGCCCGATACCGATGGCCATGCCGTCCGGCTTCAATGCCGGCCGGGCGCCGCCCGGCGCCGCCTCGGGCAGGCTCGACAGCCGCAGCGCACCCGACGGGTCGCGGATCTCCAGCCCGACCACATGGGGGGCGCTGGCCGCCAGCAGGGCCATGCGGTCGCGCGTCGCCGCATCGTCGGGCAGCGGCATCCCGGCCGGACCGGCCAGCGTCGCCGTCTGGGTCAGCAGCAGGTCCCCCGACTCGATCAGCCGGGCGGCATGCTCCGCCGCCAGCAGTCCGATGTTGCCGGCGACGCCGGTCGCCTGCCGGACCGCCTCGTCGCGGTCACGCCAGGCGAAGACCGCCGACAGCCCGATGGTCAGCAGAACCGCGGCGGTGCAGGCAATCAGGACCAGCGCCGAACCGGGCAGCCGGTAGAGCGGGGAGGAATGGGAACGCAGCGCGCGCAACGGCATCGTTTCGGAAACCATGTGGGGATACGGCCACTTCTTGCTTAGCCGGAAACGGTAACACCGCCCGGCGGGTGACGGTTCCGCCGAACGCTACCCGTGTTGAAGCGGCAGCGGCCACCACCTATTGTGGGGTGCCGACAAAGTCATCCCGCATTGGTAGGGCTGGGGCGGAGCTTGAAGCGGCAAGGAGGGGTAGGTTTTATGCGGATCGACGGGACGGCCTATCACACCATCCGGCCGGACGGAGGAGGCATCGCCGCCCTCTACGCCTTCGACGTCACGCCGGCCCGATGGGTGACCGGACGGCCGGAGCCAATTCCGAAGCGGGGTTGAAGGGAAGAACGGTCAGGGACGGCGGTCGGCCAACAGCCGCCGCCACAACGGCCGGCCCAGCAAGCGCGGCCTGTCTTCCGCATTCTTGGCGTCAAGCCACTGGTCGGCCAATTCACGGACCTGCCAGTCACCGAGATAACGCTCGCAATCGATGGCGGTGTAGAGTCGAACCCGCTCTTTTCCCAGCCTTTCGAAATAGGCAAGCGTTCTTTGGCGGTCGATGTCTTCCATAGGCCCCAATGAAGCGGAGATTGCGGAACGTCCAGTTCTGACGGCCGACGATCCATCGGATATTGGAAGAAGCCTGTCACCTGCGCAACTGTCCGTTCGTCGCTTTCCCATCCCCCGGAAGGAGAATGGACTGTCTCCTATCGATGGTCGGCATTGAGTCGGCCGGTGTGGATGATGTCGCCGGACAGCGGGATGCCGGCTTCCGCCGCCGCGCGTTCCAACGAAGCGCGATCGGGCCAAGAGAGCCGCCCGCCGACTTCCGCCAAGGCGCCCTGCCGCCGGATCACCCACAAACCGGTGAACGCCATTTCAATGATGCGCCCCATTTGTGCATCGGGCGGCGTTGCGGATGGCAGGCGAGCTGGCCCGCCCCTATTCAAGTCCCTGTCGCTGATCGTCATCTCTGGTCTTCCCTGTGCCGGCCTTTTGCTGCGGAGTGTCCATGCACCCACGCCTACAGCCGATCTCTGTTTCCCAAATGCTCATGTTTCGGAGTCGAAAGGACGTACTAGACAATCCACAATGATTTTTCATCGTGAAATTTGCGTCTCTTTGTAATGGCTCGCACACAGTTGATGCAGTCTTGCTAAACAATTCAATAACCATAGCAAAACAAAGGGAATTGGCGCCCGCATACTTTGGCGGCCGCGGACACCTGAACTTCGTCGCCATCTTCCGCGACTTTAGAACGCCAAAGGAAGGGGAATGCTCCGGCCGGATAGTGCGGATACCTCGAAATGGTCACAGCACCGGACGGCGGCGCGCACCAAACATAAGCTTGACCGTCCAGCCTTGCCCGACGACGCGGCATCGGCGGCGGTTCCTCATGTTGCCGTGCCTATGCTTGAAGGAAGAGACCGATGAAGACCACCACGCGGACATTCACCACCGGGGCGACGGCGCTGCTGATCGGCGCGACCCTGCTCGGCGGCTGTTCGAACCTGAATCATCGCGAGAACCGCGCGCTGACCGGCGGCGCCATCGGTGCGGCGGGCGGTGCGGCCATCGGCGCCGTCACCGGCGGCAGCGCGATCTATGGCGGCCTGCTGGGCGGTGCCGCCGGCGCTGCGGTCGGCGCATTGACGGCGGATGAGGGCAAGCACCGCCGTTAAAAAGGGGCCGTTAGGGAAAAAGGGGGGCAGGACCGTCGATCCGGCCCCCTTCCCTTCCTATTCCTCCTCGTCGTCCTCGAACTGGTCGAGGCTCAGCGAACGGACTTCGGTGCTGGGGTTCGGCGCCGGTGGAGCGGGCGGCGGCATGTTGGCCGGCCGTGCCGCAGCCGGTCGGGCGACGGCGCGGCCGGGCGGCATATGGGCATTGGGCCCCTTCAACGGACTGTTCAGCGTGCCGCGCGGGCCGATGCTGGGTTCGTCGCCGAAATCGGGCAGCGGCGGAATACGATCCATCACGCGGCGGATCAGGGCGGCGATGCGGTCGGCCTCGGTGCGTAGCGCCTGTCCCCGCTCCCCCTCATAGAGCGGATCGTCGAGGAACTTGCGGATCTCCAGCACGCCGCGCAGTTCCACCCCGCACATCTCGTGGGTGCCGATGGGCAGCGCCTTCACCCGCGCGAAGCTGGCGAAGAAGCCGGCGCTGCCCTCCACGAACTGGACCACCATGCGGGCGTGCAGACGCTCCAGCGCGGTGGTCATGGGATCGATCAGATCCTCCATCTCCTCCGGTGCCGCGTCCAGCCGCTCCTGCGTCAGGGCGGCCAGCGCGAAGAAGTCGCGCACCCGCCGGCTGAAGCGGCGATAGCGGGCAAGCCCACCGACCGACACCCGCTCGCGCGCCGTCTGCGCCAGTTCCGCCGACTGCTTCAGCATGGCGTCGAGCCGCATCAGCAGCGTCGCGATCTCGCGCTGCCTCTGGGCCGCGCTGCGGCCGGGCGTGGGCGCCGGCGGGGCTGCCGGGCGGCGGGGTGGGTTGGAACGCATCATGCCGGTACGGGGTGGCTCCTTAATGGTCAGCGGGCGGTGCGGACGGTGACGGACTTTTGCCCGCCCTCGCGCATCACCGTCAACTGCACCGGCGTGCCGACGCGCAGAAGACCGATGCGGTTGCGGAAATCGGTGGCGCTGCGCACCGGCCGGCCGTCGACCGCGATCACCACGTCGCCGCTGCGCAAGCCCCCGCTGTCGGCCGGCGAGCCGCGTTCGATCTTGGCGATCAGCGCGCCTTCGTCGCCCTTCAGGCTCATGCTTTCCGCAAGGTCGGGCGTCAGGTCCTGGATGGCCACGCCCAACCGGCCGCGCCGCACCTCGCCATACTCGCGCAGCTGTTCCATCACCGACCGCACGATGCTGACCGGCACGGCGAAGCCGATGCCGACCGAGCCGCCGGCCGGGCCGATGATGGCGGTGTTGATGCCGATCAGCTCGCCCTGAAAATTGACCAGCGCGCCGCCGGAATTGCCGGGATTGATCGAGGCGTCGGTCTGGATGAAATCCTCGTACCCCTCGATCTTCAGCCCGCTGCGGCCGAGTGCGGAAACGATGCCGGAGGTCACCGTCTGCCCCAGCCCGAACGGGTTGCCGATGGCGACGACGAAGTCGCCGACCTGTGAGCGGTCCGAGTCGCCGAGCGGCAGCGCAGTCAGCCCCTCCGCCTTGATCTGCAGCAGGGCGATGTCGGTGGCGGCGTCGCGGCCGATCAGCTTGGCGCGCAGGCGGCGGCGGTCCTTCAGGGTGACGGCGATCTCCTGCGCGTTCTCCACCACATGGTTGTTGGTGACGACATAGCCGTTGCGGGCGTCGACGATCACGCCCGACCCGGCGCTGACCTGCGGACGGGACTGCGGCATTTGGTCCGGCAGGTTGAAGAAGCGGCGGAAGAAGGGGTCGCGCAGCAGCGGGTTTTCCGCCTGGGGTGCCTGGCTCAGCACCGAGATGTTCACGACGGCCGGCGTCACCTGCTCCAGCATCGGGGCGATGGTGCCACCGCCGACCGCGCCCAGAGGCAGTGCCGCCGCCGCGGGCGAGGCGCCGAGGCCGAAGGCGGAACCGAGCCGGCCCAGCACCGAGTCGGCCGGGGCGACCAGCGCGCCGCCGGTCACCGCCGCCAGTCCGACCGCCGCAGCAAACACCACCGGACGCACCGCCCTCTTCATGGCCTTAATCCTTTCTTGCTGGGAATTTCTTGTCGAGATCGTCGCTGGATCGGGCTGATTTGGGGCAAAAAGGAAGGCGGTTCAAGGTTATCCACCCTCTGTCCGCCCCGTTGCGGCGATGATAGCGCGGCGACGGCGGAAACTCCCGGTAAAGAAATTGGGTGGTATAGGACAGGGTCGGCGCAGCCCCCGGACATGCCGGGGAGGCGCGGCTGTCGAAAACGGGTTGAGCGCTATGAGCGGCGGGTCACTGCTCGAACTGACCGAGCAAGAGTATCTGCAGATGGAAGAGGCCCTGTCGCAGACGGCGCGGGGGCGGGCCTTCCTGCACATGCGCGACCGGCGCAGCCGTGTCGTCGCCTCCGACGAGTTCCACCGGCTGGTCGACAGGCTGGAAGGTCAGGTCGACCGGCTGAGCGGCACCTCGTCCAGCGCCTTCACGTCCTTCGTCCCCGGCGAGGACCCGCGCATCCAGCAGGAGCTGACCGCCATCACCCAGGTGGTGCGCGAGGCGCGCAGTGACATCGCGGCCCTGAAGGCGACCGACACCGGGTCCAACCGCATCGAGGCGGCGACCGGCGAGTTGGACGAGATCGTCGCCGCCACCGAACGCGCCACCACCGACATCCTGAACGCGACGGAGAAGATCCAGGAAATCACCATGTCGATCCCGCGCGACGACGCCGATCTGGCCGAACGGATCGACGCGATCGAGGCGTGGTGCATCGAGATCATGACCGCCTGCTCCTTCCAGGACATCACCGGCCAGCGCACCACCAAGGTCGTCAACACGCTGCGCTACATAGAAGAGCGCGTGAACACGATGATCGAAATCTGGGGCGTCGAGCGGCTGGCCGTCGCCCCCGAGCAGCACCATGGCGAGGTGGCCTCGCACCGCAAGCTGGGCGACACCCGCCCCGACGCCCATCTGCTGAACGGTCCGCAGCTGGGCGGGCCGGAGGTCAGCCAGGACGCCATCGACGCGCTGTTCGACAGCGTGCCGGAGGTGGCGGAACGGGCGGAACCGCTGCCCGCCGACGTGGCGCCCTCCCCTCCTCCTCCGCCTCCCCCTCCGCCACCCCCCGTCGCGAAGCCGGCCCCGCCGCCCCCTCCGCCGCCCGCCGCCCCGGCCGGCGGCGACGGTGGCGGCGGGATCTCCCAGGCCGACATCGACGCCCTGTTCGCGTGACCGGCCATGGCGCAAGACGGCAAATCCCGCATCCGCTTGACCCAGGACCAGCTCGACCGCGTGTGCGAGCGCCATGTCCGATTCGCCGAGGGACGCCCGAACGGCGCCCGTGCCAACCTGCCCTTCTTCGACCTGTCCGGCCTGTCGCTGGCCGGCCGCAACCTGACCGGCGCCCATCTGGCCGGTGCCATCCTGCGTGACGCCGACCTGCGCGGCGCGGTGCTGGACCATGCCGACCTCTATGGCGCCGACCTGCGCGGGGCCGACCTGTCGGAGGCGCGGCTGTTCCGCACCGACATGCGCGGCGCCAACGTCCGCGGCGCCAAGCTGGACGGCGCCACCATGGTGGAGGTCGACCTGCGCGACGGCAGCATGGTCAACCGCAACAGCGCCGGCGAGTTGAAGGTGGTGGGCTTCGACCCGGGCCCGGCAGATATGGCGTCGGCGAAGCTGACCAACGCCGACATGGCGCGGGCCAAGCTGTCGGGCAGCTTCGCGCGGGCGGCCGACTTCACCAACACCCGGCTGGCCGGCGCCCGGCTGGACCGCACCGACCTGCGCGACGCCAACTTCTCCGGCGCCGACCTGCGCGGCGCCGACCTCAACGGTTCCGACCTGCGCGGCGCCATCCTCGACGGGGCCAGCCTGGATCAGGACGGGCTGGAACAGGCGATCCGCACCGACGAGCAGGCCGTTGCTGCCCGGCAGACACCGCCCCCGGCTCCGGCACCCGAGCCCGAACCCGAGGAGACGACGGCCGACGAGTTGCCGGCCCTGCCGGTCGATCAGCTGGACAGCATGCTGCGCCAGCACATGATCTGGCTGGGCACCAGCGGCAAGCAGGGCTGCCAGCTCGACCTGACCGGGCTGAACCTGGAGGGGGCCGACCTGACGGGCAAGATCCTGACGCTGGCCAAGGGCAGCGGCGCCCGGCTGCGCCATGCCCGGCTGAACGGCGCCCAACTTCAGGCCGCCCAGTTCGACGGCGCCGACCTGCGCTCCGCCGATCTCAGCCGCGCCGACCTGCGCGGGGTGAAGCTGGACCGCGCCATCCTGATCGACAGCCGGCTGGACGGCGCCAATCTCGGCATGCTGCTGGTCAGCGCCGGGGCCAAGGTGATGCGTGCGTCGCTGGTGCGGGCGCGGCTTGCCGGTGCCTCGCTGATGCAGACCAACCTGAAGGGCAGCGACCTGACCCTGGCCGACCTGACCGGCTGCGACCGCTCGTCGGCGGTGCTGGAGGGTGCGATCTTGGAGGGGACGCGGCTGGGAGGCGCCTGAGCCCGCACCGGGTTTTCTTTCGCGAAGCCGTTGATTGCTTTCAAATTTCCGTCACGATCCATGCCGGAGATTGCCGCGCGACCCTTTGGCCGGTTTGGGGAAATCAGGCGGCAATCCACTTCCACCGTCCGGAAAAACGATTGTGTCGTAACGGCTTAGCACGGCGGGTGGGGCTTGACGCCTCATGCGGCCGGTGGCACGCTGCTGTCCAAGCGCGGCGCGGCCCGACCATAAGCGCCCGCATCGAATGGGGGAACGTCAACGATCATGACCAAGTCGGAACTGATCCAACGGCTGGCGGAGCGGAACCCGCACCTGTACCAGCGCGACATCGAGAAGATCGTCGGCACCATCTTCGACGAGATCACCGAAGCGCTGGCACGCGGCGACCGGGTGGAACTGCGCGGCTTCGGCGCCTTCTCCATCAAGAAACGGGACGCGCGCACGGGTCGCAACCCCCGGACCGGAGAATCGGTTGACGTCGGCGAGAAATGCATTCCTTTCTTCAAGACCGGCAAGCAGCTTCGCGAGCGTCTGAACACGGAGTGAGCGCCGGCCCGGCCATTCTCCCTGCCGTATCTCTCAAGGAACCTTCGCCTTGCGCCATATTTCCTGGATCGTCACCATTCCCGTGGCCCTCGTCGCGATCCTGTTCGCGATCTCCAACCGCGGGATCGTGACGCTGTCGCTGTGGCCGCTGCCCTTCACGCTCGCCACGCCGGTCTATCTGGCCACGCTGGTGGCGCTGGTGCTGGGCTTCCTGGCCGGCGGCTTCATCGTCTGGAACAGCCAGCGCCGCCATCGCCGCCGCGCCCGCCGCGAGGGCAACCGCGTCCTGTATCTGGAGCGTGAACTGAAGGAGGCGCAGGCCCGTGCCGCCGCCGCCGAAAAGCGTCTGGCCGAGAGCACCCGCCCGGTTTCCGGACCGGTCTCCGGCACTCTGCCCGGCTCCGCCCTGCCGGTCCCGGCCGCCGAAAACAACGCGCCGACCGTCCACTGAGCGTCGCCAGTCGCAGGGCTCCCCCTCCCCGCGCTTGTACAGTCCGGGGGTGGGACAGGATGCCGGTCGGCGGAAGGGGGTTCCATGCGCACCGTCAGCGGCGCCGAGCTTCGATCCGTTCTGCACCACCGCATGCTGATCGAGCGCCTGCGGCAGACCTTCCGCGCCGGCGTGGAGTCCCCGCCGGCCCATCGGCACCGCGTCGAGACCTACGGCACCGGTGACGCCGCACTGCTGATCGCCCCCGCCTGGGAGGTCAATCAGGCGATCGGGGTGCGGATCGACAGTGTCTTTCCCGACAATGCCGGCAGCGACCTGCCGCAGACCCAGGGCGTCTATCTGCTGGTCGACGGCAAGACCGGCGTGCCGCAGGTGCTGATGGACTCCTCCGCCACGCTCGGCCGGCGCAGCGGCGCGGCATCCTCGGCGCTCGCCGCCTCCTATCTGGCGCGGCCGGATGCGGAGCGGATGCTGGTGGTCGGCACCGGCCCGCTCGCTCTGGAACTGGTGGAGGCTTACACCGCGGTGCAGCCGATCCGCCATGTGCTGGTCTGGGGACGGGATCCGCAGAAAGCGCGCAAGCTCGCCGCCCGCTTCCACCGGCCGAAATTCCGCATCGAGGCGACCGCCGACCTGGAAGGGGCCGTGCGCGGTGCCGACATCGTCGCCTGCGCCACCACGGCGCGCGAGCCGCTGATCCGCGGCGACTGGCTGCAGCCCGGCCAGCATCTGGACTTGCTGGGCGGCGTGACGCCGGACATGCGCGAGGCCGACGACGACTGCATCCGCCGCGCCCGCGTCTTCGTCGACAGCCGTGACCGCACGCCGGCCGCGGCCGGCGACATCGCCCAGCCGGTGTCTTCCGGCACGCTGAACCCCGACGATATCGCCGGCGACCTGTTCGAACTAAGCTGCGGCGAACGGGCCGGCCGGCGCTTCTACGACCAGATCACCCTGTTCAAGGCGGTCGGCACCGCCCTGGCCGACCTGTGCGCCGCCCGTCTGGCGACCGAGATGGTGCTGCACAACGACTCGATCCGCTGAGCTGGGACCTGATCCGCCGAACCAGCCCGATCAGACCCGCCCCGAACGGTTTCATACCAGGCGGACTCACACACGGCATAAGTGAGTATGCCGCGTTTCTTCCCGACATTTTACTTGCGTCCCTGCGATTTTCTCCAGAGGATCATCGCTGCCTCCGCGCCGGCTGCCGGTATTCCGAACGGCTCGATGTTTGCGCTAACTGCGCGAACGACGCGCTGGACCGGATCATACGCAAACGGCTTGTCAGGGACGATTGATCGTGACCGTCACCTCCCCCATGGACGCCGGCCCACGCATGCGGGTACCGACCAACCAGCGTCTGCTCGGTGCCGGATGCATGCTGCTGTCGGCGCTGCTGTTCGGGAGCGTCAAGACGGCC